>Ga0157368_1000351_pt1 | contig 21714 bp, 19 predicted proteins | sample AttbisABBM3_FD_113146 | JGI IMG/M metagenome (GOLD analysis project Ga0157368, IMG submission 113146) | Fungus gardens microbial communities from leaf cutter ant in Botucatu, State of São Paulo, Brazil - Atta bisphaerica ABBM3 | ecosystem: Host-associated > Fungi > Mycelium > Unclassified ...
ATGTGCTGCGTAAGTATGCTCAGCTAAAGCAGCCATATTTTACGAATTTTATCCATACCGCTCGTGATACTACGGCTGGTGGCTCGGAGGCAAGCGTACCAGGGCCACGATTTGATGGCGTCTACTCTCAGAGGGAATTGTTCCGGGAAGTGCTGATCCGGAAAGGGTTTGACGAGCTTGAAGGGCTACCAACGCTGCTTGATAAGCTTTTGCAGACTACGACATTCAACTCTGTCTACGCAGGTTTTTCTAGAGAGCTGAACAAGCACATCAAAGGGGATCTCCACGAAACGCTACGCTCCTGGATTGAAGAAGCTGGCACGACCTTTCGCGCAGACCTCGCGCTCTTCTATTTTTACCTTTGGGAAAATGACATCTCTTTTTCCAGCGTCCAGTTCAATGTAGATGCACCTTCCAAGCCTGGAACGCCGCTGATGCCCCTAGCTGAATTCCGGAATGGGCTCGGCCTATGCGAACGAATTTATTTTGATATCGAAGTTCGCCGCTTCGGTAGCCAATTGGAACATTTCAATCCAAACCGGTTCATCACCATGTATCTGGTTGATGGCATGGACGGTTTCGAGTTCGAGGCTTTCCTGGTGAACGTCTTCCAGACCATCGGTTTCGATGTTAAAGAAACTAAGAAAACAGCTGACCAGGGTGCTGACCTTTTCGTTAGCCGGTTTGGCAAAACGATGGTCATTCAGGCCAAGAACTACACGGGCTCAGTCGGGAACGCCGCTGTGCAGCAGGCGATCTCCGCGAAGGCGTTCTACGGCTGCGATGAGGCTATGGTCGTGACGAACTCATACTTCACGAAGTCAGCCAATGAGCTTGCTACCACGGCAGGCGTGCGCCTTGTGGATCGTGATGCCCTGCAAGGCTATCTCGATGACTACAACCAGAAACTCATTGAGGTGTTTCAGGCCGAGGCGGAGGAGTAACGCCCCTAGGGTCGGTAACGTCGGCCGGTTCCGCCGATATGTCAGCAAAAGCTATTTTAATCGGAAAGAACTCCATGAATATCCTTGAGTTTGACCAAGGAAGCGCCGGCGAGAGTATGGCTGCAAGTGCTTTGTCTCTGATATTTAATGGGGAGGCGACTCGAGAGACCATGCGCGGCGAGGGCATGGGCGCCCTGGATCTTCAGTTAAAGTTCTCGACAGACTTTCCTAGCCCGACTCACACTCAAGTGGCAGTGCAGGTAAAAACTGGGCCAAGCTTTGGTCGCTGGACGCCAACAAAAAATCGCTGGCGACTACAGAATATTGATCAGGCACATTTAAAAAAGTGGAAAGCAACGAATCAGCCGGTTATCTTAATATGGGTTCGCCTCGACCCAGAAATAAAAATATATTGGAAACTTATAGACAAAAAAACTCCGATTGAGACGCTCTCTGTTTCAGAAAATCACCTTCTCACACCAGCATCAAGATTTGAAATAGAGCGACTGCTGCACAAGCAAAGTCTACCAATCACTAGAGTAGGTGGCTTTACGGCACCCCGGATCACCACCACAAATGAGGCACGCCACTGGGCTAAAGCAAGATTTCCAAAAACAAAAGGCGCAATCAATTGCTGTCTAGGAAAAGTCTCCATCACGAATTACGTCTGGCGACACCTAACAAGAATCACGCGAGCTCAATCCCACATTCGCGACAGCTTAATAGCTCTGCCGCATGCACAGAAAATACTTTCCAGCACACCCCACCAGATTCAAACTCTTCCAGGCACAGTTGAACTCGTGGGAGAAAAAATTATCGTGAATAGAAAGGTTCTTGCGGTGTATCGCAACGTGCACTTCTCTGATAAGGGAAGTTGCGTCGTCTATATCAGGTTGGACGAGAAAGTCATATACAATGAAAACTGGAGAGAAAAAGGCTTAATCAGGCAGAAGCTCTATCAAGAGCTTCGACTGGAAAGTATTTATAGGAAGACTGCAAAAAAATAGTGCGCATCCCCCCTCTTCACTAACCTGTCCTACACATCAATATAAATATCAACGAGATCAGACACATACCTGAGAAGCGCGTATAGGTATGATCGCGCGCGAGAGCTGGGGAGCGCAACCTTAAGATAAAGTGGATTCTGGCTTTGTCAATAGAAACCGATCATCTTGGCCGTTTGAGCGTCCTTGCACTCAACAGGATGAGGCACAGCATTCATTCCCCCCCTTCCTCGCTGCGGAGCAAGCGCGAGAGGCCGCTTCAGTGCTACCTAAGAGGTTGGAAAAGATTACTGGGGCCAGCTCCCAACCATCTTAATACCATGCTCACAGCCCCATGGATGCAGTGAACAGGCGTCCGCTTACGACCAGAAGCGGACGTCGACAAGCGACCGCTACCGACCCAAAGCTGCCGTTGCCGTAGGACAGCTAGCGGACAGCTAGCGGCCAGAAGCGGCCGCTTGAAACTGATTAGAAAACCTGGTGCTTCCAAACTCCAGCGCTGATGACGATGTTATTCGCCTATTTTGTGCGGAGGCGATGATGGACGAAGAAGATCGTAAGCCTGCTCCAGCCGGCGGGGTTGAACGGACGTGATCGTATGTGTATTTCAAGGAGGAACTAACGAATCTGCTAGCGTAGACGGCCATTGATATCGAGCAATTGTTACCGTATCGGTGGCTGCCGGGCTGGTCAGAGCGAGTTGCGTTTCGCTTGCGCTTACCATATATCTGTTTGAAGCCACATTGTTCGCAGTCGCAACCCAGCTCTAGAGTTTTGATAGGAAGGAACCGATGCAAGATTCAGCGAACCCAGAAGATGGGATAGAAATGCCAGAAGCGGTGCCGGTCTTTAACCGAATTAGGCGCACAAGGCACAGACGTACCGCGGCTGATCAGCTCGCCGATGAAGTCGAAGTAGCGCCGATCTTAGATACCTCAGTCGTCATTCCAGATACGCGCTCCACGCGGGCGAAACGCTGGAATCCACTGGAATCCATCGCTGTCAAAAATTTCAAGGCAGCTAAACACGCCATTATTCCCCTAGGGAAGGTAACAATTTTGGTCGGGCCCAACGGGTGCGGTAAATCGTCCGTGCTTCAAGCTGTCCATTGGGCAGCACGCGCCGCGAGCTACATTCTGCCGAAAAACACCAAGGAGATGATCTCTTTCGAGCGGTTGGACTACATACCCTCAAGCGATCCGCTGTCAATGCTCCACAACGGTCAGTTAAAGCCCGGAGCGACATCAACACCTGTTGAGGTAGCATTCAATCATGTGACCGTAGGAGACGATTCGGTTCAGACTGTTGTGAAACTGAGAGCGGCAAGGAATAAGGCTGGAATCACAGCCCACATCGACGGTGGAAACGCGGTTACACCATACAAGCAGCGATATCAGTTTCTCACGACTTACATCCCCGGACTGGCTGGACTCTCAGAGAAAGAGGCAATCTTGGCACAGCCATCGCTGCGTCGACAGGCCGCCAGCGGCGACGCCGGAGGAGTACTGCGCAACATCCTACTTAACCTTAAAGCCCGTAAAGCAGAAGAGCCTGATAGCTCAGCGGGTGAGAAACGTTTGCGACAGCTCAACCTGCTGCTCCAAAAAGTACATCCCAACGTGTCCATTGATGTGTCCTACGATGATAGGGAGGATTTCCACATATCGGCCACGGTACAGATGGATGGATATAAACGGCCGCTAGAAACAGCCGCTACGGGCATCCTCCAGACCATCCAGATTTTTGCTTATCTCATATTTTTTGAGCCTAGGCTCATGCTAATTGATGAGCCGGATGCCCATCTTCATCCCAATCGACAAGAGCGACTAATTGAAGCTCTGGAGCAGGCGGCAGACGAGCATGACACTCAAATCATATTGTCCACGCACAGCCCGCACGTAGTTCGTGCAGCTAGCTCCACAACTAAGCTGGTCTGGATGAGTGAAGGCGAAGTCAAAACAGACGATGACGGAGCGATTCGTCGATTACTCGGATGGGGCGGGCTAGATAAATCTGTTTTGTTTTTCATCGAAGACGAAGACGACAAGCCTCTTCGGGCTATTCTCCGGCAATGGCCAGAGCTTAGCCGACAGCTGTCATTGTGCAGATGCTTTGGAATTGAAAATCTTCCAAAGGACAAACTGCTTGCCGGCTTACTGGTCGATGGCAAAATCGACGTGAGTGCCGTTATCCATCGAGATGGGGACTTCATGACGACACAGGAGGCATCCAGATGGGCCGCAGCGTTCAGCACAAAGGGCGTCTATCCGTGGACGACGGTAGGATCGGATATTGAAGGATATTTTTGCTCAGCGGATTATCTGGCAGCGTTGTACGGAATTTCGCTTGAAGAAGCGGAACGATGGCGAGTGGATGCATCCAAGGCGGTTAGCAAGGCAAAAGATACCTTTTCCTCTAAACGTCAAGTAATAAATCGGCTCATCTGGCCTGATGGTGGCTCACCTGAAACCGGTGATTTATGGACGCAGCAAGCAGGGCCTAGTCCAACGACAGTAAAGGGCAAAAAACTGTTGGCGCAGATTAAAGTCGTGGCGACCAAGAGTGGCCATAGCGACAGTCCTTTGAATACATTCACCATTCCAAATGGCTTCACGGTTGCGCCAGATCTCAAAATTATATTGGAAAAGGCGATAGCCAAGATTTGAGTCGCCCTGATTATATGGATGCGCAATGGTTAGCTTTTGACCGCTAGCTACCCTACGGCAACGGCAGCTTCGGTTCGATTGCTGTCATTGGCTGATTACGGTTCAGGTATTTCCAAATTTCCGGAACGATTTCGGAAACCGACAGCTAAAGACTGGGAGGCGCGAGGCTCTGTGGGCTCTTGCGGATCTGCAGCTTGGCAATCCTCGCGCAGTCCAGGTTTTGGGCGCGCTCAGTAAGATCGATCAGGCTGCGAGGAAGCTGAGAGGCCTGGATGCATGCGCCAGCCAAGAACTGATGGAGGTGGTTCGATCACGCTCTCACAATGGCATCTTGTTGGTTGGCGAGGACAGTATCCCGGATCCGGGGCAGCAAAGATTCTTGGCTGCAAGCGTAGGGTCTACACGCTTTGGCGACCGGGCGTTATCTGCGCTACCTAAGGTGTTCGTCCATGACTGGAGCGCTGAGATGTCCTACCTGGACGCTCATCCACCGCTAGAGATAGCGATGATGCCGTTGCCCTCATACTGCTTGACAGCTGTAAGTTGTGGGCATATTCGTGGTTTGCGGTATGACAGCTCAAGTGAAAAGGATGCTGACTATGAGTATTAAACCAGGCCCAAAAAGAAAGAACGAAGACGGTACCCCGGACAAGCGCCAGAGGGTGACGCCTGAAAGGCAAAAGGAACACCCAGATCTAAAGCCGCATAAGCACAGGAAGGGGGAGTAGAAGAGAGGGCCTGCTCTTGAAATCACAAGCCTAACGGATGCCGGACAGTGACGTCTTGCCCGCATCCAAAGAAGTGCCTGCTAACAAGCAGGCACTTCTTCGTTTAGCTTTGGAGCCAAGACTCGACTTCGTCGCTGCCGTGCTCACTTTTCCACTGCTTGAGTACCTTGTGATTGCCACCTTTGGTTTCGATCCGCTCACCAGTATGGGGATTGGAATACACCTTGGTAGTGCGAGCGCGACGCTTAGTTTTTTCCTGAGCGCCCACCTTGGCTTTGCCCAAGCCAGCAGGTGGATCAATCAGCGCGATGACATCGCGCAGCGACTTGTTGTACTCACCTAACAGGCTCCGAAGCTTCTCTTCAAACTCCAGCTCCTTCTGCAGTCGATCGTCACCGCCGAGGCTTTCCAGTCGCTTCTGTAGGGCTTCGATTTCAGCTTCGATTTGTCGATATTCTTGGATGATAGACATAGAATTCTCGTAATGACCTGCGTGGTGTTTAGGCGAGCAATTGCCTTTTGAAGGCAATCATGGGGCTAGTATTAGCACCGCTATTGTCTTGTGCAAGCTTTTGTTTCGAACACGTACTGGTCATCCTTGAGCGTAATCACTAGATAGGTTCCATCATCACCTTTCACGGCGGCCTGTCCTAGGGCTAGCGTGCAGCGCGTATATCGATTGGCTTCAAAGTGATATGCAAACCAGCCCATAGCGTTGCGCAGCGACTCCTCTTTTAACGTGATTTGGCCAATGCCGTTGCCAGGCAAAGTACCCGCGAGGTAGCAAAGCGCGAAGAGCCGCATGGCGAAGGTTGGGATAGGGAAGGTCTAGCGAAGGCGATGGTGGAGACCATTGGTAACCTTCTCCACACTCAGTGAATACATCAGATAAAGCTGAGAGAGCGGAATGGCGGCGATCGCCAAGAAAAAAGTCGCAATCCCGATGAAGCTGGGTGCGATTAGGATAGCGACGACGTTCCTAGTAAGCGGCAAGCTGACGCTGTCGGTCTGCGTGACCTGATTGATGTACACACCTGCGGCACCCAAGCAGACCATGGTCATGAGGAAATAGGCGGCCGTCATGATTAGCTTGCCAAGGGCATTCTGAGCAATTAACGCCCAGGTTCTGTACAGATCGTTGACGACAGCCGAGAACATGGCGGCCTTCGAAAGGAAGACTGCAGCATTCTGAAAATCCTCGGGCGCGCGGCCGTTGCCAGCGAGGCAAACGACGCCCAAAAGCGCAGTAAGCAGGTAGAGTCTTTGGCTAACGTTTAGTTGCTTGAAGAGGGCCAATGATCGTTGCCACAGGCGCTGTAGTAGGACTTGCCCAGGATCCAGGGCAGGGGAGTTATTAGCGGTCATCCAGTACTCGCTTTGAGGGAAGAGAACGGCTTTATTCGTGAATAAATTGGCCGGCTTCGTGACCAGCCAATCCTAGCTAAAATTAGGCGTCCCGTTCGACGTCATCGAAGAAGTTGGCAGGAAGCTCGTGATGGAGTGTCCCGAAACGCGCCAGCAAATCTGCTCTCAATTTGCCTTCAGCTTCGGGTTCGAGGTCAATCCAGTAGCTGTACACGAGGCCGTCGTCTGACTGGTTGGGGATGATCTAAGCGCCAGTTAACAGTTCTGCATCGTCTACAGCAATTCCCAGCTCAATTGCGAGAGCGTCCGCCAGAGTCCTGGTGTTGGCCTGGCGCGCTTCCCCAACCATGCTCCAGTACTCCTGTTCGGATCGATGGTCGCGATCCATATCAGACTCGCTGTTCAAAATGAATAGACCCTCTTCGGCCAATCGCCACGTGCCCTTTCGCCGGAGTAACTGGATGCGGGCTTCGAGATGGAACGCGGCGCCATGATACGGACGGTCGGGGTGTTGAGACCCTTCATAGGTGAGCGATACAGTCAAGTTCAACACCCCAGTCGCCCCCATGTACTCGTTAGTAAGCACTTTCGGATCGCTGATGGTGAATTCTTCCGCGTTAGTCTCCGCCATCGCCCCAGAAAGCTGTCTTTCGAGTTCGAGGTCAAGGTCGGAAAAAACATCGTCTTGGTAGATGGCGTCGCAAAAATCTTCGACTCCGAACGCTGCCATCATGAGGCGTCGATCCTTCGGGTTACGTTGCGAGACCACGTACAACTCATGGTAATGCTCGAAGCCTGCCTTCTGGGCAAGCATCTTCTGAGCATCGGATAGCTTTAAGCCTTGATCACGAGCAATTTGCTTGGCTTGTGACTTGAAGATTTCGAGAGGGGAAAAACCGGACATGGCAAAACTCCAAAACATACGACGCTTTGGCGACCAATTGCCTGTTCACCGGGCTGCGTCTGGTTATGGACATGCCAAGGTAAGGGGAAAACGTGTTGAGATGGGCGAAAGCTTCGCGAAACAGGCGCCAGGCGGCCATCACCACCTGGCACCGATCATAAGGTAAGCAAGGCCGCCTCTACAACTGGAGGATGATCCTGCAATTGCATTGATTCACGCACGCTCAAGCGCTACCAGCCTTCTGATGAGCTCCAACGTGATCCAGGATGATCTGAGTGAAGCATACGAGGTCAGGCAGCTTGCTATCCTGCATCCGTTGCAGATGCAAACCTTTGATGCCTGCGGCTCTCGGGCCATAGCAGTCGCCCTTGAGCGAATCACCGACCATCACTGCAGTGCCTTGATCGCCGAACCAATGGCCCGGTCGGACGCCAAGATCTGCGCAGGCGGACTCATAGATGTATCGGTCTGGTTTCATCTCGCCAACCTCATAGCTAAAACAAAAAGCATCAACCCCCGGGAAAAACTGGCGGACGACGGGGCCGTAAGGTGCGGCGAGGTTACTGCAGATGCCAATCTTCAACCCTGCTTCCGCCAGGGTAGAAATCGCAGGAGCAGCGTCAGCGAACGGAGTGATGCTTTCCAGCTCCTCGTCCAACATTGCTTCGAGCTCTACAAGCCTTCGATCGCTAACGTGGATATCCAAAATTTCAGCGGCGGCTGCTAAGGATAAGGGGCGCGTCAACAAAGTACGTACATCGTCAGCTCCGTAACTACGCCCATGCTTTCTTCCCTCCAATAGCAAGGCGCGATAGGGATTAGTACGCCGCCGGATGTCCACCAGGGTGCCGAACGCATCGAAGATGACCGCCACTACTTTCACAAATGAACTCCTTTGAAATCCGACGCTGCTTGATAGGTGTTGAAGGAGCGGTGAGTAGCTCTTGACCTATTCCCTGCCAGCTTTAGTACCGTTGGTTAGGTTAGTATGCCTTGGGTGCGCTGGCGGCAATGTGAGGGTGGGGCTGGTGACGGATTTCCTAGGCATAGATTACGTGAAGAGTCACGGAGCTTCCGATGAGGTTGTCTGGGACGGTACAGCTTCTCCAGCTCGCGCTTGAGCGCTTCTGCTCTTCTCGATGCCCCATACCGCCTTAGCTACTTCCTCGATCTTGGCGACAAACTTGTCAACGTTGAAACCTGCTATGAATGCCAGAGCGAAGAAGCCGATTTCGCTCGCGTTAGCATTTGAGCTGGACTCTAGAACTAATAGGCCGGCCTTCAGAAACAGATAGCTAATTGCTCCTGCGATCGTGCTAGTGATTGGGCGAATGAAGTACCAAACGTGCCAGTCTGGATCCCATCGTTTATGCACGCACTTGTTAAGGTAAATGGCTCGGAAGCAGTAAAGCGCACCACCGACGTATGCAATCGCTCCGCACATCAAAGGGACTCGCAATGGCGCATATGGAACTGGCAGCCATTCCAGCGACATCGCCCCGATTGAGTAGGTAGCGAAGATCAGCAAAGCCAAAAGATAAGCGATGATCAGTATCGTCAGATCCTTTCTGGCGCGGGCAGGTGGTACATCGCTCATCGTATGTGGGCTCCTTGTTAACTGGCTTGAGTCGGAACGGGTTCGATACGAAGCATTACGATTTGCTGATGCTCATCGACAGCTTCACCAGGGCGCCCATTGAGGTTAAGTCGGCGATTCAGGTAGTACATCTGGGCCTTGCGGGCTCGCAGTTTGGATTCCCCGTTGATCATCTGATAGTCGTGTTCGATGGCTTTCCGCTTTTCCGGCGGGTAGTTCGGATTGGGCCCAATGACTACGTCCACAAAAGTGTCCCACTCATGATCCGCTGGTACTGGCGAGGGAGGCGGAATGATCTCAGCTAGGGCATTGATACGTCCAAGTACGAAATCCTTGTGCTTGTCTGATTGGAAGCAGAACGCTCGGACGTGCCAGCGAAAACCATCGTGTGCCAACGATGTTGGGAAAATAGTTCGGGTGGCGGGCTCGTCGAAATTTGTCATCGAGCGGTAATCAACGATTACCGCATCGCCTGACTGAAGCGCACGAATCAGTCTGATGAGAATCTGCGGATCAACTTGGCGAATTGGTGAGGGAAGGCTTGCAACAGGCGGCGCCCATCCGATGAAGCTATCCCTGGCAGCCATTGCGCCGATCTCGCGTTGCAGGAGCTCGTTCAGGTATTGGCCAGGATCCAGATTCGCCAAGACAGGCTTGAACGAAGAGCTGGCGACATACGCTTTCAGTGTGCGGTCGTACGTCATGTTATCTGGGGCGAGCTCTTGGTAGGCCGCGAAATCCAAGGATGCTTGGGGCACCGAGATTCTGAAGAACGAAGTCAAGTCAGAGCGGTTCAGCCGTCCCTCCCAAAGCAGCCTGAAATCGATGAATTCGAGCCGACGATCTTGGCCCCAGGGCCCCGTGCGTGTAGTGGTCGCAGTCATCAGTTATGGGCCTGAAACGTAATGGGCATAAAAAATATTCGCATAATTTATAGACGGGCATAATTTCTATACGTATCTTACCGTACCTGCTGGTTTTCTCAAGCTTGCGCGTTACCCGGGGAGGGGTTTATGGCTGCCAAAGTCACTTTTTTTCAGGTCGGTACCGGCGATATGTCACTGGTTCGCCTGGCTGATACGTCTGTCACAACTATTTTGATCGATTGCCGCATTCGCGCCGGAGCGGATGATCCGGGTGATGAAATGCCCGACGTGGCGCGAGCACTGCGCGAACGCCTGCAGTGGGATGCCAAGGATCGTCCCTTCGTAAATGCGTTCCTGCTGAGCCATCCCGACCTGGATCATTGTGCGGGCTTCGGAAAGCATTTTTGGCTTGGTAAGCCCGAGGACTACCCCGACGATAAGCTAGATCGCTGGGAAAGAAGAATCATGATCCGTGAGCTGTGGTCGTCTCCGCTCGTGTTTCGTCGGCGGTCTAAAAACCACCTGTTGAGCAAGGATGCGCAGGCGTTCAACACGGAGGCTCGCCGTCGCGTGAAGCACTGGCGCGACTACGGCTGTGCAGGGGACGGAAACCGCATCCTCGTCATGGGCGAAGACGTGAAGGGGAAGACGGACGACTTGAGCCAGATTCTTATCAAGGCGGGGCAGACCTTCAGCACCATCGCGGGTGAAAGTCTCTCGGGTTTCTTCACGTCTCAGTTGCTGGCACCGGCGCCGCACGAAGATGACGCTGAGCTCGAAGAAGAACTCACGAAGAACGAGTCCAGCGTCATCATGAACATGCAGATTTCTGCTTCCATGTACTCGTTCTCCAAGACGAAGTTCTTGGTCGGAGGGGATGCCGAGGTGCTGATCTGGGAGCGCATGTGGAGACGCTACCAGTACACCCCAGAGGTGCTTGCTTACGACCTGCTGCTTGCACCGCACCATTGCTCCTGGCACTCGCTCTCGCATGACAGTTGGTCGAAGAAGGGTGAGAACGCCAAGGTCAGCCAGGACGCTCGTAATGGCCTGGGCCAGGCGCGGTCAGGTGCGACGATCGTATCAAGCAGTGTCACGATCCTTGACGACGACAAGGATCCGCCCTGCATCCGTGCCAAGCGTGAGTACGAAGACATCCTGGAGGATGTCGATGGCTGGTTCACCTGCACGGGTGACCTCGGTAAAAAGCCTTGCATGGATTTAGAGGTGTTGTCGGACGGTAAGGTGAGACGCTTGGCAGCAGCCGCTGCGCTGGCAGGTACCGTGCCGAGCTCGGTGGCAGCGTCGATCCCTCCACGGGCCGGCAGCGGCGAATGATCGAGTACTTCGAAGTCGGAGAGCCCTGGGCCGGAGAGTGTAAGAATGAGCTTTATCCTCACACTCAGGCGCTGCTCAAGGCACTGCATGCTTGCCCTTACACCGATGTCAGAGAGATACGCTCGGACAGTTTCGGACAATCGGCAAGCGAGTACATCGTTATTGACGCTGCCGACGGCACAGTAGATGCCGGCAACCCTGCGGGTATACGCCGTCGGGAGCGAGTGGCGATCAGGGTCAATCCGGACTTTGATGTGCCCGTTGCCGTTTTGACGTTGCGCAAGGACTTCCCGCTGCTCTCGCACCAATATTCGCCCGTAAGTGATGGGCCTCGAATCCTCTGTCTCTATGCGGCAGCGTGGTCAACGGTTGAAAGAACCTGGACGCCGCAGCGGTTCATCGAGCAGATGTTCTGGTGGTTCCGCGAGTCTGCTCAGCAGACGTTGCATCGCGATGATCAGCCCTTGGAGCAGTTGTTTTACATGAGCCGGTATCAGTTGATCCTGCCACACGATTACGCTGACTACCTCGGCGCTGGCGGCAAGACGCTGAGCATTCGCACGGTTGATCACGGCGATCCGATCATCCTGAAGGCTGAAGCCCCATCGTACAGTAGTCGCTCGCATCCTCTGAGAATGGTTCAGGTTGTGGTTAATCCTGTAGGGACTACCACCATTGCCCATTACCCTGAAACACTCGGCGATCTTCAGGATCAGTTGGTTGCTTGGGGGAGTGACCTCTACGACCCGTTGTCCAGCATGCTCAATGACGTGGTCGAGGGAGGGATTTCTCCAGGCGCTGGTGAGGGCGATAACTTGCTCATCACAGTATGGATTCCACGTTCGCGCAATGGGGAGATAGAACGGTATGACGTCCAGGGTTACATGCTGGAGCGTTCCCTGTTCGACCTTGCTACGGCTTTCGATCTGCTTGGCCTGCCTGATGCCAATGGCGTGCATTATCGTATGGCGCTCGTTGGCATGGAGCGGGGCATGCTGTGGCGATCAATTCCTCTCACATCGGTGGGTATCCGTACATCGCTGTCGAGTCAGAGGGCTCGCGACCTTTCCGGAACCCCTGACGAGCAAAGCGATATTCGGGCTGTCTTGGCAGGGGTAGGTGCCTTGGGTAGCGTGCTTGCCGACCTGTGGGTGAGGCAGGGTTGGGGCCAGTGGACATTTGTCGATCCTGATCGGCTAATGCCCCATAACTTATGCCGGCACACTGCGCTCGAATTTTTTGTAGGTCGGCCCAAAGCGCATGTTGTGCAGGAACTCGCAACACTGGCGTTTCCCAATGAGCTAAGAACCACAGCTATCGCTACCAGCCTTCTTGACGAGAGCATAGAGATCTCGAAGACGCTGAATCGTGCAGAGCTGGTGGTCGATGTGACCACTACATTAGATGTCCCGCGAGAGCTTGCACAACGAACTGACGCTCCCCGTACGGTGAGCTTGTTCGTAACACCGTCTGGCCTATCCAGCGTAATGCTGTTGGAAGACAAAGACAGACAGCAACGTGTTGATGGCTTGGAGGGGCAGTACTACCGGGCGATCCTGTCCAGTGAGTGGGGGCAAGAGCATCTGGCTCATCATCTGGGTGATCGTTGGGTAGGCGGTGGGTGCCGGGATATCTCGGTTCGCATGTCCAACGAGAGCATCCATACCCATGCAGGGATTCTGGCTCGGCAAGTGCGCAAGGCAGTAGCTCAGTCGCAAGCACGGATCTGTGTCTGGGCGTCTGACGACCAATCAGGATCGGTCACCGCCCATGAGATTACTCCTGCACAGGTCATCACTGCGGAATCGGCAGATTGGACGATCAAGTACGATGATGCACTGGTGGAAAAGCTCTATAGGATTCGGCAGCAAGCACTGCCTAATGAGACCGGTGGGGCCATCTTGGGCGTGACTGATCTGAAGACTAAAACGATCGTGATCGTCGACGTGCTCCCGACTCCACCCGACAGCGAGGCAAGCCCTACCCATTTCATTCGGGGGCAGGAAGGCCAGGCTGAAGCGATGGCCGAGGTTCATAAACGTACTGCAGGGGTCGTGGACTACGTGGGCGAGTGGCACTCGCATCCTAATGGGTGTGCTGCCCGGCCTAGCGTTGACGACCTCAAGCTGCTCGACAAGCTTCATCAGCAGATGAGTGTGGACGGGCTGCCTGCATTGATGGTCATCGTAGGGCGCGATCAAGTTGGGGTATTCGTAAAGTAATAGAATGGAATCAGCCGGCTATTGGCGATCGATTCCTCACCATATTGTGCTCCATTGTGCTCCATTGTGCTCCATTGTGCTCCATTGTGCTCCATTGTGCTCAGTTGGCAGCGGCAGTAGGGCCGTCAATGGACAATGCCCCGGAGGCCTGCGCAGTTAGCGAGTCGCTGTGATCATGAGCGCGGCTTGGCCGCTCAGGTGGGTGTTTTTTAGTAGTTCGAAAAGGAAACCGCATTGCGTCAATGGCAGATCAGGGAGATCAATCACTATGTCTGGGCCCACTACCTTCGCGGCTGGGCCAACGCCAACAAAGAAATCTACCATCGAAGCAACAACGGGATCAGTGCCACCAATTCAAAAGTCCTGGTGTCAAGGCTAAGTAGAAATGTCGCTCTGGCAGCCAAGTAGAGATGTCATGTCCTCATCGTGATTGCGCTGGGAGCAAACAACCGAATGACGCGACCATAGGCTATTGCTTGGGCGGTAGGCGTAGCATTACGAGATCCTGGTGCACATCGTTACCGCATAAAAATTGCGTTTCCCCCACGACGACAAAGCCATGCTTTTTACAGAACGCCTGCGCCCGAAGGTTCTGATCAGCAACCGTTAGCCTGAGTGCTCCGTGATAGCAGCCAACAGCTTGCTTAATCAAAGCACTTGCCGCGCCTGTGCCATGAAGGGCTGGGTACACATAGCATCGCTTGAGCTCAGCTGCCTGAGCGGCGTCGGCTGCTTCGACGCCAATAGCGCTGCCATCGATCTGGATCAGCTCGCCCAAGCAGGCTCGGCGATTGCGTGGCTGGTATACCTTGGGTGGTCGCTGCCGACTAGGCGTCCATAATCCCGCATTAATCATGATCCGCCTGACCGTTTCCTTAGCCAGACGCAGGCCGTGGCACTCGGCAAGCTTCTCGGCTGCGAGCGTAGGGCCGAAATCCTGATCGTGCGCGCGGATTGGGTTCGCGGCGCGCGGCTCAAGGCCAGGCCGCAGCTGATGATTGCTCGGCTGGCCGCGCTTACGTGAGGTCAGGCCCGAAACGCCGGCGTCCCGGTAACGCTGTATCAGGCGGTGAACCTGTCGCGTGCTCAGTTGCAAGCGCTGGGCGGCGCGCGTAGGCGTGAGGAAACCCTCGGTCACCGCCTGGATGAACTTGAGGCGATCGACTTCGCGTAGGCTCATCGTGATCCGCTCGTAGGCTGACATCCCAATCGCTACGCATCGGCTGCAAAGCCGGTAGGCTAGTCGCTTGGTGTGATCGGGACATTTCTATTTGGCTGGATCGCGACATTATTAAATGGCCGTAACATCAGACGCTGGCTGAGTGGCAAGACAATGCACTGATCGGTTATCGGGAAATCCACCACTTGGGACAAATATAGGCAAGATCGCGACGTTGGTCTGCGCTGTTCAACGTACAAGATGGGCCCGTACGGTGACTCCATTTCCATAAAACGTAGTCAGCTTGACTTACTCATTTTTGTTAAGTAGACGCCGCTCTACTTCATCCAGTTGATGTAACAGCATTACCTCTCTCGCAAGGGACTGGTGATAGAGCTTCTTCCAGTTTTCTGCTTCGTTTCTCCAGTGGCGAACAATCTCAACCATCTTTTTATTCGACTTTTTTTCGCCTTCTTGTGCTAATGAATGACGTTTTATCTCTTTGATCAGCTCTGCGTAAATAGGGCGCTGTTTCTTGATGCTGCCAGCACTTTTACCTGCTTCTAAGGAAACGGAGGTCATAGTTATTTTAGTGCCAACTTCAACCCTGATAGGCTTGCCTTCGACTAAGCGATGTAATGCTCTAAAATACTGATATATGCTATCAGATTGGCCCGCTTCCCCGTTGAGTGATTGCTCTTTCATGAAATATCCTTGTTTGGGACTAGTAATTTACAGCGGGTTTGAGCTTCTTCGTCTCGGCTTTGGCAAGCAGTCTTGCTCGCATTTCTTCGAGGTCATGTAAGTTTTGGCTATCCATTTTATAATCAAAAGAATTAGGGTCAAGCGCTTTTAAGTCATGGCGCAACACGTCTATTACATAGTCGAGCTTGCTAGTCTTTATAACCGCTTCTTTGCAGCCGTCACATGTGGAAAAGTCGGCGTGTGCGCGCTTTAAGCACGGTTCTATGGATCGGCAAAGGCCTATAGGAGTGATGGTGCAGGAGATAAGACCTTTTCTCTTACGCTCAATAACTTCGTCCAGATTTTCTCTCAGTACTAACTCTTTAGAATCCTTAGTAGCCTGTAACCTACGGCCTTGTAAGCCATGCAGAGCTTCCTCGGAATACAAGATGTTCCTAATATAAATCGCACCGCTCGCGTCAATCGCGGCGCGCTTAAATTCCGCAACAATTTCAGGGGCTAGTTGTTGCATTTTAAAGACGCCCACTGAGCACCCTTTCTGGTAATGTTCCGATGTCAGTTTTGAGAGGTGCCCTAAAACTCTTTTGAGGGGGCCTATTTCCATGAGGCTATCCTCTGAACAATAAACTGACATGGTTCGCCTGAACTGATGTGATGTAATCTTCCACGGATTACCGATTTTGAAGTTCTCCTCAGAACGCCAATCCCTTTCGGGAGATATCAGTTCTAAGATGACGAGGTCTTCTTCTGTAATAAGTATTTCAGGTAGTTGATATTCAAATTTTGCTGAATCAAAATTTCCTAGAATGGGCGGGTTTTTTTGTCGGCTTAGGCCAATGTGTGTGGGCGATAAAAATAAATTATTTAGTTCGCTGATTTTACTATCCAAGTAAGGATGTATGATGTCAAAAACTTGATTCAGAGCTTTTAGCGGGATATTTACTTCCTCTACCGTTATCCAATTGGTATCAATAGGTTGGCCAGTTGCTTTGGTCGAAATTCCAATAACATAAACGCCCTGCTCACACCATCCTGAGGCGACATCAACACAATTTCTTTCAAGCAACAACGCCTCGTTTTTACGCATAAGCGTCAAGATGTGAATTAATGACTTTGCGCAGTACTGCACTAGCATTAAAAAGCGAGGTACAGAAATAACATTTTCTACTTTATATTTTATAAAAAGATCAGATAGCCCGTAAGCGAAAGACGATTGGTGGAATTCCATGGCCTGCGGTGCATCAGTCGGAGCTTTACCGTCCTTCTTACTGCGATATTGAGAGTTAAAACCTCTGGCAAATAAACAATTGGCTGTTGCAGCACGGATAAATTCTTCAATCTTATTACGGTGAGTTTGGAAGTCGTTTAGGACGTCAAAATAGTGGATCCAACGAAGATTAAGAATCCTTGGCGGTATGACGGGGTGCTGATTCTTGGAAATGTGCCGGATACCTTTATAAATTTTTTTTAGGTCTTTCATGAACTGATTGGGTATAGCAAACCAGTGGCTTGGGCATTTAGTAATGTTGAAAATCCGTAGAATCTGCCATAGAGCGCTTGCACGTTGATGGTTTATACCCTCAAGCATGGGCTTGTAAATCTCGGGTCTATGAAAGATATCTTTTATCAATATGTTTTTCTCGTCTGCATATTTGCAGAGATAAAGTAGTGAATAAAACCCTGCTGTCAAACTGCCGGCTCTAAGCGTTTTGAAAGTTCCTTTATTTGAAAAAACGCGCATTAAAAAAAAGATCTGAGTCATTTGTATGTTTGAAGGGTTTGTGGGCTTGTCGCATAAAAGTCCTTCAAAGCAAAAAGTCACATTGTCAGTGATTACTAGTTTGAACTGTGTTAATACCCAGGTCAGATCTGATAGTCGTGACAGCGGAATGCCATGAGTGTCAAGTGAGAGAATAAGGTCTTTATGAATGCTCTCGAAAGACATGCCGTAATATACTTCTGGCTTCGCCAGCGGGCTGTTGGAACTGTCATGATCTTCTTTCCTGCTAGATCCAGGAGAGTGGTAATCTGATTTGGAATTAATTTCATGGATCACCGCAACGCTCCAATCCTAACTAATCGAGACAAATATCGCTCCCAGTACTCGGTGAGCTCGTGTCTCTCATAAACACTTTTCCGAATGACTTCTCCTTCTGAGAGTAGGCGAGGGTTAACCTCAAAAGCTTGTGCTAATATTTCTTCAATTCGCGTGAGCGCTGGTTGATGGATAGCGTTAAAGTGTTCTTGATCCTCGCATGTTTGTAGAAAGTTTTTGATTACGTACTCCATGCTATAAAGCTTGTGTAGACTTTCCGCATCTGCTGTTACTCCGTACTCAGCGCAAAATATGCATCCTTTGCTATTCTTACAGTCTGGCTCGTAGCCTGGAGGGATGTCGATAGAAGTTTCAGGTTTGGCGCCGCTACAAAAGCCAGACGGAATGGTGGTTTTTCTTTGTCCTTCAAATACAGTTACTATTTTTTTTAAAGCGACCACTACTTTGTCGACAGCAACATGCTCTTCTACGTTAGAGTAATTTTTTAATTGCGTCTTCTTTGAGTGTTGTAAGATAGCTGCAGATATGTTCTGGTCATAATTCTCAATAATCCAGTGATCTTTATATGCTCGAAGTTTTTTGTAACTTATCCTGGGAAAATCACTATCTACCATGCTTCGCATTTGAACGCATAGGTTCGTAAGAATGTTTTCATCAAGCTGGCGAAAGCCATTGAACGTTCGATAGTCAAAGCCGATGAATAGCTTATTATGTACGTTGCCGGCGAGAATATGATTGCGCAGCTCTAAGAACCTTTCGAACTTTTTTACGAATGAAGGCGGTACGGTAAATTCTATTAACTGAGTTCCGCCTCGATTTTTGATGCTAATTATTCGCTTTCCATGCATTCCACTCTTCACTTCGTACGAATCATTCCAAGGCGTAGCTATAATTGTGGATTCATTCTCCCCGCTATTTATAGCAAACAATGCAACAAAACTGTCGTGAGCTAACTTGTGTAGACGTCTTCTAACCTGAGATTGAAGATCATTATTTCCATTTCTTAGTCGTTTCACAGACTTTGATGAAAAGGTTGTATACTCTTTGCGAACAATGTGTGGGTATTTTTCGCGAACCTCTTCCCACGACCTGCAAACTCCCGTTTTGTAATCTATCATCGGGCTTCTAGGGCCTCGTTCAGGCTTGGTTTTCTGCATGTTTTCCGTTAAAAAAGCAAAGGCTTCAGTTGTGAGTGTTGCTGACTGACCATCTATTTTTATCTCGTGCGGGAAAGGAAGTTGTTTCAGTATGAATTCGCTGACTTCTTCAAACAGGCTTGCGAAAGCTCTCACATATCTTTTTACAGGGGCTGACGAGGGCGGCTTTGTTGAAGCAGATCTATCCACTAGCGAAGGAATTCTTTCTATCCCTGAATGGAAATTCAAAGTGCAATCCGGGAAGAGGTACGAGCCGCACTCAATCACAACAGATTGCAGCTTTGCTTGAGTTGTAAGTTTGCGGCTACTTTGCTTTAGATGTTCTGTAAATTTCTGAAGTGCAATGTGATAGTTTTCCGAGGAAAATAAAAAATTTTCCAATCCGCTTTCATCACAAAACTTAACTAAAAGTGAGAAGTCAGCGAGCTTTGAGCCTGCACCGGCTGCAGTTTTATCTGTGCAGGCCATAGTGATCACTTCAATTACCAGATTCCGTATTGGTATAGCACGTTCAGGGCGATGTAGATTAGCCTCTACCTTTTTGGGCATTTGTACGCTTTTCTTACCTAAATAGCACCAGGAGCCAACATCGTGATACCTCCTATGGGCAGAACGCACTATAATATTTTCTAGTATATTATTATTTAATAAAGTCTGGAGATGTATCGATGCTCGAATGCTATTTTCGGACACCTCCTGTGTATCAAGGTGAAGATCTAATATTGTGATTTTCCCAATGTCTCTCATTGTCAATAAATATCTTTGCACATGTCTAAAATATACTTGTGGTACTGCTCGTTTGCTTCGTACAAGATCTTGCTGTCTTCTCGGAAATCAAGGTATCCCTGGGTGATAGCACTGGTGCTGTGATTCATACGTCTCCGAACATAGTCAACGAGCTGCATGAGGTTCATGCGGCCTTGATTTACTAGCTCTCTGCGTTCTTCTACCAAGTTCATGCCGAACGTAGCTCGAAGGTCGTGAAAGCTAAAATTAAGGTTGCAGCCGCGAGTAGCCATTACTGGTTTAAGATTTTTTTTTATGAAGTGGCGAATAAAGGATCCTTTCTCACTGCTTTCGAATTTTTGTCTGTCGCGCTTGGAGATGTAATACGGTAATCCAGTTTGGCTTAGAAAAATGTATTTTGCTTCGCTTGAGCTCTTTTCGAAAGTTGAAGAGCGATTTCTATAGCGGTTCGATTTAATGTAAATGGTTAGTTTATAGTGAAGCCACGAAGGCATAAGTATCGTTTGAGGTTTGTCATGCTTTGTATCTACTAGAGTGCCTCTTCCTGCGCGGATTGGGATCAGATCAAAGCTATCGGCGGCTCCTGCAGCTATCGTGCTTGTTCGCAAAGTGAGTATGGTCTGGATGCGCATGCCTGTTACTAAGGCCACGATGAATATCAGTAGCATTTCTGGGTTATCGAGCTCTATCAGTGATTCAAGAAGGACAATTTGCTCAGTCTTTGTGAGAGGTATAAGCCTTCCGCCATCGGCGATATATCTTCCTGTTGGATTGGGCTTTATCATTGGGAAAGTTAGATCTGTGTGTGTGATGTGTTTTGTTCTAAGATAACCTAGGCTATCTTCGTAGCTTACAAATGAATGCTTTTCTTTCCATGGCATGTTAGCAGGTAAAAATTTCCGGTATTGCATTAGGTGTTCATAGAACTTTATCACTGATCTTATCTTCAAATTTGCTGTTCCGACGGAAATTTCGCCCTTCTTTACAGGTAAGTTGAATTTCTCTTTGTATAGATATGTCGGGCGTTCAAACCGATATCCGCTAAAATCGAGATAGTGTCGCCCTTCAATAGCCAAGGTATTCATGAAGTCCGTAAGATGCCGTCCCATTGCGAGCAATGTTTCTGGATCTTTTTCACTGTCATCCAGAGAGTGTCGAAGTAAGAAAAGCGTCCCGTCTTTCCATATGGATCCATCGGCATTCAAAATTACCGGTTGTGATCCTAACGTTTCTACTGAGTGCTCTAGGCATGTTATTGGGTACTTTGCCGTTTCTTGCTCTGGGCATAATATCCAATCTTTAGCGTCCGCCTCGCTGCATCTTTTGAATAAGCGAAAACTGTAAATTCTGACTAATTTATAGGGGGGTACATTTTCGTCTGATACACGAGGTCTATATTTTTTTTGGGCGATAGAGGGCATAAAAGGCACTTGTGCTCTTGGGATGATATTGAAAATATCAATTGTTTAGCGGTTTTACTTCGTGAGATGCGATGCAAGCGTGCTATCGCTGTATGCTCAGATTGAATGTCGAATTAGAACGGTTTGCAAGCGGCAGTTTTATCTGCCGATGAATGGTAGTTTATTTAGATATATATTGCCGCACTTTATTTTAATTCAGATCAAGTTTTTCCATCACGTATTTTTATATAAATTGCCAATTGGAATTAAATCCAATGATTAGCAAATAATTGCGAAAAGCATTATCTGGGTGTTTTGGATGTCAAAAATGAAGCTGCGCGGCTTGAGGACTGAGGCTAGGTTTTTTGTTGCTGCTACGGCGTGATACGGCGTTCCAGCTATTCAAGTGTTTAAGTCACGTGAATTGGGCTTCAGTCACGTGAACGTTTGACGGGGGCGAGAATGACGAGAGCGAGATCTTGCGCTGGCGCTGGCGCCGACCCGTGTGCTCTGTTTTAGGGCTGGCAGTGAGCTAGCGCGGATTTAGCTGATCGATTCGTCAGGTATCTACCGTGACTTAGGAAAAGGTACGACCTGTTTCTTACGGAAGGTTTTGTGTCCAGTTTTTTTGCTAAGGTCACACTGCATACGAACACGGAAAAGCTCACACGTAGTTCTGCACCTTGACGGTGTGCAGGGCGATGTCGATGACGTCGCCATCGGCATTGAGCTGGGGCATCTCGATCCAGTCGCCCACGCGGATGATGTCGTTGCTGGAGATCTGCACGCTGGCCACCAGGGACAGCAGGGTGTCCTGGAAGATCAACAGCAGCACCGCGGCCATGGCGCCGAGGCC
>Ga0157368_1000353_pt1 | contig 21697 bp, 5 predicted proteins | sample AttbisABBM3_FD_113146 | JGI IMG/M metagenome (GOLD analysis project Ga0157368, IMG submission 113146) | Fungus gardens microbial communities from leaf cutter ant in Botucatu, State of São Paulo, Brazil - Atta bisphaerica ABBM3 | ecosystem: Host-associated > Fungi > Mycelium > Unclassified ...
AAGAAGGAATGACAAATCTACAAAAGTAGTGGAACTCAAGCAACTAATTCAAGATTCTTGTACTATGGACAAATTTGTCTAAATATTTAAGAGAGTAGTTAGAGAAAGTGAATATAAGGAAAGAGTGCTGGTGTCATATGCAAGTCTACCTGTCTGGAAATTACATCCCTGTGGTGATATCGTCTTCTAATTATACAAGCCTGCCTTCCATAGCGGCCACCTTTCTCGCAACATGTTTTATGGCAGTGCTGCAACCCTCTGAGTATTCTATCTTCCATGGTGGGAATACTTCTATTCAACTCAGTCTTCCATGACAGAGTTACTCCTGTCAGTGTCTCAACACTGAAACCTCTGCTCGGAGTAATAGGGGTTTTACCAATGAAATCCTGAGCATCTCCTATACTTTCTGTTTGTATATAAGACTAGTAGTTACACTGTAATTGGCTAGTCTGATAATCGACAAAGATAAACTTTTATTGAACTCAATCTCTGGTGTTCAACAGCGACACACCAATTAGTACTCACTTCCACTTGGACTTTCTTCCCTTTATCTGAAGTTGTGGCCACATGGCAGACAGATGGCACAGCACATAAGCTGAAGCCAAGGTTGTTTCACAAGTCTGCACATCTCCAAGTCTATTTTGTAGACTTCCACCCTAGTGTGAACTGCACCTGATATGCAAGCATTTATCAAGATGATTCCATTCTTATCTCCAGCTTATTATAAAGCTATTCAAACAAATAGAGAAAAGAACAAGATATATTGAAATAATATTGCATATTAATTTTTGCAACAAAAACATAATGCAGATACTAGTTGTTGAGAAATTCCCATCAAAATTTATACAAGAGGATCACTGCATGAACCCTTCTTCATAGTTAACTCTATACAAGAATAGTTAATCATAGAATCTACCAAAAAATAGTTGCCACATACATAGTTGGAGACTTGATATTAATAGATTCATAAGGACATGAATGTTAAAATGAGAGTATTGTTATAATTGATACCTTATAGATAAGAATGGTTCACCTTATGTCTATCTTAAGCTAGACATGTGTTGGGGTTTGTTTCACTTGTAACTTATATTTAACTGTACCTTGCTTTATTCTTGTAGTGGAGGTTTTCTCATGTTTTTCTCATTCTTTTCTTATTGTTTCCTCAAGGATGCCTAATCTATTTTTATAGTCATTAGGTATATATAGTTGTAGATACAGTCCTATATTCTTATGCTTTACCAATTAATCATCTCCTTATTTCTTTCTCAAGTCTTTTGTTAGATGTGATTTATACTTGCTGATTTTATCTACAATAATAGCATAGAAGATAGAGTTTAGATGAAAATCTTGATAGAAATAGGCTTTTAGATAAATGTGAACAGAGTGTTATGCAGATAAGTTGATTTTGGCTTCAATAGATATCATTGTGCCTAGCCTATGCATCATATAATTGATTTTGAATAGTGAGAGTTCAGATAGAAGTGCAAGTATGTTATAATTCAAGTTGATAATCAAACTAAGAAAAATAGTACACAGTAGACTACATTCTTAAATACAAAACTGGTAATCTAATAATAATCTACTACTGCATGTACTTTAGGTTGTCAGGTATTATAGGGAACATTATTTGAAACTCCATGGAATTAATGAGAGATGCAGGATCTGGTCCTTGGGTTGATGGGTAATTGGAATGGAGTGTGATCCATGCTAGAAGAGTGGAAAATGCATAGATAATGGATAGTATGTGATATCTTTGCCTAAATTACAACCTGAGCCAAGCTTAGAATTATAATATTCTCTTAGGTTTTCCTGAAAGTAAATTGTATTTGATCATTAGTCTTTATAATATACTTAAATTTTTCTAAAGATCATAAACTTTACATATCTTTATAGACTTCACTTAGTTACCCTAATAGAGAAGATAAATTTAAGTAGTTATTTATGACTGAACTCACTTATGCTTTAGACTTGATATCTGACTTCTATCTTATATATCTATTTAAGTTTGGACCTCTTTCATTGTCTTGATCTCTTTTTTTCCCTTAATATAAACTTTTTTTCTATTTTTAAGTCTGATACTTAGTTTTAGTTCCCATTTGTTTTTTTATCTTCCTCTCAAATTTCATCTTTATATCTAGGTTACATATCATACTCTGGACTTTAAGAGCTCAATCCTAAGAAGAGAAATACTATTATAACTTCCAAGACTTCTAAGATATTTGTCTTCTGTTCATAGATAAGCTTCTTGATAGTTCTATGTATTTTTCATATCTACATATAACTTGAATATATATCATGTTTCTATGTTTTATTATCTAATGTCTTGTTACCTAGATTTCAGGTTATTATCCTATTCAGAAATTGTCTTTATAGTATTCTTATAGTTATTTTCTTTTCAACTATTACCTTAGCTACAGTTCTAACTACAGTACTAAGTAAATACTCTGTACTTTTCTTAGTCTGATAATTAAACTCAAGAAATCTGCTTATTCTTCTTCTGCTACAACTCTGACCCTATTTAAAATTATGACTATATAATAAGTAGTTAGCATAATATATAAGTTGAAGCCAAAGACATTGTCCATAGTTCAGTTACAACTCTGTGGATAAGTATTATACTTGATTTGTATTTATATAACTTATACTCATTCTTAGATAAGTTCTATACTTGATTTACTCTTTTGTATAACTAATTGTAGACTTTTGCTTGAAGCAAAAACTGTGCTTGACACACATGTACATTAAGATAGAATAGAACTAAATGTATATAGACTATATAATTATAACATATATAGTATATAAATATAGAGAGGACTCTTTATTGAGTCAACCTTATTAAATTACTACTAAGTCCAGCCTAAAAGTTGTCTTGACTTGTAGTTGTCACAACATACAATATTGTCACAGTCCAAACTCCAAGTTATGTTGATCTCTGATATGGATGACACTCAACTTATATCTGAGCTATAAACTTTCTCTGTAAAGTTTGTACTTTATCTCTATTCTAGGTTGTATCTTTTAGGTAGTACTCAAACTTCATAAGCACTTCATTTTCTGCAGTAGAGTTCATACTATTATCTAAGTCAAAACACTGTAGATATACTGTCTTTTATAGCAGACATATTTCCATCAAAACTCTATGAATATTTTGCCTTTACAGAGGACTTATTTCCATTAAAACTTTATGGATGCTAAGGTAGACTTATTCTTATCTCAAATCCCACAAATAACCTGTTCTCTGCAGTAGTTTTATTTTTATTCAAACCTCATAAGTACTTAGTCTTCCATGATGGAGTTTACTTTGATCCAAACCTCATATCCAGTCAGTGTTTCTCCATAAATCATTACAATCAAACATCTGCTCTGCTTGAAACCAGGCATAGACACTGACCTTACTCAATGAAGAAGTATCTAAAACACTTGGAAACTTGAGTGGTGTTATTACTATATAGTTGAGCAATTATATATTTAAGGCTAGTAGTTACTCTGTAATAGCTAGCCTGATAATCAACAAAAGTTAGTATCAAACTCCAATGTTAATGATGACACACTTACTCCTGTTATCATAACTCCTATTTCAACCTCCCTAGACCTTCCTCTGAAATTGTGGCCATGCAACTAGTCAGAGGCACAATATATAAGTTGAAGCTAAGGTTGTTTTAGAAGTCTGCAAACCTACAGAGTTTGATAAGTTTCCACACTCATCAACTCCACTAACCCCACAGACTTTTGTCTTCAAGTGTGAACCATACTTAACAAATATCTATACCAATAAAGTCTTTAGTTAATTCAAATTATTCACTTGATTATAGTGTTTCATTCTCTACCTCAATATTAACATCAAACTAATATTATTTGGTAAATAGTCGTCAGTTGTCATACTGTATTCCAACAGAAATAACCAAAGTCCAGAAAAACACACACACATCTTACTGATTTTACAGATTGACCTATGACAAAGAGATTCGGTATAAATAGCATGTGCTGTGGTAGGAAGTAGAGATATTAGTATGAAGAAGAAAGTGGGAGTGACATATGTTATGTCTGAGGATAATGGATAGCCTTGTTCTTATGTTACAAGGCTTCAAACCCAGTGCTATATACATGACCAGAATGAAGCCAGAGACTTGTTACTACAGGGCATAAGTCCTACAAGTCTTAGTCATTCTCTCTTCCCTGTAAAGGAATGGGAGTAGCAGGGCAGAAAAAGGGATGCACTGTAAAAAAGAGAAATACCTCTTACAGACACAAACTTTCAATGCACGTCAGTGTTGACGTTACACATAAACACATCCGTGAGGTGTATTGAAATCTGACAGGAAAGAATACTCTAATGAAGGAATGAAAATGCCTGCGCATGGTACCCAAGTCAAAGTTTATCCCGGGACCAACTGCAGTGAAGTCAGTATCAAAATCGTAGAAGGTTTCTTGGACAGGGACACCTTTTCTCGAACCTCTGGTTAACTTCCATGAGTTTAGTGCCCTCTTCGGGCTTGATGGTATTCCAGGGCGTAGGGTTGGATTTAGTCCAGATGACTACAGGACGTCAATGAGTGCATAGTGTGGTTAAGATTAAACACACCCTGGGAGCCGAAAGCCAGACGGCCTAAGTACCATGAGGCACCAACACACACTCCTCCAATGATAACATAGCTGATTCGGCACATTCATGTGAGATCTTGGAAGTATCCACAGAAATTACTTACATGGGGATCGCCTGCATGACGTTTTGAGTCAGTGTCCTACCAAAACACAGAGTGAAAGGAGATATGAACCTCAACGGCGAACCAATTCTTCATCAAGTTTCCGCGAAGTCTCTGCCGAGGAGTGGGCATTGTAATGGTTGAGAAGATAAAGCGTGGAGATCAACGACAGACATCCCTTCCGCTCGTTAACTACTTCCCACGCCCACTCACGGACTATTCGGATTACTCCGGAGGGCCCCTCAAAAAAGAGATAAAAAATGGTTTTCTAATGAGGATCAATCATAATGCACACGAAGAGTTTCAGAAACTGTTCCAGGTCATCTAGTAGTACATGAAATAAACAAGGGCATCAGGCCAGACGTCAAGAGGTGAACCGTACATATGGTATGTATGACAAGGAAACACAGAAAGAGTATGAGGCAGTAGGCAACACTGATGGTACCAGAAAAAGGATATCTGGGTTTAACACATGTTATGATCGCAGGTGGAGAGCAGACTGTCCTAGTACAAAAACTATACCGCGGAAGGTGGAGGAGAGGAATGCGAGTTACAAGGCTACAGTTCTATCCAGGCAACTCTTGCAATGGAGAACAATGATGTAGTTCATTCGCCACGTGCCTTCCGTCTTCATCCTCTCTCTGAGTCTCTTTAACTGCTTTTCACGAGGTACAAGCCTACGATAGAGATACTGAGGTTGAGAAGGTTGGTGGTGGTGAATAACCGGATTATCCATATTTGAGATGAAGGCCGAAGGAGCAATGCGCATTGTTGTAGGGGTAACGCAAACAGTCGTACCCCACGAGAAAGGCATAAGCATGCTGAGAGAAGAGAGTGTGGTAGTAATAGAAGAAGTCATCATGGAAGCAAACGTCGAGGTCGAGTTTTGATTCATTACATTTTCATGTTTTTCATGTTGCAACAGTTCTTCATCAGATTTTGAGCGTAATTGGGTGAGCATCTCTATCTGAGTTTGTTGACCTGCTTCAAACAATACTTTGCCCTCAGACAATCTGGTAAGGGAACCACTCTGATTAATCGCAACATTCCCTGTAATTGAAATAGAATCAGCACGTACAGATAACAGTCTGAAATGTATGATTCGAACCATTTGGATTTGTTCCACTTTGAAAGACGTTTCCGTCTACGGCATTCATCAATGGTTTCTTCTGAGGCTGACTGATAGAAGTAGATGTCCCAGTCAGCTTGTTGTGGCCAGATACAGGAGCGATCCGGATAGGGGAAGGCGAAGAAACTGCTTGAGGGATGAGAGAAGGGGTGATATTGTCACGCCTTGAAGGGGGCATGACGTCGACATCAATTGGCATTGTCTTGGTGAATGGAACAGACTTCATCGCAGATAAACGAGGAATAGCAGAGGGCAATATTGAACGAGTGCGAGAAATCGGCAAAGGGGGACTCTGGGTAACAGTAGAAGGAGACGCCACAGAAGCGACTCCAGCAGAGGGCATATTGGCTTCGTCCTCCTCTTCACCTTTCTTGTTAGAATGAGAATCTTCGAGTGCTCGACCAAAACTGAATCCTGTATCATCGTCATCATCAAAATTGAGCATAGGCAGCTGAGGAGGCTTCTCAATGGGACGAGAAATCATGAGTTGCGGGAGATCAATAACAGGCTCGTCGTCTTCAGGCTCCGGTGGAGAAAGAGTGATCGTAATTCCTCCCATCTCACCAAACATGTCTTCATCAGATTCGACGTCCTCGGCGGTCTCTTCGTTCTCTTTTTCCTCCTTCTCCTCAAACATAACACCGAGATTTTTATCTTCTGCAGTGAAACCGACTCCCTGGGGAAGGAAGAAAGGCGAATTGTCCTCGCCTGCTTCTTTCAGTGCATTCATGAACAGACTCTTTCTTTTCTCAAAGGAGTACTGAGAGGGGGAGCATGACGCAGAGTCGCCCTCACTGCTGCTCCCATCGTCAACACATCCGAAGAAATGATCGATGGAGTCTTTTTTGTTGTACTTCGGCAGAGTTGAAAGATTAGTAGCTCTGGGGAATGCCCATGATTTGGACCATGACTCCGAAGAATGATGGATGGGATGGTGGGTGGAAGAGGACGAAAGAGGTGAGAAACTGACGATATGTGACTTAGGGGTTGAAGGGGTGGTGGGCTGGACAGAATTTTCAACTGGATCATCCACTGAGCCAAAAGATGATGATGAGCGGAAACTGGCGTCGGAATCTTCCTCGTCTTCGTAGCCAACCAGGCCACTATCATCCTCACTACCATTCTCAAATTCGACCGATTCCTCTTCCTCCTGGACAACTTTGAGCATAAAGCTGAACCTCGCTTCACAATCATCTGCTGATATTTCGACCTCCGTGGCTGAACTTTCCAAGGAGTCGATTGACGCAAATGTAGTATTGCGGCCGTAGGATGATTTAGGTCTGCTTGACAAGGGAGGTACGATGGGAGTGGCCGAGCACTCGTTATCTTGCAATGTCCTCAAGTCTCGCTCACTTTGCAACTCCAGCCTGGCGATCTTGATCTGCTCCTCAAGCTCCTGCATTTTCAACTTGATGTCTTGATTCTCTCTCGTTGATGCTTCTCGCGCAGTCGTCAATGCTAGATTTCGTGCATTTAGCTCTTCTACAGCCTTTTCCATCTCTTCAAGCTTCTTTTCGAGGGTTCTCTTCTCGACCTCCAATATTCCTCCCTGGGAGCGAGCGAACCAAGCATCGCGGCGCTCATTCTCTAGACGCTTGGCAAGCATGGTCATTTGCTTTTCCATATCACTGACACGATTCCTCCAGCCATCAACATCTCTCTTCAGTTCATCCCGCTCAGCCTTCAACTCAGCAATCAGCTTAAGCATCTCGTCGCTTGGCTCACTACTAGTATCGCTGATTTCGGAGAGTATAGATGTTGGCCGGGACTGACGGATATCCGAACGGGTATAACCAAAGGAAACCCTCTGTTGGTTAGTGAGAGCTTGCTCTAGGTCCGTTATGCGCAACAAAAGTGCATTATGCGACTTAACGAGGAAGTGTTGCTCGCTCGCGCTGAGGGGGCGGTTCTCAGATCCGCCAGGAAATTTTTCGTCGCTTTTGCTACCGTAAACGGGTTCAGTGTTTGGACATAAACGATCCCTAAAGGTTGGCGTCACCTCCGGTGTGGGTAGATCTGCATAATTTGTGGCAACGCCATGGGAAGACGGCTTGTACGTGATGCTGCTCCTTCGACGGGGATACAAATCCTCAGAAGCACGCTCCTGGTTGCCGCCTAGTTGCAGAGTCAGTTGGAGTCGACGAGATGCCGGTGTTGGCATTGAAGCCGAACTACTTGGTACTTCCTCTCCTGAAGCAGAACTGAGAGATAAGCGTCTCAAAGGGTGGAACGGCTGCGGTGTGATCGTAGGAGTCGGAAGCCCTTGGAAAGATGACAGGTTCTCGGGAGTCAGGGATAGCGGGCGTAAGTTGAGGGCGACTGGACGAGGTCGAATGGGAATTGATCTGGAGACATTGGCCTCGATAGCTACTTCTGAAACAGCATTGGTATCCTGTTCCTCAGAAGCACCTTCGCAAATCGCGACTGAGGGTACGACATTCTCATGTCCATGACCAACTAGGGTCACCTCTTCTTCCTCTTCTTCCTCTTCTTCCTCTTCTTCTACGAGCGTGTGGAGTTGGTCTTTCGATGAAGATGATGCGGCAAGTAATTTAAATGAATCTCGCTTGTTCCCAAGCATGGAGACGAGACTTGAGCCAGGAGATCCACCTGATCCCAAAGGTATCGAGGCCTGAGCTATTGACAAATGGAGGTAATGAATCATTCTGCTATATTTGAGCGATGGGAGACACATACAAAAATCAAACGAGGACCTCTCAAGGTCAGGTGTACCAATCTCTGGGATTTCAACTTTAGAAAAAGAGATATCGGGCTTTCCTTCAAGAGCCAAAAGTGCACGCCTACGAATAGAGTCTCTGTCTCCGAGGTTCATATTATTATCGGAATTTGATGATGGGAGTTCGGGTAGAGAAACACCCATGAGTTCAGCCGATTCTGTGCGAGTGGAAACAGAAGAGTGGCGACGGTGGTGAGAGTTGCGTTTGCTTGCGGCAGAAGGAGGGGGGTTAGTCACCACAGGGAAAGCAAAGGTCGTAAGGATATTGCCCGAAGTGAGGGCTGACTGTTGATTCAAAGAACCAGCTGAGAGAGACGAAGTAATAGATAGGTTGCGCGAGTGGCAACGGGAATGCGAACGACTGTGGCCCATATTCGAAGCAAGGCCGGAAACTGAGGCGTCCGGCGGAATACCACCCATTCTGAAGGACTCCAACTGTAGAGTAATGAATTAACAAACACTAGAGATGATCCAACAGGCAACAAAAATGACACATACCCTGTCCCTTGCCGCCGACTCATGCGAAGCATCGTCCATAATAACAGAGGCGTCCGTTTCGAAATCTGATGGCAAGGAAGAAAAACACCAAGGGGGTATAAACGTGTGAGAGAACGACAGAAAAAGAGAGAAAAGAGCTGGATTAAAGAGAGGAAGTGCCGTAGAGGCAAGGCAGATGGAACGACGGAGGATTGGTCGCCAAGACAGGTTTGAACAGCCAACCATTACTACCTTGCAATCACTTATTTCGAACTCCGACGTAGCATCCGCCGTACCTCCAGTACCTCCATTCCTAACATCGTCTACGCGTCAACCCCCGCTTGATATAGAAAACATTAGCCCTGTCTTTTACAAGGTGACTAACATGGAAGAAATAAGCCCCAGACACTTACTAGCATAGAACTTTGCCTGCGAAACACTCGTATGGAGTGTGTCAAGGCTATTTACCGTCGATAACTACTCCTTATGCTCCAACAGCATCTTGGATTGATCCCCATATTGATAAATAAATCTCGGGCTCCTTTCTCTATCTTGCCCCATTGATAAAACGCTCAATGATTAACCCGGACGTCAAAAATTCAAAACGTCAAATCCAGCTTGATGCCTCCCCCCGCATGGTCGTACCTGTTAGACCATTGTTCCTGGCAATCAAATGATGCATTTGGGTCTCGTGATTGCGTTCCACATATCCTCGCAACTCTTTTGAAGTTGGTTCTGCCGATGCCACCGCGACTCCCCCCATCGGTGAAGGTTTTGTTCCTCATGCCTGCTATCATGTTCCATGCTAATTGCTTGCCTGAAACGCTCTACCGGCGATCGGATGGGATTCTCATTGACAGCCTTCTTTGTCTCGAGCTTCTCCATTGATTTCGATGCTTGAACTAGACAACTGTTCAATGGTCATTAATGCACTATGTTGCAGTCGCATATAAGAAGGCACTTTCTGCGTTTTCTTCCCCAGGTATGAGAGACTTTTCAGAATTTGCCTGACTCATGCCTCTGCCTTCAGAACATATGACTTGAGTGATGGCTTGAGTGGTGAGTTTATCATGTTATATGTATTAGAGACCAGGTCACTTAATGAGGATTACAGCGTTTGTCTAATATCACAGTGATAATTATATTTGAATGCTATGAGGTAGCACATCGAAAAATATAATTTATATAATTTTCCTGGATTTATGTTAGACATTTGTTATTGCCCGAACTCCGAGCCATATCCGTCTCCAACATGGATAATGCTCAACTCATACCTGAGGTTGCATCTTTCTCTGCAAAGATGGCATTCACCCATCTTGAGTAATATCCTCTCTTCTAACGGGTAAAACTCACCATATCTAGACCATGCTCTTCTCTGTGAAAATAACACTTATTACACCCCTTCTCCATGAAGGTCAGTCTCTATCACTATCCTAAAGTACATCCTCTTCTACAAGATTTGCACTACATCTCTATTCTGGGCTGTGCATTTTATATAAAGGTAGCACTCAAAACTTTGTAAGCACTTTGTTTCCTCATGATAGAGCTTGCTCTATGTCAGACATGATTTACACTTAAAGGTGAAAGTCCACAAAGTTAGTCAGAGTTCAATAAGTATGGGAACTTATTGAAATCTGTGGAGTTGTAGGCTTTCCAGAATGACCTTGGCTTTAGCTTATGTATATAGTATGCTTGGACCCTTATATTTTATTTTTATTTTTATTTTATCCATTTTTCTTTAATTTGATTTTTCTTTTTCTTTTATTTCTTGGATGATAAAAAGGCATGTGACCATGGTCACATGATGCATTACATGACATTATGTTATAGGCCTAAAAATGATAGAAAGAACTAGAAGAAATGATATCAAGATATATATCTACAATATATTTATCTCATGGCTGATATATGAATATTAGAATAGGTTTATTGTTAGCATGGACCATATACTATTAGTATAAATAGGGTAGCAATACATCAGAGACTTCTTGTCAAGTTCTCTTGTGATCCCTACAAGACTTTTGTTACAAACTTCATTTAATCTCCATAACTAGTGGACCAATTCTCACAAACAAAGTTGCACTAGGAAGCCCCAAATGAGGACTATTCACACATATGCAGGATATACAAAAGTGATAATAGAATACTGAGATATCAGACCATCAGTAACTATAAGTTTCATTAGCTATTATCTCAGGAATGACTAAACAGATTCCATGATCAATTGGGGGTTGGGATAGCATAGTGGTAATAGCTTCTTACCATGTATATTATACCTACATCTATCCTACTATAAGGTTGTGAGTTCAATCTCATAGTAATCTCTTATGTAGGCATAGACTACTACTACACCTTATATAAACTATTGATTTCAAAAAAAAGATTAGTATTCATATAGATACAAGTATATTAATGTAGTGATATAATTAATTACCTTCTAAAATTAGCCTGACATTTGCTATAACAGAAGATAGCTCCACTAGGTATAAGTTTTGATTATATAATAAAAATAGCTTGTACACAGACTATCACTATTTTATATAAATACTTTTTTTAATAAAGAGGAAAGAAAAAGAAAAGAAAAAATATAGAAGATGTAAAATTATACTAGGTAGAATATCAAGTTTAGTAGATAACTGATACTATGTAATGTCTTCTTGGAAGCAAAATGCTCCCTAATTGAACTCAAGAAAAATAAGAACATCTTCGAAGAACTTTTATTTAGGATTCTATGGCTTTATATACTATACACACCCATGTTGAATGTGTATTCTTATATTATATATATCAAGTCCACTCATTCTGAAAACATATTCCCACAGCAATAATACAACAATTCAGATATTCAGTATTTCATCACTAAAACCTCTGCTCAGAGCAATGTACTGAAACCCATAGCATCTTCTAGAAATCTAACTTGTATATAAGACTAGTAGTTACACTGTAATTTGCTAGTCTGATAATTAATGAAGATAAACTCAATTTCCAGTGTTCAACAGTAACACACCAACATTAGTACTCACCCTCCCTTCAGACTTTGTCTAATTCTCTGAAATTGTGACTGCATAATAGACAAATAACATAGCACATAAGCTAAAGCAAGAGTCATTCTGACAAAAGTCTACATTATTGAGCTCCTAGTAAGGAGTTTTATATATTTATATTCTACATATCTCCAAGCCAACCTTGTAGACTTTTGTCTTCTGGTATGAACTGTACCTGACATCTTATCTTAATAGGAGAGTTGCTACATAGGTATATGAAAGGCTTGTTAGGGAAAAACCTTAGCTTATATTTGCTAATAAGAGCATGATTTGTGATCAGTTTGGTAATATATGCACACCATGAGTTAGAGAGGCCAAAGTGTTTCAGCTAAGCACTATCTTTAGAATAAGTAGAATAAATAGGTTAATTGTTGTCATTGTTTAGATCAAGAAAATATTTTTCCTTATAGTTGGATGCTTGGAAATATATCTGCCACTTCTTAACAATAGAATTGCATTCTTTCTTTTACTGAACTTCCATGATATTTTGCTAGATAGAATAGGGTTCATCTTATAACATTTTGATTCTTTATCAACCAGTAAATAAGAAGGCCATTTATTGTTACTAGAAAAATCTCAGAATGAAATTGAGTTATTATCATTCTTATTAAAGAACTTTCTCAGATTGCTGGATATGGCAATGGTATGTAATTAGTGAGGATGAATGGATACATCAAAGGTATGCTTGACTAATGTCATATCTAATAGCAAAAAGTTCAGCTTTAGTTGATAATACATTCATTATCTGATAAACAGTTTTGGTAATGATTTTATGTCCTCTTTGTGTGTGTGAGACTGAAGTAGCAATACTGTTTTTAATATTCACATTAGATATAATAAATATAGTATCTTGGTTAATAGAGGAATCTTTGTAGATGTTCTTGAGTTTGTTTCAATAAGCAATTTTTGCATTGGTATCTTTTTGGTTAACTAAATGAAAAGAAAAACAATTAGGGAAAGTGTCTACAAAATGAAAATCAAGAGACAATTCTCCATTTAGACTGTCAAAAGCTAGAAAGATTTCATCTAAATGATTGTTTGTATCCATTATGGGACTTTTAATCTTCAAATGTTGTTTAGAGATAAGATTGTCAAAATTAAAGACAGTGAACCTTTAATTATTTTCATTTTCTTTCTCATTTTCATTTTTCATTTATTTTATTTTTGGACTTAGGTTAGAAGTAACATAATGTCACAAATTATCACATATCAGTCACAGTCACATAATCATGTGGTATACAAAAGGATATAGAAAGATCTAGAAACAATAATATCATACCATATGTCAATGGTATGTACTACATATGTTCCTTTAGAGTAGGTTAGGTTAGTGTAATACAAATCATAAACCAAATGTATATAAGATAGACACTTTATAACTGGAATTTTATTGAGTTTTCTTGTGTTACTCAAATACAAGAGTTGTCTTTTGACCTTACATAGAGTCTTAAAGTCACAACAAAGATAACAAGTAGTTATGTGATAAGAAGTGGCTTTTTTGGAGTAATTTTGTTGTGGTGGAAGTAAATAGAGATAAGACTGGCTATAACACCTCAACTTCTCATGTTGGTAATGTGCAAAAAACTTCTATAATCCATAAAGCCACTTTTCTCTACATTTTCTTCAATTCTTTAAGAGGTTGATATAGTAGTGCTTCTTTAAAATACCAAAGCTAGAATTTATATAGAGTGATAGGAAGAACACACATTCTATATAATAGTCATTTGTATGTTGGAGATAATTATCTCATAGAGTTGCCTAGCATCTTTATATCTTTGATTGTAGATAATGCTTTATTGATAGTTTGAGTAAAAAACCTTCTAAAGGTCTCAAATCTAGTAGAGGTAGATTGATATTTTTTGTTGATCTTGAGAAATAAAAGACTTTTGATTTGTCATGTTTAATAACCAAATTGAATTGATTGAAGAGAGAAGAAATGATATTATAACTATAAAAGAGGGTTATATTAAATTTTTCATAACTCTTCTTCTGAAAAACAAAAAGCCTGTTATCAACAAATGAAAGAATTGAGACTAGAATAGGAGTTAAGAGATTTTGAGTTCTTTTTTTAAATATATAAAAAATAAGAGCAATATAAAAAGCTAAAAGAATAAGTGTTATGACTTAAAGATCTTAGGGTTGATCAATGAATAGAATCTTGTATTAAGGTTAACACAAGAGAACTCAATAGAGAACTCTATACAGGATTGTCTATCTTATATACTAAAACCCATGGTCCATACTACTCTACTTCTAGCCTACCCTAAACAGCCATGTGTTTGCCTTAAGGTTAACATGTATTTAACATGCTATATGATATCATTCTTCCCAAACCTTCTATGTTCTTCTAATATGATATGTGATCATGTGACAGTGACTGATGTGTGACATTGTGACAGTGACATCACATTAACTCTCACTCTAAATCCCCAAAAATAAAAATAAAATAAAATATAAGAAAAGAAAAGAAAATAGTTAGAGTCTACTGTCTTGAACTCTGATAATAAGAGAAAGTATAAATCTCTGTCCCATACCTACATCAGCTTTGAAAAAAGGAGATATGAAATAGTTCAATATATATTAAGTCTGTCTGTTAATTAAATAACTAGAGAAAAATCAAGAAATATTTTTATCAAAACCCACTTTGTTCAGAATTATTGAAAGAAGTTGATAATTTAAGAAAGAGAAGAATTGCACAATATTAAATGTAAGAGTGCTTGTGTGAAGGCCTTTTATCTATTCTACTTATATAAGATGAGTTAAGTAAATACCAGCATCTGTCATCAGTTGTTGCTTGATATCTTGTTGTGACAACTACTAGTCAAGACAACCAATAGACCACTTAAGCAAACTCAGAAACAAAATATCTTATAGAGATCACAAGAGAACTTGACAATGAGTTCCTAATGTATTCATACACTATATATACAAGTAACACATGATCTATACTAATGATAAATAACCCTATCCTAATATCCATATACCTGCTATAAGTATATAATATATATATTATGAAGTAAACATACTATTGATATGCATCTTAACATCATTATTCCAGCACCTTTTTCTGGATTCTAGGCCTATAACATAATATCATGTAACATGTCATGTAACTGCAGTTATATGCCTCTTTATCATCTAAGAAATAAAAGAAAAAGAAAAGAAAAGAAAAAGATAAATTAAATCAAAGAAAATAGATAAAAATAAAATAAAATAAAAATAAAATATAAGGGTTTAAGTGTACTACATGTCTCCTATTTAGTTTGAATGGATGAAGTTAGCAGAAATGGAATGAATTTGAAAACTACTGTTTATTGCTTTCTTGATTAGCTTTTCTAATATACTAAGAAAAATGATAGAATGAAATATCTTGGAAGTATTATACAATGGTTTGTTAAGCTTTGAAATAATAATTAATAATGACTTCTTGAAATTAGAAGGCCAATAGCCAAGATTGATATATAAGTTCACTATATTAACAATATTAGCAATGTACTTAGTATTATCTACTATCTCTTTAAGATAATTCTAAGAAATATGATCCAGACCCAGAGTAAACAAACTGCTACATTTATTGATAGTATTATATAAATACTTTTATGTCTAAGGATTAAACCTCAGACTTAACAATATCAATTATTATCTTTTTATCATTGACATTATTGAACTTCTAAATTACTCCTAAACCTCTAAAAGTACACCCAAGATTCAGATATCACAAATAAGTGAGTAGTTCATTTTGTAATACTCTTTATAGTATAAGATTATTTAGTATGCTGTTGAATATTTTGGTTAGTACTTATCATAATATACTGTATATCAGAGCTGAAAGTAATAGACTTTACTTATTTTTATTTTCTCTCTCATTTCTATTTCTATTTTCTACTATTTTCTATTTTGAAACTTAGGGTTAGTATCAGGTGTGATGTTATGGTCATGTTATCATGCATTAGTCACAGTCACACAATCATATGTCACAATAGAAGAACATAGAAGGTTTTGGAAGAATAATATTATACAAACATGTTTAATATATGTTGACTTTAAGAAAAACACATGGTTATTTAGGGTAGGCTAAACTAGTAGGGCACAGACCATGGGCTTTTAGTATATAAGGTAGCCAATCCTATACAGAGCTCTCTATTGAGTTCTCTTGTATAAATCCTATACAAGGTTCCTTTTCTTGACCAACTCTAAGATCTTGAGATCATAACACTGTGTTGTTTATGTATCACTTAGTCATAACTTCAGAGGTTGAAATAGATATCAAGAAAAAAAGTTCTAATAAAAGAAGTATGTCACCTTAATACTTAGGTTTAGTATTAAGATCTTGAGTCTAAGGGTTCAAATGAAAGAATAACTTTAGATTGAGTTAATTACAAGAGAACTTGATAGAGTTCTAAATACAAACTAGTCTACCCTATATACCAAAGATCATGGTCTGTATGTATACTACAACTACTCTACTCTAAAGTACATGTACTTTCTATAAGACCAACATATTATTGCCATGTTATATATTCCAGAACCTTCTATAACCCTCTTTTTATCATATAATAGTAATGTTATGCCAAAACCCTGATCTTAAGTCAAAATAAATTAAAATGGGAAATAAATTTAAAAGAAAATAAAAAATAAGAAAAATAAAGTCTCTAGCTTACAACTCTAATATAATAGTAGCAAGAACTATAGGTCAAACTATAGTTAATTATTAAACTAAAAATTTATATAAAGTATTTACCAGTCCTTAAATACAGAAATAAGTGTCTAAAACACATTTGGAAACTTAAGTAATACTATAATTGAATTGATCTACAGAAATATACTAACCAAGTACAGGATTTGGAATAGGAGTAATTTCTACTGTGAAAGACTAAGTATTTATAGAGTTATAACATTGCTATAGAAAATAGATTATTTATAGAGTTGAACTTGAACATATTTTCCTTATAGAACTGAGTCTTTGAAGTTCTATTAAGTTTACTTAGAGAACATATAATTATCTTGTAAGTTAATACAAAAGAAAAAACTCAAACAATAGTATATTGAAAAGATAGTGAAGACATGACATGAAATCAAGACAATCAAGAAAACTTACTTAGTAGTAGAGATCAAAGTAGGAAAAGAAACTAAATAAAAACAGCATAAAAAGAAGAAGAAAATCTATACAAAGAAAGAAACATATTAGCAGTAGGAAAAAGAGTTCAAGACATTTTAGCTAGTAGTATTAGAGAGAGAATCTAATATAATGAAAAACATGAGATTTCTGTAATAAGCAAGAAAAAAAGCAAGAAAGTTATAAAAATATTTTTAAAAGAAAAGGTTCTGCTGCAGTATTAAGAGTAATTCACACTTGTTAGAGATATCTATAAATATAGTATGAAAGACAGAATGAATAATGTGACTTGATAGTTATAAAGACAAAAGTGGGCTCAAAAGTGATACTATGTAGATAAATGATCTTAGCTTCAATAGAAAACATTATATCTAGCTTAACTTTGTCACATTGTTATATTTTGAAAGGAAAGAGTTTGGATAGAAACTTAAGACAAGTGTGGCATCAAATCTAAGTTGATTATCAAACTAAGAAACTACATATAGTGGTTATTGTTCTTAAATACAGAAAGTGTATTTTCTAATGATAAGACTACTATGTATATTCTAGATTGTTGAGCACTACAGTAGTTATCATTTAGAGCTCTATGGGATTGGTATGAAATGGAGAGACTTTTGTTCTTAGATTGATAAATGATTGGAATAGAGCATATTTGTATTGAAAGAGGGTAAAAGGATATAGATAAGATAGCATTATTTGAAACAAATATCAGATGTAGTTGGATAGTCTATAACATGCAGCCATTAAAGAAGATTAAAATAAAATAGACAAAAAAGATCTGTGAAAATAGTAAAGATAGGAGAGAAAACTCCTAAACTTATTTTACTAATTTCCTCTTTTATAACAGATCTCTGATTTGTGTAGAGTGTATTACTATTAAGAAGTGATGTATCTTTATTTAAGAGAATATTAAAAGCATGTAGAAGTTAAGGTTTGGACTTTGCTACAAAACAAAGGTAAAGAGCCAGACTTAATAGAATAGAAATTAGTGACCAAGTTTATAATATGAGCAAGTTCAGTAATAGAGAGTTATTCAAATTTATTATTAGTGTCTTCATACTTTAGCCAAATGACTTTGTAAAGAAGCTTGCAGGTCCTTCTTTACTTAATTTTAAAGTCTACAATTTCTAAGATTTTATACTTGGATTTTCTGTTAATAATAACTGATGCTGGAGCAGGTTGAGTTCTCTCAGAAAATGTGTTGAAGATAGCTAGTTCAAGCATGGAAACATGAAAGACTGGATATATAGAATATATAGAATATATAAACTCTGAAAGATAAAGAGTGAATAACAAAGTACTAGGTTAGACAGTAATTTCATAGAAATTAAGATATTTTTATAAAGCCTTTTGTAAAGCTGGATAGTTCTAAAGAATTGAGCTTTCATGAAGACCTTATCACTTACTTTGAAATCAAAGATTAAAAACTGTTATACATCAGTGTGTTATATGCTAAGTCCAACCTACAAAATAATCTATCTTCTATAGTAGTATTATTAGTCTGTAAGGTTCCATTCACAACTTGTCTTCTATGACAGTGTTATTTCCTTACAACATTTCTACTCATAATCTATCTTTTATAGCAGTGTTATCTCTGTTCAAACCCTATGAGTATTCAGTCTTCTATAACAGAGTTCTTCTGTTTCAAATTTCTGTCAGTATCTTATTACTGAAATATTCACTCAAAGTTATACTATGATATATCTGAGTTTTTTCTTTTATTTGTATTTAAGAACTAGTAGATACATTGTAATCTTCAGTTTAATAATTGACAACAACAATGAAAAACATTATTAAACACTAAACTCCAGTGTTTATAGTGATACACTTTTTGTCAGAACTCACTCTCTTGAACTCTATCCATCCTTCTAAAGTTACAACCCTGTAGTAGATAGATAGCACAATATATAAGCTAAAGTTAAGGTTATTCACAAAGTTTATAACTCTACACTCTTTATACAAATTTTTATACTTAGTATAAAATTCTAATACAACTCTATAAACTTTTGCCCTCAAGTGTGAACTGTGCCTAACACTTTGGTAACATTGTTGAGTTATAGAAATCTTAGATTTAAGGATATTCTGTAATCCATTAAGATTAATGGCAAAGTTATAGGCTTATAAAAAAGTAATATTATATTGAAGATACACTAAAATACTGGGATGATAATTCTTATTAGTAAAAAATGGAGGAATGCCAGTGGTAGCACTAAGAGCATTATTATAAGAAAACTCCACAAAAGATAGGAGTTCAGACTAGTTATTTTACTAATAGTTATCATATATGTAAAGATATTGCTTCAGAGTTTAATTTGTACATTCTATCTATCTATCACCTTTAGGGTAGTAACCTGAAGTGAAGTAAAGATATATGTCCAGAGTTGTGCTTAAAAACAAAATAATTTTGAAACAAACTCTGAACTATAGTTAAAAGTAACATAAGAAGGAATGTTATGCTTGGAAAACATATAAAGAATAAAGAGTTGTGCTAGCTTTGCAGAGATGATTGTAAGAAGACCTATTTTTTCAACTCTAACACCACTATAAAAGTCTATAGTATTCTCTTCTCTTCTAAAATGCCAAATATTACATATACATTACAGTGTTTATTCAGTCAAATTTTGCTCTCTGCCACTGACTTCTACTAAGTACAATCTTGTCTATTATCCCAACTCCCTCTCATCCATCACTAATAGTAATCTCTTTTTCTTTCTAGACTAATATACTAGATACTTCTATCAAGAATACTTTTAGTCATACTATTCTCATCATTTCTCATAAAGTAAGCTAATCTGAGAGATTGGAATATTTAAGTATTTTATCAATAAAGACTTAGGTTTTCCCAAAGATTATAGATGTTAGGTAAAGAACATGCCCAGAAGAGGAAACTACCTGTAGAAAAATTACAGATAATATTGGAAGAGGTATAAGCATCACAAGTCTAATGGTTTTAGATTACTTACCTTACATCTTAACTTCTCTTTCTTTTTCTCACTTCCTAGATAATATCTGCTCTAAGCAATTATTTTATAAATTCTATCCATACTAATAAAGTCTTGGACATTTTCCAACACTATCTAAAAGAAGTAGCTAAGTTCTAGCATATCTTAGAACTTTCTACTAACAATATCCTTGTTAATCTTATTATTTAACTCTGTCTCTGTATTTGTAGATATATTCCCTTCTTTTATATCAAAACCTCTTTTTTCAACTAATACTTCTATATCTAAATAAAAGAGAAATCTTGTATTGGTTAATATAAAAGACCTCAGTAGGGTTTCTAATATAGATGAGTCTACTTTATATACCTCTAGTATATGGTTTGTATACACTTTATATCTAATCTATCCTAAATGTTATAAACTATATATATTATAATATATGACATTATACTTTTAGATCTTTTTACAGGTTACATAATATTATAACATAATATTATTTCTTTTAACTAAATTCATAATAAGGAAAAATAAAAGAAAATATAAATAGAAAAATAAGATAAATCAGATCATAGAAGAGAAAAAAGTAAGTTCATTGTTTTCAAGTCTGATATTCACTAAACTTGAGCAGAAATTGACAAGTAAAATGAGTCTTCTTAAGTTTCTGCTCTCTGTATATCTAGTTATTTATAAACTAGTTTTTCTATAACCAAGATAAAATCTTCTGATCTCTCTTATTCCTTAGAAGTAGCTATACTTTAAAATAACTAGAAAAAATCTTTTATAAAGAATTGACTATAAGTACTTTTTCTATTTCATTATGAGCTAGATTTGAATAGTTTTTCCAAAAGTATTTTTTCCCATCAATGCTACTACTAAAATAATAAATAAGCTAAAGAGAACAGCCTATCACCAAAAGAGTTATATAATAGAGAAATACTTAGATAAGTTTCAAACTTGAATTATAAATACTAGCTATATCAATTCTTATATTATAGTAGTTAAATTCTATTCTAGTCTTTGAATAGCTATTCAGAACTAAATTACAACCATACTAGTAAAAAAACCAAAAGATACAGACTCTCTTACATAATTCAATACTGCATAGTATATAAATTAAGCTAAACAAGTTAACAAACCCTTTTAGTTTACTTAATAAGTTACTCTCATTCTCACTTTCAAATGTTTGTTAATCATTTCTACTTCTCAATAGCTACTCTGTTATATCAGCACCCTCATATCTACTACTACTGGTACTTTTACCAAACATCTGTTACGAATCAAAGACCTTAGAGTTGGTCAATGAAAAGAACCTTGTATTAGGTTAATATAAGAGAACTCGATAGAAAACTCTGTACAGGATTGTCTATCTTATATACAAATACCTAATGGTCTGTGCGAGCTATTTCTAACCTACCCTAAACGACCATGTATATCATACATTGTATGACATCATCCTTCCAGAACCTTCTACATCCTTCCATGTATCATGTAACTTGTGACTGTGTCATCTGATGTGACCTGCTGTGTGACAGCGTAATCTTATCACTCT
>Ga0157368_1000354_pt1 | contig 21671 bp, 24 predicted proteins | sample AttbisABBM3_FD_113146 | JGI IMG/M metagenome (GOLD analysis project Ga0157368, IMG submission 113146) | Fungus gardens microbial communities from leaf cutter ant in Botucatu, State of São Paulo, Brazil - Atta bisphaerica ABBM3 | ecosystem: Host-associated > Fungi > Mycelium > Unclassified ...
GCCCGCAACATCCCGCAGCATCGCGTTAGCACACGCCGAGGATCGGTCACCGACGCAGAGCTCGACCCCGCCTCGGCCCGCAACATCCCGCAACCTCGCATTAGCACACGCCGAGGATCGGTCACCGACGCAGAGCTCGACCCCGCCTCGGCCCGCAACATCCCGCAACCTCGCATTAGCACACGCCGGGGATCGGCCACGGCCACGGATCCCTTCAACGTCCATGCAGAACTCAACCATATCTCGGCCCGCATATCGGCCAGCACTCTGACGATTGTCCGGGTGCCCCACCCATCTCCCAGCCAGCCCAGATTCTCTAGACCAGAGCCTGCATCTCCTCCGCGCCTGAGCTTTGGGTCGTCCTCCTTCTCAAGTCCGTCGCTCAGGCAATCCAGTCCTGGCTTGTTCCAGACAAAACCCCGTCTCACCCCCGACCAGCTCGTTGATCTTGCTCACCAGTCCATAGCCTACTCGGGCCCCAATTCTCTACTCGGTCCTCACAACCAGTTCACCCCCCTTCCAGACAATATACTTCTTCCTTTTGTCGACCGTCCATCTGAAGTCTCGTCTCTCATCTCGTCTCCTCCAGACGCAAAACTCTTCACTCTCCTTGCACAGACCTTTGGCCAGAATAAGGATCCCAATCCTACCAGCCCTTTGCAACTCCCCTCCCATCTTCCCCAGGACCCCGCAGAGTGGACTTATCGCCATCTCCTCTTCCATCTTACCAAAGTCGATCGAGATGCCGTCCCAGATACAATTTGGGCATACGCTATAAGAAGGTGCATCATTTCCCACTCTGAACTCATCTGGGAACGTGTTAAAGGCTCGTTGGGCATTCCCCCCGAGCTGGATATTAATTGGGACTTTTCTTCATCTCATCGTGATAACCCGGGTGGCCCTGGCTCTGGCTCCGATAAAGATAGCATCAGAACCGAAGATATTTCCGACGATGAGGGAAGAGCTGCCCGGGGTCACTGGGCTGACTGGGATGCCATCATGGATTCTCCTGTGTTTGACAAGCGAGAGAATCGTTTTAGCATGGATTCAAATGGTATCGGTGCTTTCAGTCCTTCCCTGTCTCTGGACATGGTACATGAAAATCAGGTGACCATCGAGCCTCTCCTAGCCCCACCCTTACCATCATCCGGGCCCTCTGATGGACTCGGAGATATTGCCGAAGGTGCTGAAGAGGAGGAGCAAGAGCAAGAGCAAGAGCCCCAAGGTACAGCGAGCCCAGAAAAATCTTCCGTAATAGCTGCGCTTGAATCCGACCATCCCTCTCCCTCGCAGATCCACGGACTCAAAATCTCCACCATTCCTTTGCCCATAATGCATTATGGCACTCCACCGGTGCTTTCACCTACATTGCTACCCGCCTCCGTTCCTGGCACCACAGCCACTCCAGGAGTTGTAAATACAGGAGGAAATAGTGCTTCATTACCGTACATCGGTTCAGGACCACGTAGTAGAAGTAGTTCACTCTCTTCTATTGGCCCTTTCAAAAGAGCTGACTCCGGGAGCAACATCACTGCTACTCTCAGGGCTGCTAATCCACAAGCAGGGAGCGATACTGGTGACACGAGTAGTATTATGAGTGAATCACATTTGGGTGGAGATACTTTCGTAGGCGACTATAGAACGGCCGGTAATCCTCTATTTCCGAGCAACTTCACCAGGTTGGCTAGCTCCCCGACGCTCATGTGAGTACTTGGGTTGACTTCCTGGGTCTGGATGATGCTGATGGGGTGTTCCCGTTAGTCGCAAGCCTAGCCATGCCAGGTCAAGAACATATTCCCATGGCGCAAGCTCATTAAAGGGGAGCATGTTCAAAAGGCGCAGCTGGGGAGCGGGAAGCGGCGTGATGAGTCCAGTGTCTCCCACCGTAGCTGGTGGCAATGGTGCTGGGAGTGGGTGAAAGATGTTGCGACAAAATTTTTACCCAGGTTATGAAAGGTGATATCGGATTTTGTTCATTTGGTGACTGTATGACTTGTAGATACGGGAATTGTTTGATACAACATGTCCATGTGTGTATGATAATATTTGCCTCTTGTGGTTTGAAGCTATCCATGATTCGGACAAGAGAGGTCCTCCGTCGACCCGTGCAGTCCGCAGGAAGGTGGTTCCCTAGGAATAAATAGTACTCGAGTAGGTATCTATTATTAGGTAGGTACACAGGGGCGTAGGATATTCTTTCCCAAACCTCAACACATCTGACGGCTCCATGGGTCTTCCAAAAGCCTCGGTTGAGAACAATTGACAATGTCCAACTGACAACGTCCCTGCGAATCGTTGCACAAGAATAGCACAAAGAAGTTGTTGCATACGGAGAACCGTATCACGGCGGACGGGTGATTCTGGACGAGTGATTCTAGTGAAGTCGTTGATCGTTGTATATCGTCAACTGATCTGATCATTGTCCACGCTGTGTGTAATCCAGATTCAGGTGACTTTCTTTGTCATGGCCCATCCATTCGAATATGTAAAATGAAGGGGATTGCCTATCCTTGGGAAATTCTGTATCTACCGCAATGGATGGTTCAGCCATGCCCTCTCTACCCATCAAGTCCACCACCATTAACACAGCGAAGGACGGCCCAGATTTCAAACAACCAACATCGATCTTGCACAGGACTCCGTGGAGGCCACCAGTAGGTGTCTCTGCTGAGAAAAGTTATATTACGTTGGAAGACGGTAGGACAGTGTATGACGCTGTTGGAGGTGCTGCTGTTTCTTGTTTGGGTAACAGTCACCCAAAAGTTATTCAGGCACTGAAGGATCAGATTGACAAAGTTCCTTGTGGGTGTTTTGACTTCCGTTTTGAACAGTAGTGGCTGATGCAGTATGTTTGTTTGTTTGATTAGATGTGTATAATATGCAGTTGTCGAATGAACCTGCGGAGGCTCTTGCGAAATACTTGATAGAAAGTAGTGATGGGGCTTTTGAGATTGTTGGGTTTGCTAGTGGAGGCATGTGTTGCCATTGGCGTTGTCAAGCACTCACTTAATGTGTGGGCTGTAGGTAGCGAAGCGATGGATGGTGCTATCAAAGTCGCCCGACAGGTGTGTGTGGTTTGTGTACTTTTCAAGTTTTGTCATCGATTAATTTACTTTTATTAGTTTGTCCTGGAAACCGGTCAACAACAACGTGTTAATTTCATTGCCCGTGAACTATCCTTCCATGGGAACACTATAGGTGCTTTATCGTTAGGGTGGTATCCTGCAAGGCGTGAGCCCTATGCGGCGATTTTGGATGATCGGCACTTCCATCATGTTTCACCGGCGTATGCCGCAAGGTTCAAGAAACTTGAAGAAACGGAAGAGCAATATGTCGAAAGATTGAGGAAGGAGCTGGAAGATAAATTCTTGGAACTTGGACCAGATACTGTCATCGGATGTAAGTGGACCTTGTGGTTTCATGGCTTCCCCCCTCCCCTCCATTCTAAGAGGTTACAGTTGCTGCAGAGACTGTAGTGGGCGCTACCACTGGTTGTGTTCCCGCACCTAAAGGATATTTCAAAGCTATGAAATCGGTCTGTGACAAGTATGGTGCACTTTTTATCCTTGATGAGGTCAGCTACCGCTATTTGCTTCAAGGATGCTCAGTGAAATAAGTTGGTTAACAGGTCATGAGTGGAATGGGCCGTAAGTATTCAGTACAGAAACTACAGATCATAAAGTGGAGAGCATCATATTTAATCGAGTCGACAGGTATGGGAACACTTCATGCGTGGCAATCGTTTGGCGACAATGTTGCTGTGCGTATTCTGATTTCTCTGGTCGACCTATGGAACTGAAGATGGATATGTATAGCCCGACATCCAAGCAGTTGCCAAGGGTTTAGGCGGCGGGTCAGTCGTGAATTAGTGGTTGACTTATGGTCTCAACTGTCAATACTGATAATGTGGATTTATGCTCAGGTATGCATCTATCGGTGCAGTTTTGATGTCCAAAAGGGTTGCCCAAGGTATCCGTGGTAATTCAGGTATTTGGAAGCATGGTCACACTTATCAGGTTCGTCCGGGGGGAGAAAGACGAGTAGGTTCGGAGTTTTCAGGAACTGACTGATTGATATAGGCACATCCGCTCGCCTGTTCTGCCGCTCTCGCTGTGCAGAAAGCCATAGAAGAAGAGAAATTACTCCAGAATGTTCAAGAGCAAGGTCAATACCTGGGTACGTTTTTATCGAGTATCGTTCCAGTGCATTGGACTTGGTTTTGATTCCCATGTCTTTCGCATAGGAGAATTACTTAGACTTCGCTTGAGTGGACCAAACGCAAAATTAGCACCTTATATTCATGATATCCGCGGTGGTGGTTTGTTCTGGGGCGTTGAGTTTAGCTGGGAGACCCTTGAAGCTGGAGCGATTGACTTGAAAGGAGGTTCATTTGCAATGCTGGTTCAAGCTAGAACGTTAAAGAATGGTGTTGTGATCATGGCCTTCACTGGAGGTGCGAACAAGGAAGGCTCCAAAGGGGATCACATCATCCTCGCACCTGCGTATAATGTCCGAAGGGAGGAGATCGAGATGATAGTGGATATTCTTATCCAAAGTGTGGAAGAGATTTTGACAGAAGCAAAGTCGGCATAGAAACTCATTGTATCGTGTTGGTACAAAAAATCTATTGTTTATGAATCTATTAGGTCGACGAAGTGTGTAGTGTGTGTGTGCGTGTGCCGGCTGGCCGTCATTCTGCTTATATAAGCTGGGTGATTTCCCTAGAAGGTCGGACTCGTCACTGTTTCTACATAACCTCCATCTGCTGCTTCGGGATTTCTATTTCATTGCTCAGACACCAGGATCGATGGCTGGGTGCATGCAATAAATGGATAGACAATCAGGCCATCATCCGGAAGCCGAAAGCAGTTCTAGTGCATCAACCGCTCTTTCACATCCACCGACCCATCCAGAACCCTCGGAATCCAAATCCTTGCGAACAAGTGCACGAGTTAAGGCGTCAAAACAGAAATTTCAAGCAGAGGGTAAAGGGAAAGAATCTGATATTGCAGGTATTGAGGAGTTTGTCTCAGGGGAAACTTCGCATCCTCGAAACACTCGCTCCGCTGCACCAACCATCAAGAATAGACGATCTAAAGATACAACTTCAGTCAAAGGCAAAGGCAAGGAAATCGTTGACGAGACTCTTCCGCGCAGTCACAAACGGTGTGTGTGTGTGGTTTGTGATGTGCTAAATCGGACACTGTGGCTGATGAAACGTCTCCTTTCTCCCAGTTCACGTCGTACTGCCACCACGAACACTCCTCTTGCCATCAACGAACCAGTTAAAGACCAGAAAGGAAAGAAGCGTGCAATTCCAGAATTTACACCAGAGAACGACGGTGCAGGCCCCTCAACGAAACGTCCAAGAACTTCATATTCACTTAGATCCTCTACAATCTCATCGCAGACTCACAATATGCCACGTAAAACAAGGTGCGGTGTGATATTCGTTGGTAGTAGTAGATTCTCAGGTTTATATGTACATTTACAGCACGAAAACCACAAAAGGAAAGGTTGTCAGCAAGTCGAAACTGGCTAGCTCTTCACGCCTGCAAGACGAAGATGTTGAGATGATTGGTGCTGGGATTACTAAAAGCGAGTCTGCCGATGTCGAACAGCATAGGGAAGAACATACAGGCAGCAATAATCAGAAGGGAGAATGTGACCTCCCGCACGATGATCGAGGCAGCGTTGATGATGGTTGTTTCGACGATGATGAGGATGATGTTCATGATGCCGGTGATAGCTCGGGTGATGGGGGTGCAAACCCTCCTATTCCGGGAGGATCTCTCAACGATTTTGATGTTGCTATGGCCTTCTTGGGTGGTGGTGATATTCGGCAATTTGGATCATATATGGCATCATTAACGACACGGCTGAAGAATATGCTTGGAAACATCAAGACAACGGCGGATCCGACTACCCGGTTACTTACTTTGCAAGAGTTAAGTGAATTGCTCAGCATCAGTACTGAAGATACGTTGGCTGGATCATTTCCGGTTGAGCAGTATGTTCGTGAATTAGTTCGGATACTGGGAGGAAAGGTTGCCAACGATGACGACGACGACGACGACGACGACGATGAAGATCAAGGGACAGATGAAGACGCTCAATTCGCTGCTGCTTTAGCTGCGAGTCGTGGAGGTCCTTATCAAGGGGATGAAAATCTTGAGGCTCAGGTACTTGCATGTCGTTGCCTCGCCAATCTCATGGAAGCACTCCCTGGTGTGGCTCACACTGTTGTGTATCATGGTGCCATACCTGTACTGTGCAGCAAGCTTGTAGAGATATCGTACATTGATCTTGCAGAGCAAACCCTGAGTGTATGTTCCTGTCCCTTTTCTATATTTGTTCTACTGATGTATGGTTTTCTCTAGACTGTGGAAAAGATTTCCGAAGAATTTCCTTCCTCAATTATTCGGGAAGGCGGCTTGGCTGCTTTGCTCAATTATTTGGATTTCTTCTCTATTGCTGTGCAGAGGACGGCTTTGCAAGCCGCAGCAAACTGCTGTCGGAACGTGTCCGTAGAACACTTCAATATGGTCAAGGGTGTCTGGCCGATCATCCGCGGTTGTTTATCGTACTCTGATCAGAGATTGGTCGAATTTGCATGCCTTTGTGTCATTCGGGTCATTGATTCCTATTACCGTTCTTCCATCGAGAACTTGCAGCTATTGGTCGACAGAGATTTGATCAAGGCTGTTAATCAACTTCTGTTACCCGCTGGTGGTTCGCCGTTGATCGCATCGAACACTTTTACGCTTTTACTTCGTGCTCTTGCCACCTGTGCTCGAGCCAGCTCAAAAATTACAATTTCCCTGCTGGAAGCTGATATAGTTGATACGCTCTATCAGGTTTTGACAGGTGTTCTGCCGTCGGCTAATGGCCATTGTGGAGGAGAACAAGGAGATGCGATTGGTGGACAGGGTTTGGGGGGAGGTTTGGCGGACATGACTGTAATGGAGAACCTTGCCCATAGACCTAAAGATCAAGTCGAAGAAACTCTCAGTCTGATTTCAGAACTGCTCCCTCCACTCCCTAAAGGTATGCAGCCGTTTTCGACATATCCGTCAAGTCAATGCTGACTTCTGGGGATAAGATGGTGTATTCGATCACAGGGCCTATACAGAGAAATCTTTGGCGCGTCTGGTCAAGGCAAAGGCAAAGGCCGACAGAACTGCTGTTCGACAAAGCGCACAGACTTCACCAAGCACGTCGGTGCTTGCACCATCTGCCTCTTCAGATGTTTCAGCGGCTGCTACTGTTGAAGGAGATGCACCAACGCCATCTCCTCCGGAACTTGAGGATATGCTACCGGGATCGGCGGTGACATCGACACCCGTGAAGGAGACTCCGCCAGAGAGGATTGAATTACTTCGTTCCAAGCCTGTCGTTGTCGAACGCTTCGTTCAACTGCTTATGCCCATCCTCATTGATGTATATGCCGCCAGTGTTGTCACGCCGATTCGGATCAAGACGTTGACAGGATTGCTCAAGGCGGTCAGTTTTCTGGATGCCGATGCTATTAAACAAGTTTTTATGGTGAGTCGAATGTAACCCTCGTCATTTGCCATTCTCAATTTGATTTAGTCTGTTCCGATTGCTACATTTGCCTCCTCGATCCTTTCGTCCAAGGATCATCCATCTCTTGTCATATCTGCCCTACAGCTTGTTGACCTTCTCATGAGTAAGGTTTCCCAGTTGTATAGGCCAGCATTTCGCCGTGAGGGTGTGTTTTTTGAGATCGAGGCCATCGGTGAGAGGGCTCTTCTCTCGTCCAAAGCCAAAGAAAAGGAGAAAGAAAAAGAGAAAAATGGGGAGAAGTATTCTTCTGAAGCCTCAGAACCTGGAATCGGGAATGCCTCAATTACTGCCATCGCTGCTCCTGCTACGATACCGGGCTACAAAAAACTCAATTCTCTGGCTCTCGATCCTGAAGATGCTATCACACTCCGTTGTCGTGTCATCCAGTTCAAGTATCTGACGGGAGAGGATGAAGCCTTTGAAGACGCTTCATTTGACCATCTTCGTGGTCTTCTAGATCGTTTATTGTCAAAGAATGCGACTGAACAGGAGTTTAGTGAGGCATTATGGGAATTGTCGGACTTGTTCTCGTCTGCTCGTACATGTATTTCCAGTTTTGAGCTCTTACAAGGGGGAGTTGCCGGTGCGCTGTTGAGCTACGCTACGGAAGAGACGTACACTGGTAAGTGGAACGAGTGTTGATTTACAGGTTCACTCATATCCCCATAGTCTCGGTAACCCGCCGTAGAGAGCTTTTCTTCGATGCCTTCACTAGTGGGAGGGCTAAAAATATGAACGATGGTCAAACTTCGTTTGCTGTCCTGGTCAAGAAGTTGCAAGAAAGTCTCACGAGAATAGAGTCTTTTGATGTCACTACCGTGTCACAGAGCAGCGATGGTGTGTGTTTTATTTAGATTTTGACCTATTTGTCATTGATTTTTGGTTATGTAGACTCTAAACGAAGCTCACCATCTCTTCTGGCACGTCAGCTCCGTCTTCGTCTGGTTGCAGTAGAGGGCTCAGATACACCGCGGAACCTCCAAAATATCGTCGTTTCCATTCACGCCATTGCAACTTTCCAAGCTCTGCACGATTATCTTAGGCCAAGAGTATCTGGGTTGATTGGTGGGAGCTCGCGATTATCGGGCATGCTTGCAGCCCTTGCTGCTTCAGGATTTGGTTCGCCTCGCTCAGAGGAACCAATTCAGAAGATCGCTACTTCATCCACCGTGAACAAAGGGTCCACTTCCGGGGAACAAAATGTTGGTCGGAGGCGTAGTCAGCGGCTGGCCAAATTGGCAGGCAACGCCGAACCATTGGAGGCTAAGGGAATGAAGGATGAAGACACTGTGATGGGAGAGCCTACTGCAGCCGCCTCGACTTCTGAGGCAATTCGAAGTGATCCTATGCCTAGTGATATCCCGGTTGAACCTGAGCTTGCGGATGATTATACCAATGATGATGAAATAGACGCGGAAGTGTTTGATGATGAAGATTCCGATAATTCGATTGCGGAGAAGACGATTACAGTTAATGTTGCTGAAGATGGATCAAGGATAGAGGCACAGACACCTGATGGTACGCGCGTAGCTACTCCTGGCACGGTGACCAGAGATGGTCAAGCAACGCCAACGCGTTCTTCTCGGGGTGCCCGCGCTTCTTATGCTGCAGCTTTGAAAACAAAACCAACAGACTGGCACCTGGAGTTCTCTATGAACGACTACATATTGCCATTGGACCTCACGATATATGGTGCTATCCATCAACACGAAATGCGCAAAAAGACTACGCCTTTGTCCTCGAGCATGCTCTGGCAAGGTGTCTACACCATAAAATACAAGAAAGTTCCCGGCCCACAATTATCTCCTGATGCGCGCACTGATGACGGCAGTCGCACTCGTTCAGTTGCTCCCAATTTGTCCTCTCTTCCAGATGACGCACCCTACACCAAAATTCTACGTTTGCTTCGCCTCCTGTACCACCTCAACAACACTCTAGAAGCGGAACGTCTTGTTTTCGCTGGAGAAAAGCGATTCTTACCTGACGCTTCATTCGTCAACAACAAACTGACAGCAAAACTTACAAGGCAGCTAGAGGAGCCCATGATCGTTGCTAGGTGAGCGTCTCAATCAAAGTGCTGAACGTGTTACCTACCCCCAACAGTTCGTGCCTGCCGGATTGGGCTCTGGATCTTCCACAACATTTCCCCTTCCTTTTCCCATTTACCACACGTTACAATTTCCTCCAATCTACGTCTTTCGGTTACGCCCGTTTGATTATCAAATGGCAAACCCAACAAAATCGTGGCCAAGATACTTCCAGGCGTGATGACGGGATCGGTTTCCTCGGGCGCCTGCAGCGCCAGAAAGTCCGAATTTCACGCAAGCACATTCTAGAGTCTGCTGTAAAGGTGTTTGAGCTTTACGGATCGTCGTCATCAATTTTGGAAGTTGAATATTTCGAGGAAGTGGGAACTGGGCTTGGTCCAACTCTCGAGTTCTATTCGTTGGTATCAAAAGAGTTTGCCCGGAAGGACTTGAAAATATGGCGGGATGCTGATGTTGTTGGAGCTGGTGTTTATGTCAGTCACCCCTTCGGCTTGTACCCTGCGCCGGTCCAGCCAGATGAACCCACCAAGGGTGGACAGTGAGTCTCCAAAAGTTAGTCCGCCTACGCCGCTGACTATTTAATTTTATTTAATTTTAGCAAAGGGACCCATATCCTTCGTATCATTGGTCAATTTATTGCCAAGGCCATGCTTGACTCTCGTACCATCGATCTATCTTTGAACAAGGTCTTCCTTAAGCTTGTTCTTGACGAGGAGGTCCCACTCACCATTGCGTCTCTTCGCGTGAGCGATAACCATTCCTGTCGAATGACATTAAATTGACTGTCGGTGTAGCTCGTTGATGCTGAACTTACCAGCTCCCTCGAAAAACTTAAAATTATGGCAGCAGCAGAACAAAACCGTGCCCACAAAGATAAAGTAAGTATTTCAGAGTCAGTGACCTAACTAGTGGCTTACTTGTCAATTAGCTCTCCAGTAAGATTGCGAAAATGGAATCGGCAAACATTGAGGACCTTTCCTTGGACTTCACACTTCCGGGATATGATATTGAACTATGTGTACGTTATATGGTCTAGTGTTCCGACTATCTTGTTTACTTTTTGATCCAGCCGGGTGGAAAGAACATTGTTGTGACTGCCAACAATGTCGATGAGTATATCAAAGAAATCATAAATGCTATTCTTGGAGATGGAGTTCGAGAACAAGTCAAGGCGTTTAAGGAAGGTTTCTCGAAGGTTTTCCCTGTCATTGATCTCAAGACCTTCACTGCCGATGAGCTTGTCATGCTTTTCGGTAACTCCGAGGAAGACTGGAGCACTGAGAGTGAGTGTTCGATTCCAAACATCCTCCCTTTTTTAAATTGTTGGTTAGCTTTATCAGAAGCACTTAAAGCTGACCACGGTTTCAACGTTGAGAGTCGTGCCATCCGGGATCTCATAGAGATCATGGCGGATTATGGTTCATCTACACGCCGTTCCTATCTACAATTTATTACCGGAAGCCCCAAACTTCCTATCGGTGGTAGGGGTCCTCTTTATTGTCACACTTTTTCGGGTTTGACCTTCCTTCCAGGCTTCCGTGGGCTTAATCCCCCTTTCACCGTTGTTCGCAAGCCTCACGAGGCACCGCTTAAAGCTGATGATTACCTTCCGAGTGTTATGACTTGCGTCAACTACCTCAAGCTACCGGATTACAGTTCCAAGACTGTGATGCGTGAGAAGTTGAGGATTGCGATGGAGGAAGGTGTTGGGAGCTTCCACCTATCATGATCATCTCTTTTTTGCATTAAGCCCTCGTCGTATCACCATCTTCATCGGACTTTATCGCTTTTATATCTTCCCCACCTGTGCTATTAGACAATTGCCCTCAAATAATACAGATTTGTTTATGTATCACCGCTATTATATATAACATGATTTGCAGAGCTGCTGACTAAATATTTGTCAGCATATTGATTTTGAAGAATCTCGCTCAGCACTTTGTCAACTCCGACCATGTCAAAGCACCATCCCGGTATGATTGATTTATGTTCTGAACGCACATACTGACTAGGTTATACAGATTTAATCATGTGTCGACGTCAGCCTGGCATTGGTACGTGTTCGTTTAATCGATCATTTCTTCACGCTTATTATTTTACTCCAGCCATTGGACGTTTATGTGAGAAGTGCGACGGTAAATGGTAAGGGTCTGGTTTCTCTTGGTTACATTTCCATTTATTCCTATCGCCTTCATAGCCCAGTCTGTGACTCATATGTGCGACCAGAAACGCTCGTGAGGATATGTGATGAATGTAACTTTGGTACTTATGGTGGACGATGCATTATTTGCGGGGCTCCTGGTGTGTAGCAGGAAATTTTTTGATTTTGTTGAAACTGCAGCTGACCCAAGATTCTGCTTGACCAGGGATTTCTGACGCGTACTACTGTGCCGAGTGCTCGCGCCTGGAGAAGGATAGAGATGGTTGTCCAAAGATTGTTAACCTAGGAGCAAGTAGAACAGATTTGTTCTACGAGAGGAGACGTTTGGGTAAATTCTACCCATTTCATTCATGCACAATAAACTCATAAATGAAATTAGGCTTCAAAAAGGGTTAAATGGTTCTCGAATGCAAATGTAATGTTACTAGAGTTGCAAATACTGGATGCGGGAGAATTGTATGACCAAATAAAGCTACAATTTGAAAAAGATAGACACGAGGCCTCAGGACGACTTGTACACGGGATATCTGAGAATGGGCATTTGTTGGTTTTCATCCAGGTGGATGAAATTTCTGTTGAGTCATCAGATAAATATTCAAGCCTTGCCACGCGGAAATAAAGAAACGGATTGACTATACTCACCTGAACTCCAACATGTTGATATTTGATTTGAAGACGACAAAGAAGTGAGTGTCGTCATGCGTGTCGAGTGCTTCGCAAGTCTCGCAGAGATCCTGGGGACAGTACACGCAATGGAACCATTCCCCTTGTATCCGATCCATGCACCGATCACAGATGGCACTCTCATGCTTCAATTGTTTCAAATAGGCTGAAAAATTCCCTTTCAGAGAAAACCTCACGTGTTTTGCGACTGCGCACCTCGAGGATTATTCGGATGAATCAAATGGGAGGGTGGGCCTGCAGGAACTCGATAACTATACAAAATCAGCAGCTCGACAAAGCAAGATGTCATGGAGAGAGCTTACAGCCGAGTCAATAATGGGAAGCGGGATTCAATTGGATGTTGTACGGGCCGAGGAAGCTTGAAGAAGATATGCATTGGATCGTGGAAGATGTAGGAACTAGGTTCGCAGTTGGCACACTGGGATGTTGAAAGGCTATGAGCATGGCCTCCAAGGAAAAATTGGGGGAACTCACGAGATTGAAGGAGGTAGGTAGCGAAGGACAATGAGCACACTGATAACGAACACCGATGATGTGCTGTAGCTATGTCGGCAAAAGGGAAGCCAATGAGAGAGGTACACACACCAAACGACAATTATTACATGCAATTTGATGGTTGTCGAGCGAATTGAGTAGTGTAGTGGTAGACCCTGTTCCGACGACTGTCCTTACCACATCCTGCGAAGCATCCACGGGGTAGCCAACGTTTGCAGCGTCCCGTCCCCTCCACAAGTAAATAGCACGTTGACTGGCGTTCTGGACCTGGAATAATCATCAAGATACTGTTTGAGCTGCTTATAATAGGCATGCCTACTTGGGTTGTACCCAGGGGGAAAGGGATCTTACGCAGGTGCCAGTCAGTCGGATAATGGAATGACAGCCGAAAACCAGCTAACCTTGATCAATATATGCGACAAATCATGTCCCCCTTCTGATGAATGCAAATTTCCCGGAAGGCCAGCCGATTCACAGTTGGAACATATGTCAACATCTGAGCAGATTGCGCAGTGAAAACGCGCGCCAAAAATGTCACGCATGCAGCTGCGGAAACAAAATTAGGGAAAAACAAAGAACATAACAAGTGAGGGCATACTGGAAGCACTGTACTTCGGGATGCTTCATAGCTGAAAGAAAAGAGAGTTACCGGTCGAAATGTATCTTTATGAGGAGAACCCCTACATTGTTCGTCCCCAGAATCAAATTGTTGACTTGCCATGAAATCAGGCTCACTGGTCGACCTTTTTGGTTTATCTGGAACAAGGATGAAAGGATGGGAAGGGTGAATATCGTGGACTTGACTATGAAACAGGATCAGAATAAAACTAGGGAACACAAAGAAAAATGGCGTGCCTATAACACGCTCGGCACAAGCTGATTTTGGGACACACAGCACACTTATACCTCTGAGAAGATGTGACGGCGGAACATGTTGAACATGTTGATACTGAACTCTCTTCCTGGACTGCGGGGTGAATAAAAATTAATATCAGTCGCACTACAAAAAAAAGAACTATACTTGCCAACATTCTCCCAGCCACGTTGACCCCACAGTTTCTCGTGGTATGCGTGCCGAAGGTGACCTTTCTTCGGAGCGGCCTTACGCCAGCTGAGAGCCTGCTGCGGGTCTTCAGATGATGATGGCACAACAGGACCGGGAACAGCTGCAAAAATGGCATGATCACGACCAGCAGTATCAATGCATTGAGGGCATAGTTCGTAGCCGACCGTAATAGTGACATGTGTCTCTATGTGTGGTTGTATCAAATCAGGGGGCCTACCCAAACCAAAGAGAGATGGGACGGGAAGCCGGGAAGAAAAATATTGTGATCGCTGCGGGTGTGATGGAGGTGGGGGATACCGAGTGTGCTGAGATTGTTGTTGGAGGTGAGATAAGGATTCAAAGCTCCCGACAACAGTTGGAGAGGAACTGAACACAGCATTACTTGATGGAGGGGGTGGAGGATATGAATTTTCGTAACTGCCATTTATAATTGGGGAGGAACTGTATTCAAAATAACTGTGGGGACTCCTTTGAGAATTTGTTATATCCTTTCCCTTGCCTTTGCTTGCTGTAATTTTCTGCTTTGGCTCCTTTTCTCCACAAGTCGAACACACGTAGCGAATCGGGTTGAGCATGATACCACAGTTGGAGCAATCAGTCAGAATATGCTCAGGTGGCTCTGAGAGAGGTGGAAAGGAATGGTGTATGTTCAAAGACGGAGCTGGAGGCGATGGTCTGAGGTCGTGTCTGATATTAGCCTGCTGAGTAGCCACCCAATCTAAATGCATAGACGATGGCCTTGGCTGCACAAATTCATGTGAAACCCCATTTTCACTCTGACCATGTTCGAGGTAGGGCCCTTCGTCGTGGTCCTGCGAGCTAGCAGTATAAGTGTAGTAGTATGACCCTCGGTTATTGCGTTCGAGGGCAAGATCGCCGTCCAAACCATCATTGAGAGAGAAGGATACATCGTCGGATTCAGAAGGTTGAGGCAACCTACCCAACTTGGAGACGATGGCACGCTCCTCTTGTTCCTTCAACCATGCCTGGCCGCGGGCATTCTCTCCTATATCGCGATGAACACTTGAAGCATCACTCAGAGTGTCCTGAAGCTTTAACTGTTCAAAGACTGCGGAGAGATCTTCTGGGTACCGATTAACAGCGCTGAAAACGAGACTCCCATTAGACAAGGTGAAACTGGAGGCCTCCCGGGAGTCTTGCAATGGCTCCGGGTGATGAGCCTTCTTGCCTTGAAATGACAGCATGGGAGAAGCGAACGATCCGGGGTTCGATGCATCATCCACATCGAAAGGGCTGTTGACTTGAGGCGTCATGCGCAGCGAGTTGGAACCGAAATCCTTGGAGCTGACAGTTACAGAGTCATCTTCTGGTTCCCCTTGGGGTTCAATAGAAAATGAATACTGGCTATCATTACGCCCCTTAAAATCATCAATGCTGGCAAGCGAGGACGTATCGGAGAGACTGGGTCCCTCATACTCCATGCTCACGTCGACACGAATTGTGATTTTTCGATTACTGAAACTCCTCCCAGAAAGTATGGACGCTGCAGAGGATAAAGGGGCATCGTCTCCGGCTTGGAAATAGTTGACGGTTTCGATTAGGTCGTCATCACTATGGATGCCTGTGACTTCACCGTCATCGTCCTTCCATACAATGATGTACGTCGTTCCAAAGAGCGAAAAAGCTTGGTCAACCTGACAAATTGAATTCACAATTTATAATGAATCAAACAATAATAGTCACTCGACCTTGTGCCGCAGCATTTCATAATTGCAGTTGCGAGCTGAGTGGAATGTGATGCGCTTGTGTTTTCCATTGAACGAGCATTTCACAACCAAGGGCTTATCAGGACACCTGTTCATTTTGAGGCTAGGATATTAGGACTTGAAAGATAAAAGACGCTTGAAGACATGCGGAGGGCAGAACAGCATCTCGATCTATGTCCGCAGCATCTGTTTCTAGAAATGGAAATGCTCAATTGATCTCAAGAGTCGGTCAGTGGTACAACTGGGTAGATGGGCACAAAGTAAGAGAGCAGATGAACAGTGGGATGTCTGTCTGTATATTACTTTTGAATAAGGACGTCTTAGAGGAATACGCCCCACCCAATCAATTTATTCCTTAGCTCACAATAGATGTGTCTATCTAAGCAACAAATATGAATTCTCCCTTCGAGAAATTGTGGACGTAACTAAAGGCAACCCTCGTGCAGACTCCACAATTTGGCAAAAAGCCTCTTTCATGGCAATTTCAAGTTGATTGTCGACTTCATCTCTCCTAATGCACTGACCATGATGATTGCTAATAGTCGAAAAGCTTGCACTTGCTGTAATGACTATTCAATGCATCCTGAATGTCTTTTCGAATACCGCCCTTGCTGATCATACCACCATCGATATAACAAAAGTGGCTGAGTAAGATACGATCAGCTTTCTGAAACTTGGTTCGACGTCAAATGGTATCCTTACGTATTGCAGGCCGGAGTAATGCACTTCAGACAGACACTTAATTAGCTTCAAGATCTGACGGGCTAGATGTCTTACAGTCATATGGTTGCACCCTTCCGATTTTTGGACAGGTGTACGGCAGCCTATAGAATGTTTCGTAGCCGATTTATATCATAGAAGGAGGAAACGAACCTGGGCAAGCCTTCCAACCTTGCTGCTGCATGAGATGACGAAGTTCGGATGATCCATCACAGGAATGTTGCGGGCCCCCAATTGCGACTTCTTGCTGGCAGGTTTTACACCATACAAACTGGCATCCTGGCCACGGGCAGGTTATGTTCCTTGCTTCTTCAAGTTCTTGGCGGTCGACTAGCATGGTCCGGACGCATCTAAGAGGGACGACACTTATTTCACCTCTTCCGCTTCAGGCTGCAATACTCACCGACGACAGTTGAGCGGTATGCAGAGGGATGTGATCTGTAGCTCTTCAAAGATCTTGTAGTCGTCCTCAGAAATACCAATCTGTTGGATGACATTCTGGTCGACGACTATGGATTCTAATCAATAACTTTGACTCTTTCAGAGGCTTGTCTCACCTCCATGGTCTACTCTATTCTTGTCCGCTACGCACAATGGGCACAAAATAGGGAAACGTCTCTCGGATATTTTAGCCTTAGCGTGACCACGAAGACAATCCCTACAGAACCTATGTTCACAAGCCCCGACACGAGCGACCGAATCCTGAGGATATTTGTCAAAGCAGATCAAACACTCAAAAAAAACTGGTTGCATCCGTTGGAGTATTTCTCTTTGATTCACCAACTGTTGATTTTCTTCCTCGTACTTCCTTTGAAGCTCCAGTGCGATGGCGATATCACGGTCCAAGTCAGATGTAAAAGGATTCATGTCTGCAAACCCACCAGGCATGGTGGGATTCTGATGCAATAGTGCCGTGGAAGGGAGTGGGGCGCCACTTCGACCATTGTTTGAAACGACTGAAGCATAGCTCTGAATTTGCGAGCCAGGAGACGATGATCCGTGATTAGAATTCGATTCTTTGCTTTGTTTTCCCTTGCCGCTACGAGGCCGTTCAACGAGACGCCAGCTCCCTTCACCTCCCTGAGCATGGGGGGATTGAGGTGAAGATAAAATGGAAGGTGTTGAAGACAAAGAGAAAAAATTATTTCGAGTCCGGGAAGAAGCCTGATTATGTTTTTTCTCGCGCTCCCGTTCGTGCAAGCGAATGTTTTTCTGATACTGGTCGTAATCCTCACGGCGACGACGTTCAATGTATTTGGTTCTCTCTTCCAAAAACCGATGCTGCCTCTCGAGCTCATCGACCTTCTGACGGAGCTCAGAGACCCGGGCTTTCTCACTGGCAACATCTGCATAAGAGGACAGAAGCGCCATGCTCGACTCGAGAAGGATCTGAGTCGTGGACGGCTCTTCCTCCAAGGGCAACAGGATGTGGCCGGAGAAATACCCAAGGAGCTGGGCTTGCCACTGAAGTGACGGGTCGTTGAGGAGGTTCTCATCAAAAAAAAGAAGGTCGCTCAGGTAGGCAGCAGCCATCTTAATGTTGGAATTGATAATGAAACCCAAGCCATCAGGGTGGGACGGCCGAGGGTGAGAGTCAAAGAGGATGTAAACGCTTCTTTTCGCAATTTGAGTCCTCAGGCAGGCAACAATTTCTGGAGGTCTGGTGATAATGGCTATGACAGAACGTTCCGATGATACGTCCTCCAATGCTCTGAAAGATGGTAATTGTCAGTCCGTTCGAGTGGACCATGTTTCAGTATACTCACCCTAGTAGATCGTCAAAGCCCCGTTTCGAAGCTTCGCTATAGGTGCAGGTTTGTAAGGATAATGTATTTCTGAAGATAGGGACTTTCAAAAGCTCCTCGATCTCTAGGTGAGAATTACTCTTCCAATAATCACAAATTGAAGTAATTTCCTGAGGACAATCATATGAATATACTCCCATGAAATGGGGAACGCCCACCTCAATAGTTTTATGAGACAAGAGCTCACTCATGAGTTCTAGACCCTGCATGTTTTCCTCTTTCTCAAGCTTGAAAGCTATACGTGCAAAGTTCAGCGCTGCCAACCCGCAGGTTGATGCGCTGATTCGCTTGCCCAGCTTGTCGCCGTATTGGCTCGAACCCTTGGGTGACACAATTTCTTGTACTCCACTACATATTTTCTCAAGTATTGCATCCGTGTCAAGAGCATCTGAGTTTGTAGAATCAGCCATTATTGAATGATTGGAAGTCTCAGAGTTTTCAACGATTTGGACTACGTGGCAAGATGAGGAGGGCTGATTCTGGGATTTCATACTTGAAAATCAAGGCAACGAGAGGAAGGCTCGACTTTTAACGGTCATGGACTCGTGACCCAGCACATGTTCGGCACATGTTCAAGTTGATAACAAAAGGCTTTGCCATCCATCAGAATTCTTCAGAATATACGTCGCAAGTCTAACATGCCATATTATAATTTGTATCTCGGGACTCTTGTGCCCTTTTGCCCGGTCTGCATGTCACGAAACCGAAACCCCAAACTCAGTGTTTGAGAAAAGGATGTCATCCTATTAATGACCCAGCTCTAGGGTGGGAATATACAAGTACGTGAAAATGCATACCATATACAGTAGAGATAGTTATTGGAGTTGCTTTCTTATTTTGTGTATTTCTAATTTTGGTTTTTTTACTGTGAGATTTATCTTTTGCAAGAGTTGTTAATTATTGATGCTCTATAAAATTAGTTCGTAATTTTTTGGAAATAAATTGAATTGTAGGCTAGAGACCGAGAAACCATTTCTCGATAGAAGAGTTCAGACGGGCAATAATCAAGTGCAACAACTCATCAGCACCTGGTCCAGACAAGCTAACGTGGCGACATCTCAAAACCATTCTCAAACAGGACAATTGCCTCTCCAACATAATCAACATCACTAACATGTGCCTAACCACTTCAAGCACTCTTCCACAGTGATTATTCCCAAGCCAAACAAAATGGCATACAATCATCCCAAATCCTTTCGCCCCATTGTGCTTCTCAACACTTTAGGTAAACTCATCAAAAAGGTCATCACTGAAAGACTCCAGTTTCTTGTTGTAAGGAATGACTTCATTCACCCAAGTCAATTAGGCGGCCTTAAGTTCAAGTCCACCACTGATGCAGGAGTCGCCCTTACACACATAGTCCGATCAGGCTGGGTCAAGAACAAAACCACAAGCATCCTAGCATTTGACATCGCACAGTTCTTCCCAACCCTCAACCATCGTCTTCTCACCCTCATCCTTGAGAAAGCAGGTCTTGATCCAAAAGTGACCTCATTCTTTGCAGACTATCTGGTTAGAAGGAAAACCAATTATGTGTGGAATGAAATTTCCTTCCTCACTTACAAAGTGAATGTGGGAGTAGGCCAAGGATCTGCTCTCTCTCCTATCTTGTTGGCTCTTTACCTTTCACCACTTCTATACATTTTAGAAAATCATTTAAAAAACCTTAACATTCCTGTTTCTCTCATTTCTTTTGTGGATGATGGTCTCATTATTTCTCAGAACAAATCATTTGATATTTTGAACTCACAACTCTTTTGTAGCTACAATGTATTGACCAGACTTCTCAACAAGTTCAGTCTTACCATGGAACATACAAAAACTGAAACATTCCATTTTAACAGATCACATGGAACATTCAATCCACCTCCTCTTGACCTCTCTTCCATTGGAGGACCCATTCTTTACCCCAAAGACTCATGGAAGTATCTGGGGTTCATCTTCAACCAGAAACTCATGTTCCATCAACATATTGACTTCTACTCAAACAAAGCCATCTCTATAGTCAAATGCATGAATCTTCTTGGGAATTCATCATGAGGAGTCAACCTGATCCAAAAACACCTCCTGTATAGATGTTGTATACTCCCCATAGTGTTATGAACTAAAGCTCAAGGGTTTAAGCAATAGAACAACTCTTGTATTGAGTGACACAAGAGAACTTGATAGAGTTCCTAGTACAGAGTAGTCTACCTTATATACTAATACCCATGGTCCGTGCTAGCTACTGTGCACCCTACCCTAAATGATCATGAGTATAACATAAGGCCAGCATGTGTGATCCATGCTGTATGATGTCACTTTATTCTAGTTCCTTCTACTTCATTTTCCCAAGTTCCGTGATCAGTCTTGTAACTATGCCATCAATTTGTAACTGATGTGACAGCATGACTGATAAACCCTAACCTGAGTTGTTCTAAAAATAGAAAAACAAAACAAAACAAAACAAAAAATAAAATTCAAGAAAAAGAGAAAATAAAAACAGAGTCCACCGTCAACGATCTTAACACATAGTGCTATACAGGTTTTAACTGTGGTTTTACAACAAAGCCCCCTTGTCATACCACATGAAAATCCTGGGAAAAATGCAGAGAAGAGCTGCTATTTGGATTCTGGAAGCCTTCAAAACATTGCCTATGGAAGGTCTCAAAGCTATCACAGGTCTAATCCCCATTAAATTCTACCTCCAAAAACTTACAAGTAGATCTCAATTATGCTCTGCTGCTCTTCTGGAGAATCATCTCATTAGAACTCTCATGGACAATCCCCACAATGTGCACAACAAACCTACTCCCCACTCCATCAATACGCTCACAAAGCATCAGAAAACTATCATCAAAGGTCACCTTATCAATTCAAACAACAAACTGTTTGGAATTTTTCCATCTTTTTCTCCACTCCTTAACCTGGGTTCTAGAATAGTTGACATTTTTTCAGACCAATTTTCTTTTAATTTAGTCAATAGGGAGAAAAACGACAAAACATGCTTTCAACAACTAAATGGAATAACATTGCATTCATCCTCTTCACCACATACAGCAATCGTCATAACAGATGCTAGCATCAAGAACAACATCGCTACATCAGTATTGCATGTTCACATATGTGACCATCCTTTGATTAAGATGGTTCACCATGCAGCTTTCATCACTAGCACAGAAGCAGAGCTCTTTGTCATTAGATGCAGTATCAACCAAGCATACAGCAAGGAAAATGTTTCCAAAATCATTATTGTCATAGACTCCATCCATGTGGCAAAAAAGATATTCAATGATAAATCCCATCCATATCAGATTCACACAACAGCCATCCTTTGTGAACTTTAGCAATTTTTCACTACAAGTCAAGAAAATTCCATCGAATTCTGGGAATGCCCCA
>Ga0157368_1000355_pt1 | contig 21671 bp, 19 predicted proteins | sample AttbisABBM3_FD_113146 | JGI IMG/M metagenome (GOLD analysis project Ga0157368, IMG submission 113146) | Fungus gardens microbial communities from leaf cutter ant in Botucatu, State of São Paulo, Brazil - Atta bisphaerica ABBM3 | ecosystem: Host-associated > Fungi > Mycelium > Unclassified ...
ATGATTGTGTGACCTGTGACTGTGACGTATTGTGATGGATGTCACATCTTTGTCATGCTTTGTAATATATTTAACTATTATGTATGATGTTATATTATCTAAGTCTAAAATGATAAAAAATGAAAAAAAACCAAAATAAAATAAAACAAAAATAAAAGAGAAAATCTTCTATATCCTTCTATTACACATAATTATAATCACACATCTCAGTATTTGACTAGTGATATTATATAATGTGACAATGTCATGTCCCTATAGTCATTGTCATATAATCTTTATCATTCCAATAAAAATTAAATCAAGAAAAATATATAAAAACAAAATAAAAATACAAGATCCCAGAGTGTACCATAGCAAAGTGATTCACTTTCATTCTCTTACTTTACTCCACTTTATTACAACCACATAACAAGTAGTTGATGCAATACATAAATTAAAACCAAGACTGTTATTCTGTTATCTACACTCAGTCATACAACTTCACAGATAAATCTTAGCACTTGATTCACTCCATGCAACTAATTGCAGACTTTTACTTGAAGTGAGGAGCATACTTAAACCCTATAAACTGACATTCAATAAGGACTTATGAGAAAAAAACTTTCGTGAAAAATATAATTTGTTCACTTTCAGGTCTATGTCACAGTACATTTATTATTTCATTCTCTGAACTCTAATCATAATTCAATGAATTTCTTTCACCATGAAGTTAACTGTATGCTGTCAGACTTATATTCCAAGAAACTCACCAGAAAATCACACATGATAGCTACTAAGCAGGTATCACAGAGACAATCAGATGACAGCTGTGGGACACACCAGATGAAAATCAGATGACAGCTAAATGTCCTGTGATGACACAAATAAATCAGGAAATAAGCAATAAGAAATTATTCCCTGGGTGCTACTCCATCATGTTGAAGTGATTTCGCTCTGCAGTGTCATCCATCCACTCTTCATTATTATATAGTAGACTAGCGCTCGTTAACCTGGATGTGCTCGTTATAGCCCCAGTGGAGTGATGTCCGGTCACATAAGAATGCGACTCATGTCGCTTGTTATACTTCCAACCCATGACTGATGAATATTATTACCTGGGAATGTGCTCAGGTTCGGAATATAACTGCCAGGCTTTTGCCATCTAGGGCCAATTCAACTCTCGAGCTTTTCACAGGTGGGACTGTTCCGATGGCCTTGAATCGTTTATCACATGCATTGGTTCCGTGCTATGATAAGCGATTCTCTCGGACAAGCCATCATCCGAGGCGGCCTTCTTCCGCGGCTCATTGGTCCGAGTGCCGCTGGGGAAAACATCAGTCTCAACTGGGTTTATGTCTGGGTAAAGGTTCCACAGTCTGTGATCCCCAGTTTCTCTCTTCATTCTGCTTCTCTGGCTTGTTTTTCGTTCCCCGACCCAATCTGGTGATACCCGATAATATATCGACATAATGCCCTCAGAATCAATGGATAAAGCCAGTGATGAGCAAGATAACATTGTTGTGGCAGCCATCGATGACTATGCTCACAACGAGCACGCTTGCCTTAACTTTGATGACGAATATTTAATGAAGTACCCCAACTGGTGGTCAAAATATCGGTGAGTCTCTCTAGACTTACAAGCTCACCCCATGATCCACTCCGCGTGTCCAGGTTGATGATACGGGAGGCTGCTGCTGAGTTTACGGGAGTAGCGCTTATCATTATTTTTGGAAACGGAGTCGACTGTCAAGCCATATTGTCGATGAACGATGGCGTAGCAGCCTTTCCCCGAGGCGTGAGTGAAGTGATCAAATTTGTATCAGCGTCGCTCAAATGTAGTATGAATAGAATTGGCTGTCCCTCGCTTTCGGCTGGGGGGTTGGGGTTGCAATGGGTGTCTGGGTGGCAGGTGGAATTTCTGGTGCTCACCTCAATCCTGCGGTGTGTTGGGGAAGTTCTGTTCTCAGACAGAACGGAATAACTGATATTGTGGCCTTCAGATTACTTTCACCTTGGCAGTTTTTCGAGGTTTCCCATGGAAGAAGGTTCCGGTACGCTCAGCTATCTGTCAATCAGTATAAAATGAGGACCCCATGATCAGATTTACACGCTCGCACAACTACTTGGTGGCCTTGTTGGTTCTGCTTTGGTGTATGCAAACTACATCCACGCCATCGATATCGTCGAAGGAGGACGGCATATTCGTACTTTAGCAACAGCCGGCTTGTTTTCTACTTATGCTGTATGTTTTTACGTCTCCCTGCTGATCACCTTCCTCAAATTATTTTGTTGCTGGTTATGCATTGAATTGCAGCTTGACTACATGACGAACATTTCCGCCTTCTTTTCAGAGTTCCTCACTTCTGCCGTCCTCATGTGCATGGTGTTGGCTTTTGGAGATTCTTCAAACATGCCGGTACCAGCTGGATTGTCCCCTTTGGCCTTATTCGTGTTGATTCTGGGCATTGGCATTTCGCTTGGAATGCAGACAGGTACGCTTCACGATCTTCAGATCATGAACACTACACTGGACGGAAAAACAGGCTATGCGATTAATCCAGCCCGAGACCTAGGTCCACGACTAATGACTGCTATGGTCGGCTACGGATCACAAGTTTTCACGTTTAGAAAGTGAAATAATTCTCATACAGCTATCGCGAAAATGTTCTCATGTTTATCACAGTCAATATTGGCTTTGGTGCCCTGTCATCGCGCCTTACCTCGGCGCCCTGGCTGGAGCAGGATTCTACGATATCTTCTTATTTACAGGGAAGGAGAGCATTGTGAATAAAATGTAAGGATGTCGAAATGGATCATCGCTGACATCATACTCGATCTTGATCTTTGTCCTACTAGGGATCGAAATGCCAGGAAAAGATGCCTTCACTGGACCGCTACAGCCGAAAAGTCTCGCAACATCTCAGTTGGTCCAGGTTCCGGGGATAGTGCATAGCAGTACGACCAGGTGAAAAGGGTACCTCTGTAAATTTCTTGTGGAGCTTCAATATCCCTGTTGTCGATAATGCTTTGGGAAACTGACACAGGCTGAAATGCTATTTTAATCTACGAGAGCTGCACTCTGACTGAAACTTGCTTGACAGTCCAATGAGCTATAGTTCCTAATAACATTGTTCTGCTTCTGATTGGCACACCGCTAGCTCTCTAAAATGGGTTGAGATGGCATATCTTAAACTCCCCTTCAATCCTCTGCAGCTGAACTCATGATTTAGAAGCCAAAATATCTATATAACTTTTGCTTGGACAGTCAACGGGCATGTACCTCTTGCTTTAGGAAAAGGACAAAAGCTGCAATTTGAGCATCTACGGCGGCTGCGCAAAGAGGGACGTTCTCGTTACTGGAGATATTGTATCCTCTCACTTCTGTTTTCACTCCAGTAGCCTCCTACGATGATTCTGCTAAAACACCAACCTACAAATAGGCGGAAGTAGATTGGACTTCGATTCGTACTATAGTGGTCGTCAAATGATTGCCCGGAATTCACTAAGCGACTGTGTGTACTGAGTACTCGAATGGAGGTCGAATGGAGGAATCGAACCTCATGGACCAAGATGCCCTCAGCATTGATTTCGAGGCCGCTCTGACCCCAACTTCTACTGCCTAGTTCAGACTGTGCCATGATTTCAACACCAGCAAGGCACAATCCGTATACAGTAGCACTGGCGCCTGAACCCAGAGCCAAAATCAGAGGTTGTGTGGAAGCCTGTAGCATATGGGTGCCCAAATTATCCTTTACTTGATAAGGATAGACCAACAGGTGAGTTGACTTGACCTGAGTAATGTGAGTATCACGGCACTGAGAGGAATGCGGCCAGCTATAATTGTATTGCATTTACGCACGCTTCTACCTTTGCACTTACATCCATCACATATGCAATCCTTCTCCTCACCTGCAACAGGACCTGGATCATCCTCACTCGATGTTGATAGTGACACTCACGACATTCAGTGTGGCCTATCTTCACGGTCCAACTCGTCTGCCTTTGGGTCTGCGTTGAATCCAACTACACCATTCACCCGCACCCATGACGAGGAAGACGATGGCGATAGTGACATAGAGCGTCCTCTTATCATGAACTTTTCATCTGAAGATGAGGATAACGATGATCTCGACGGCTCACTTGGCCCCCTCCACCAGATAAACGGCAAATTGTCCACGCCCCCTTTACCTCCATTCACGATATTTATCTACCTCCTCTCGCCGTATCTCAAGTTAGGAGCCCTGCTGCTGCCCTATCACCAGCTTCCACTGAACTACGGACTCAGTGGTTTGCTGATGAGCGCTGTATTGGCTATTGTTGCAAGACACCTGTTATACCTTCTTGCAAGGTATCTTAGAAAGGCAGATCTGGAGGATGTTGTAGCTGGTACTTTTGTCAGCACAAAGAAGCGTGGGCGAAGGAAGGAGAGAAGGGAGGAAGGGATAAGGGAATTCTTTAGATTCTTGGTTAGATTCGGAACAGCGACGTTGAGAATACTGGTTGCAGCCGTTTATCTTCATGGCAAGTGACATTGGCTAATTTCTCCTGATGGTTCATTTTCTTAGGTGTTTCTGATAGAATCTGTCCTATTCATTCTCCCCATTGTCGCTCCGATGACTTCGTTGGATCAGTCTTCAGTAAAGTCTGGTCTTACCATCGCTGCCATTATATTTGGGCTGTCACTCTCCTATCCAGGTTCCCTGGCTTCTCGATTGGTTATTTATATCACAAATCTCTCCGTATTCACATATTTACTATGGCTGAGCACCATAGTATACTTCTATATTCAAGGTACTCTTCCCGTAAATCCTGAGTGGTCGAAGTCTAGAAATATCTGGGATGGAATAAGTAAGCACAAATCCTGCTCGTTAGCCATCGTTGTCTGAACGCCGTGTTCGCTGTAGTTACCACCGCGTTCATCTTTACTTCATCCAACACGCTCCCTTTATATGCCTCGACAAAAGGCACCATTCAGCCGCTGCTCTTCGACACCAACACTTCACTTGCCTTACCAACCAGTGGCACTGCTCCACCCACTTCCCGAAAAGATGGAAGCTTCAAACAACCTCTTTATCGTTCCTTCAAGTTCTTGTCGCTGTCGTCTGTTTTATTGGCTGTGGTACTGACCTTGCCCCTTGTTGGGTTCGCAGCATATCCAAACAAGAACTCGAGAGCTCCGGGTTCAATGATAGGGTTTCCCGGCTATCCAGAGCACTATCCCGGCCGAGTATCCCCCCACTGGTCTGGGGACTCGAGTCCTGCAGTCAGGATACAATATTACATCACTCCCGCCCTTGCTTCCCTCACCATCCTCTTTGGCGTCCCTCAACTTCTAATCACTATCCCTACCTTTCCACCCGGATCGTTCAGATGGTTTCAGATTGGCTATAGACATAGATCCATGCCTGAATTTCTATCAAAGATATTCAAGAAATCGATAATGCCACTATCATTAGTTGCACTCGTATTCATTACTATCTCCTTCAAGCTAACAACTACTCTAAGATTGCTCACGATCACTTTGTCCACACTCGCGACATATTATATACCCGCTATTCTCCATGTACTGGTTCACACGTTCAAATCACCACTATCTATTATCCTCCCCTCAACGTACTTCTCTTCCTCGTTCTCAACGACACCCACCCCTCGGCAACCAAACATGAACCCGTCAGCACCCGGTTCCAGCGGTTCCAGCGGTTTTACGTCATCTGTGGGCCCGAGTGATAGTGACATGCAATCTGCTTGCCCCCAGACAGAGAATGATGATTTGCTGCAGAGGAAAGAAAGGGCTCTGCAGAAACGGCAAATGCGGAGGCGTATTGTTTGGGACATTTGGGCTTGGGCCATTCTCTTTGGGCCGTTTATCGTTCTCGGTTTCAGAGCTCGCATGTCATGATGTTATTCTGTAATTTGTCATGTAATTTGTCATGTTGCATGTTGCATTTTCGGTGATCATGTATTCTCTGGTTAAGTCATTGTTGTAGCATTTTTTCTGGGGTATTGGATTCAGTTTGTGTTCCACTGTCTTTTTCGTCCTTGGATGTATGCATTAACTGAGCTGGGCTAACACTCAAAAAGTTGCCCTTCATCTTAGCTTTTTGCCCGGAATATCTCGTTATATATGACCGTGGACAGCACAATACATGTCTGCCAAGGTACACAAGCACTTTATTGAGCCCAAGGACTGTCAAGCAGCTCAAGCAAATGATAAGCTTCTTCACGATAGTCACTCTTCTCGATCCGCAAGACGCCGTATCGGACACGCACACGATCCTGGCCGAGAGAGAAACATAAGGACAAAGGAGAATCTCAGACCAAGGAGAATACTTGCATCGAATGAATCCTTTTTTGCCCTACATGAAAAATTATATGTGTGACAATTTGCTTTGTGAATCACGGCTTGATATTTGTTCTCATCCTGCATCTGAGATCATTTTCAATGATGGTATCGGTAGTAATCCAATATGATGCATACCCTGAGTTCTTGCAAGTGATTGGCAGTCATCCCAAAGATGACAATACCAACATCGTTAAAAACTTGGAGCCAAGCTTGGCCTGACCAATCTGCGACAGCCATTGACACGATGTACCTAGAACACATTATCTAGACACATTAGCCTACTTCAACATGAAGTCAACATACCGGTATTCAGGTGCCTCTGCGCGGTTTCCACACTTGTCACAGACCCATGAGTCTCCTTCATTCGTCATCTTCTTGTTGCAATTCTGACCTATACAAGCGGGATAGAAGAGGTTTTCTCCTCTTATGTGAACAATTGTTCCTCTGCAAGAGAAGAAATCTGGCTTGTCACCCATTCCAAGTTCAGATTCTTTTATTTCATTCAGACTACGCGCTTCAGTTCTTCTGAAACCGATTGAGGGTCCACTACCTATCCCGATGACTGTCTTGGATACGAAGTCCACTGTGGTGCCTTCCGAGTCATACCAGCCACGGAGTGAATAACAATCCTCAATGGGAGGATCAATTTGCATCTGGCTTGAACTGATCATTGAGAGGGATACTCCTGATAGAATATGTAAGAATTGGACTAGCATAAATGAGAATTGGCACCAGCCTCCGAAATCTCCGACTCGAATACCCTTGAAAGCACCAACAGAGCCTTGTGCGGCATCGAACAATTCGGCTTGCTTGCCCCATAACGTCATCTGGACAGAACATTTGGTTTTGTCGACCAGAGTAAGCTCTCGTTTTTGGAGCTAGTCTTTTTGTTAGTACTAACCAAAAATACATGGATTAAATCACCTACAAGTCGGTTTGTAGATCTGGCCGTGATTTCTGTGAGAGCCCCGACATCTTTAATAATACCAATGACATCTTCTCTGCAGGTTGGACAAAGCACAGGGAAAGAATGGAAGACAACCGTACCAGCAATACTATCCTTGTCAAGAGCCAGGAGTTGATCAAGGCGGACGAAATTGTATCTGACTTGAGGTAGCCCAGTAGCCTCATGACACTAACCAAACACCATGTTAGTTAAACCGGTTAAGGTCTCACGTGCAAGGCTCACCTCTTCGATTTGAGAGCTTTTCTCCAATGTCAACTCATAGTCATTCGACAAATTGTTGAACTTTTTCTTGGCGAAATTGACACGAGCCTTGGAAATGTAATAGACGTGCCCCAGCTCCAAACGCGAATAAAGCTCGTCTACAACAGCATTGAAAGCGGTAGCCCGAATCTCGCCTGTATTGTCCATAAGGGTGACATTAAATAGTTTACCCTCGCCTTTGCTGTTCGACCAAGTTTTGATATCACTCTTCTGTGTGACACGGGCTTTAATAGTCCAATTGTTCTGATACGGGCTCAAACCTTCAATCGGGAATGTTGTTTGAGCATGCCCATTGCTCCCACTTGCCATTGCTATGGCTGAACTACCAGCTGGCCGTGTGGGGATCTGTGCAGGAATTTGTGCAGGAATTTGTTCTTGATCCAAGGCAAGTGGATTACCAATCTTCATTCCAGGGTTCCCGATAACGCGAAGACCGAGTAGTATCACCAGCCTTTCAAGCCTTAGACAATATTTCCCAGCTATTCGGTCAGCCGCTCACCGCTTGTTCTGGACGAGGCTGCACGAGGCTCTCTCAATTGCTGCTACAGTGAGTTTTGTTATGGAGCCCTCTTCGACCATACTGTTGCATTGTGTCGCAAGCATGGCCTGGATGAAGTTGGCTCCATCCGAAATGATGAGGCGGTATCGGTCGACGGGGCCACCAGCGACTTTTTTCACTGACAGGAATTGAATGACTTGATCCCCACCAACAAATTCATGTTCCGCAGTTATGCGGGACTGAAGTTCTGTACAGCATCTAGGAGTTAGTTTGTAGGAGTTCATGATGGAACGCGCCCGTGACAAAGGCAATATAGGAAACGCGTTGGGTCACGCACATTGTCACAGAATCTGCCGAAAGACTTTCCGCTTGTGGCGGGTACAATGGTATTCAGGAACAAATGAGCAGGAGCAACCACGTAGTCTGATATACTATTTGAAATCGTACATTGATATTCTAACGTGAAATTCAATTTGAATGCTACTGAAATCATTTTTTGTAAACACGGCACTCAAAAGTCATAGTCATTAAGACCGTATTCTTGTCCTAGTATTGATTCAAGTATTGTTCGAGCTATCAATCCACAAGAAGAATGGAATCGAGCACTGAGAATCCTGTAGCGACACCACCTTCATTAGCTTCAGTCCCTTTAGTCCGCACCAGCCATCCCACTGTCTCTTCCCTCACAGTGCTATCGCCTCCATCATTTCCAAAAAGCGACCATCCAAAAATTCCCAATTCACTAATAGTATACGTCTTGAAGGGTGTTTGAATTTCAGAAGATTCACTTGCACTGCCAGCTCGTGTCAAGTAATTGCCAACTCCAGCAGGAGTGACAATTAGCTGCATGGCTATCCATGCCTCTCGATCTTGGGGCGGTAAGTTGTCGAGGAACGCAGGTATATCTTCTTTGTAGATATTATTCCCTCCTCCTTCGCGCTGCGGCTTCAAGACCAAGTATCTCGCCTCCTCTCGTGCTTTACGGGTACCGAAATTTTCATTACCAACTTTGATGGCCTGTATATCAGGAAGAAACATATCTTCACCTACATCGAGGCCCCACATGTCCATGAAACTGTCCCTTAGCTCCTGTATTTCTTCCCTGCTGAAGACTTGAGAGTATCTTGCACTGTCAGCGAGGAACTTCTCCAGCATGCCTGCTCGTCCTAAAACTTCTTGGACCTTCTTTCCACCAGCAAGCTGTAGTGCAAGAGAAGGGCATTTGATAGCGACGGACCGTTCAAGGAGGAAACGAGTGGCATAGTGTGCGGGAGTAGGGAAATCGCTTGGAGTATAGGCTGAGCGGAAGTAAATCACCGAGACTTCGACAGAATCACGCAACTCCAGGTCTCTGGGTATATCGACATAGAGCTTTCTCGTAATGGTATCAACTCTTGCAGTTTGGCCAAGCTGGGTGAGGGTTTGCCTGATCGTTCGTATTGAATGCCTTTCAGCAACAATGGTAAGAAATAGTTTGGTTTTTTACAAACGGTACTGACTGACTTTTCTAGGAGCTCATACTCAAGCCACCTCTGATCAAATATGTTACGTTCATTATCTTGAATAACAAACAGAATGCTCGCATTCCTAGTATTGCGTCAGCCTGAGTAAAAGCTGGAATGTCCGAATCTGCTCACCCCAAGGAGGAGTATGCAATATGAGCCGCAGCTAGCCCAGATACTATACCGGATATTGTCTCGTTAGAAGGGAAATTTTCTGTTCGCAAGTTGGAAGATATATTATAGTAGGCCGAGATTTGGTAGAGATAACTTCAGTTCGATTAGCCTTTTGTCGTTCGGGAATCCCCACAGACATACCGATGTAGTTCTGAAACGCGTTGTGACAATGAACCAAAGGATGATGAAATGGTGTTAAATTCCACTTGTTTCAGGGTAGGCCCCTGGTTCTCGGGAGAGTGAAGGAGGTAATCAGATCTGAATATTCCCAAGTGTAACCTCTGCACGTATGGTGTCATTAAATACAGAAAAAACGAGCACAGCGCCTATACCTGATTTATTCCTTCATCCCTCAGTGTCTTCCAGCCTTTCCATAATTGACCGATAAAATCATCCACCTTTCCTACCCCATGTTCTGCACCCATCACTCTATCCAGGAATTCTTCGTCTAATGCAACTCTGCTATAGAGAACATTGTATATCCTCTGCAGCTTCTTCGCCTGTTCAAATAACTGCCTTGGGAACGGTGATGGAAACAACGATAGCGGTGCATGTACTGCCGTGCTGGGGATTGAGGGCGTAAGGAGCGTTGATGGGAGATAGAGGAGACCGTGCGACAGAGCATAGGAGGTTGCGTAAACCGTGAGCTCTTCAAGTTGAACCTGGGAGAGTGTGGGGGGCCAGCTGGCAAAATCAAATCCAGGCATTGATAGAAAGGATGTTCGCCCAGATCTGACCGCACCCAGGACTTAAGGCAGTTGAAAGGATGTTCGCACGTTGCTCTGAGTGATAGATAACACTGAGATTACCATTTCGCCACTCGATCATGAAATTAGTAATATGCACAAGTTGACTACGATGAAACAACTAACTACAGCAGTAATTTCTCCACGCATGAAATCACATTAGCATCTCCTAGTTCCCTAATCCAAGCTAATCTTGCACCTGCCACCTCACTTAATGACTCAAAGCAGACCGGAGGAATCCATATTGGCCCAGACAGTTTCTGCCGATAGCTGACAACTTCCCTTACAACATCATTATTTCCTTGAGCCACAACAACTTTTATTAGCTTCTCGGCTCTAACCTTATTCCACGACCCCTCGTCTTGTAAATCTTGCCAGATGCTTGACGCAATGTGATGCACTGCAACTAATCGTACAAAACCTTCCAAAGGCCCCTTTAAAATTGCCCTCAGAAACGCAGCGATGAGTTGCGAGTCGCTCTCAACAGGATACAGGTACTCTCTCAGGTCACTAGAGAGGACTTGATTGCATGGCGTACGGATAGTCTTAATTATATGATTAAAATCATCCCAGAGATGTTTACGGTAATCAAGAGCATAGTGCATTGACGTTGGTGGTAAAAGAAGTTTGGCGAAAGTAGGCTCTGAAAACGATATCGCGTCATAGAGGGCCACAAAATCCGTGTAGAATTGGTAAAACGGGATCGATCTTCCAAGAAGTTTTGCAGCAACTTTTTCCAAGCTGTGGGCTGTCCTCAAACTTTGCGCTGTTGCGTTCTCATACGAGTACGGCTCCAAGGTTTGCAACATCAGCTTATCCACAATAGGATCTCTGAATACATCACCAGGCAAATTGCTATCCGGTTGGCCATGCTCCAACATGAATACCTTCATGCATCCGAATATCGCCTCTTCTCGTGAAAGAGAGAGCTGATTGAGAGAGAAGCGTTCCAAGGTATCACGACAGAAATTTGAGAAGAACAAGGTGGCTCGAGTAATTTCAAGCTCCGAAGAGTCCCACCCTGAAGGCAAGTTCTTGAATGCTTCTGAGTCAGCCGAGCGCAAAAGGTGGTCCATTGGTGTTAAGGACCAGTCATGACTCAAAGGGAGGCCGTATTTCTCGCGAGACGCACACATGGGCAGTCGGAGTGTCGAGGAATTGGCAATGGACTCGGGCCCGGGTCTAAGAGGTGTAACTCGAGGAGTCTTTGTCGGTAGGATTGTATGCAAAAAGAATGGTTGAAGGATGGCTAGTCCACCTCTATCCCAGACAGCTGTCGGGGAAATGATGTTTCTTCGATTCACCCAATGAGAGTCAATGAGACACAGCAACCGCTCAATCACACTTGTCGCAAAATCTTCATCGCCAGGTATAAACCTCGGAATAATAGATAAAGCCTGAGCTATCCATAATTCCTCCGATATACCTGGAAGTCTTCTTGATAGTAACAGATATGAATTCAGAAATCCAGACAATTGACGAGTGTAGACGTAGTTTCTTGGAGCTATTCCGCCTGCATGGACTCTATCCCATAAAGGATGTGTGACTAGTTTGGCGCAAATAGCGGACATGGCGGGAAATGGCAAGTCGAAAGGTGGAGACGGCGGTGGTCCTTCAAGATGCGGAGGTAAGGATGCCAACCATACTTGAATGGCAGCTCTCAATAGTCCAGCATGAAGGGCGGCACCCCCAAGATCTTTTGACACATCATCAGCCTCCAGGTCTTTCTGCAGCGCACCCATGGCTCTGAGGACAACCTGGCCTCTCGTACCATTGCCAAATGCAGTGCCAGAACACTCTACAAACTTCAACCTCTCGGCTTCACCTCCTTTGATGCTATTGATCTTGCAACCCTCCAACCACTGAGCTTCAGCTCGCCATACTGCATCCCACAGCTTCCAATCTTCCTCTCGGTTTTCCAGATTTTGTGCAATAAGAGCGACTTCGTCTTCCCAAAGCCACCCAACCACCTGACTCCAAATTAAATCATGAACAGGCGTCGTTTTATGAGGGTCAGTAGCACAGAGTGTCCACATGCTCTGTAAGTTCAACCACGCAATTTTAAGAGCTTGTGAACCACAAATTGGAGATGTAACATATTGGCCAAGGTGAGAGAATGGCTCTACTGCAATTTTTGCGATGTAAGAACAAAGCCCATATGAAGCCAGAACACAATAGAAGCGCAATGTCAACGTCAACAGGTTTATGATTTGTGGTGATGGTAAGGGGTACGATGGAGGGAGCATTGTGATGAATCGAAGTAGAGTACATGCAGGCCCCTCAAGTTCCCGAGGCCCACTTAATTCTTCAGTGCCCACAAGATCCATGAGCCACCTGGGTTTGCTAGTCCCTTTCATTTCCTTAGTGTTTTGGAGGCCGCTGAGAGCCTCTGCATTAGATCGAGATGCTGAGGCTAGGGTAATGAGAAGGTCGATAGCCAGCGGCTCTGGATGACGCCCGTTTTGACTTGTTGGAGTATGTATGAGGAGAAATGTACGAAGTATAGTGGTCAAGAGATCGGGAGTCTGAACAATAGTCTCCGCAATCTTATTACTTTGTTTCCCCAAGCGATCCAAAATGGCAAGCAACTGATTAGATGACTCCAACGGGATGTCTCCCTGCGAAAAAGCATGCACAACCTGGGGGAGGAAGAAGTCGAATTGAAGGGATGTGATAGCAATATCGGACTCCTTCTGCAATTCAACGCCCTTGATCTGAATTTGTTCTTCATCCCAACCAACTATAGACGCCCATACAACTTGAATGGCTCGAACACCAACACTACCCCTTTCGTTCATAGCCTCAACACCGGCAGCCATTATGCGCCTCCGAAAATCTTCTGCTCTAGTTAAAAGTTCCTCTAAACCCGAATATTCGCCTTTGACAGCTTTTCCCAGTTTGAGAACGATCGAAGCCAAAACACCCAGCATTGTAGCACGCTGAGCTGGTACCGTTGACCTCGATAATAAGAATATGTCATCCAGAGTATATCCTGCCGTCGAGCCTTCGGAATGATGGTGGAGGCCTAGATATGTTGGAAGCTGAGTCGCGACGGAGATTGGAATGGTATTTCCAGAAAGGTCAAACCGAAGAAAAGTAGTGGCCTGATCAGCTGACGTGGAGAGAGGACTTCCCTGCATCCAAGCGAGGTTAGGATCGTTGGCAGATGCATCAGGAAAGTAGCGTCGACGTATGAATTCTGGTGTTCCCTCTTCCGGCTCTGCAGACCCAAAACTACTTGCGCCTACTGAGTCTTCTGAACTAGGCTCAGAGACTCCAGTCGGTAATGGTTGTGGTAATGGTTGTGGAGTAGGCACCGCTATCGGCGACATCCTTCCGCTCCATTTGCCAAGGGATATAGCTGTTCCGTCCCCCTTCGCAGGGGGTAGAGCTAGCGGTTGCCTCTTGGGTGACGGGGGAGCGGACTCGTACACATAAACATCATTAGGACCAAGCTCAGCAAAACGAAGTTTGCGATCAATCCGGCTGGATGGTCGAGAATGAGGGCGCGAAAGCACCGGTGGCGGAGAGAATCCTGCAAATCAGTCGAGCAAAAAGAAATCCTTCGATAAGACGCGCGCTTACCTCGTCCACTAGCGCGGGAAGGCGCGGGCTCTTCATCAGATATTGGAACTAGCTCAAACCCAACAGCGTGAGCTTGCGAGGGTAGTACAGTTTATACAATACAGCACCTTCGGGCATTTTCTGGAAGGCTTCTTTGTCGGCTTCAGACGAAGGTGGCGGAGACCTATGTTTGTGACCGAGCCAGCCTTTGGTGGCGGTCTTCTCCCGAGCTTGCCGAGCGCGTTTTAAGACATCCCCAACTCCTACCCCAAAGCGTTCTATAACCTCCCGTTTCGCTGCTTCCCGTTCCTCGTCTGTCATACTAGCCACCCGTATCTCATTGTCTGCACTCACTTGGACTCTCCAGTCGTTAGAACTCGACTGCTTTGATTTTGCATCCTCTGTGGAATCTTGTGGAATCAAATCCACCATCGGAGGTGCCTGTGGTCGTAGCTCCGTTCTTCGCGCCTGCCGGCTCCGAGCAAAAGCACTCTGAGAACGATGCTGGGTTGTCGGAAATCCATGAGCATTTGTATTGATCTGTGGAGGTGGGATAGCAGGACTGCTGGTGGTTCTTTCATGAACTGAACCCAAGAGAAATTTGCCACTCTGTGACATTGTAATGAGAGAGAGATGGCGAAGACGTCACAACAGGTGACTCGTTGATTGCAAAATGTCATCGTGGGGCCTGAATCGTCCCTGGATAATCCCACGATTACATTACAATAAGATCCAATCAATTGTAACCAATACTCTATAATCGAAAAACCCATGTAAGCTATATTTATACTGTTAACCGTGATAATGAGGGCCATTGGCTTTGAATTGCCATTTGAAAATTGAGTCCATGTAGCAGACAGAAAGCTCTATTGAGCCCAACGCAATCAAAGCAAAGCAGAAAACAAAACAAAGACACTGCAAGCTTAATCAACTCTAAGTGCTAGGAATATAAGCGATGACTAGATCCAAGGGAAGAGGGCATCGAAAGGGCAAACGCTAATATGAGAATTTAGACATGGGACTGTTGCCTCTCCTTTTCGAGATCATGCTTGAAGAGGGCGGAATCTTTGATCACGTCTTCAGACATGGACTTGAAAATATATCCTTTGTAAAATGCCATGACTGTCAAGACAAACAAGACTGTCCATGTAACACACATGACAATGGCCATGATTAGATGGAGGATGTAGAAACCGGTCAGGTCAAAAATATCACCAAACTCGCGGAGCATAGCGATCCAGCCAACTGAAGTTACAATTAATTGGAGAGCCAGAAAACGATAGAACACACTCAACCATTCGGAAATGTCAAGGCCCAGCACCCTAGGATCTCCTTCATATTTTTGTGAATTTTGAACCACCAAGGTAAAGCGCCGAAGAAAAAGAAGAAGACAGCGAGACCAAAGAGGAGCAAGGCCGCCATGACACTAGATGCGTACCAAATCTCTCCAGCTGAAGGCGAAATAAGGTCATGATGATCAATTCTGCGTTACATGGAATTAGTCTCATAATTAGATAAATAGTCGACTATTTATCAGCTTACATCTTGACGGAGAGCCTGCCCAGTCTAACAAGAGCCAAAGCAGTGAATCCGGGCGGCCCGCAAGCCACGAAAGCACCATTGGCCTGGTGGCCCTCCAGAAACCCTGTCATCATAATGCTGGATAAATTGGAACCGTCAGCTTTAACCTATTCGGGGATGACAGGACGACTTGCCGGATGATATATATGCAAATGTAAAAAAATGTCATAAAAAAGCCAAGACCTACAAACAGAGTTTTAGTCCGGTAAGTTCCTAGCGAAATTCTACCTGTTGACCTTGGAAAAAGTACCCAACCAATAGGACCCCCAACGCTCTACTATCCTCTGGCGACATGACGCGCAAAACATTGAAAGCAATAACGCCAACAAGCATCTAGAAGCATGAGGGATAAACCTTGTCCACCAGGTCGGAACACCAGAATTGACCAACCAGTGGAAATATCTAACCAAACAGGTGTTAAAGCGCTTTCTCTTGGCCAGAAGGAATACTAGTAAGGATGGGACACTTACCAGGAAGGCATAAGCGGGGGTGAAATGTGATAAATCATGAGGCTTGTTGAACCAAATCATCAACATAGGGAAGCACGTCAATAGTGCGAAAGTGACATAGACCCTATATTGTTTGGACTTTAAGCATCCCACCTAGGACCCTCTCTTTATAACACACACCAGAACAACGCGTAGATAACGTCTGGTCCAATATGACGGGGGACAGCATAATTGATGGTCCCAATGACAATCGTAGCGAAAGAGAGCACCTCCAATAACTGAGGATCACGATGGCATGCAAGTAAAAGCCAAGAACATACAATCAAAGGGACGAAAATGCCTTTGACAGGATCCGTCAAAATTCGATATGCCTGACGGGGGTAAACTGGCCAGAATGCATGAGAATCCTTCATGCGAAAAATAAGGGTCAGAACGTACGGATAGCCTGCAGAACGAGCGTTGTGGTGTTGAGGAAGAACAACACCATGTTCAGGAAATAGAAAATTGTTTCAATTGCTGCGACAGCTGGCGAACGATTTTTTAGACCGGAAAGAACAACATAAACGGCACCGGTGCCCATGCCCACAGGGAACTATTGTAAAATTCAACAAACTGATGGAGGAGATAACACAGCAACTGGAGACTCACTGCTTGCCATGACCAACCATGGATTCGGCGGCAGACACCATTCACTTTGGGAGCACTTCGCTGTCGTTGCTCATTATGAAAAGTCCTTTCAGAGAACTGGCTTACTGTATCCGAGGTTACAGGAAACATTTCTCAAGGAACGTGGTTATTATTCAATCAATTGTTGACTGAAATGTCACGGCCAAGAGAAATATGAGGGAAGAGAGTTCGGAGGAACGCTTTGCGTCTGAGAACTTCAAATCCTGTGAATAAAAAGTCTGGGATGGGAGACTTTATATGACTAGACTGCTCAAAAGTTTCAGTCACCTCTACAACCACTTGTGACGTAACGCCAAGCTCGCGCACGGCAGAAGATTTTGACGAAGCACACGCTACTTACTGAAGAAAACTTTACGATGCTTTTAGTTCTTGGCTTTTATACTAGAAGTAGGGACCAAAAATGCGGATGCGTGCGGAAGTTCTGAATTCGAAACAGGATAGTGAACTCTTAACAGGTTGAGGTGGAGTCGAGTGAGGATCTGTTGACATCGAAGTTATACACGCCTCCTTGGTTCTCCTTGAAGTCTTGTGTGCCAAGTTATATCTGCATGTCCGAATCAGCCCAGCCTCATTCGGAAGTCACCCTTACGAGACACAATTCGGCTAGCCTACTGGTGTTCCAACATCCAAGTGAGACTATGTTTCAGGCCTGTATACAACGTTGACGTGGTGGACGCGTTTATCGTCAGCGCCAAGAGCACTCATTTCCTGCGATCCCGTCAGCTCCACCCGAGTTAAGAGCGAATGCCTGAGGTCACCATTACTAGTGCTCCCTGAACGGAATCTTCCGGGTATCCTTGTGAACCAACCACGAGGCTAAGTTAAGCGCATGCACACTCATGAATAGGTCGAACGACTACGCCAGGTGACCCCTTGGCATTTCTTCTTCGTCACGGTAAATTACATTACAGAATGTTGAAGTTTCTTTATTTGACGGTATCCGCCTCATAAACGGCCCTTTATTTCCTCCATAGTCTTCTGTAATTCCTCTTTTTCCGGTGTCTGGCTGGGCCATCCAAGGCTGAGCCCCTCAGCCTCATTGGGTTTCGGAATAACATGGAAATGGACATGGTTGACTTCCTATCGCAGGATATAAAAATGACTTCGAAACCCGCAAGAATATATCAAATACCTGATGGGCCAACCTGCCATTGTTCTGCAAAATGTTATAGTCTTTTGCACCTTGGGCGATGGCGATCTTCTTCGCGATCGGGAGAACATCAGCCAAGTATTCGTCAGGAATATCGACCAGCTTCTCCCCGTGGTCTATCAGCCTGACATTGAGTCAATATCTCGACGTGACAAGTTGGATCTCCCACGTTTTGGGATGATTAAAGCATGACCTTTGGACAATGGCCCAATATCAAGGAAGGAGTAACTACGACCGAAAGTTCGGATCACCTGTGAAGGCAGAGCGAATACTAGGGTCACACGAACGAATGCTGCGTTTCGACCAACTTGTAGCTGGGAATCTCTCCTACAAATGGATTGCATCAACCTATATGCAAGAGGAGACAGCAACGTTTCGGGCAATACCTTTGATGATTTTGCAGAAGATACAGGTAGCAAGGCTCCTGTCAGCGACAATTAGATTTCCGTTGGGGTGCAATACACCTCTTCTTACTTGACGGTCGTCATTGTAGTACTGTAATTCGAGACAGGGACAAGACGAAAGTGAGATGAGCAGGCGACAGAGGTATTGATTGATTTCACACGACTCAACTCACAACTTATGACGTCGGCCCCATCCAAACTACCTGGCCAGCTCCTTGAGGTTAGTTAGATACTTAGACTACTTGAATTGACGTGTGAGGCATGGTAAACATGATTACCAAACCTTCAATGATAACGGATTCCAGGCTGTCGTGCTCTTCTGGATCATCATCACCACGACCATGAGCCTGATTGAAAGTGAATCACGAAAAGATACAGCATTTCAAGAGGTTCCTTTAATGTACTCAGCAACTCACGGTTGTTCAGTCCATAGACATTTAATGAATCTTATCATAGTGACCTACAGGACATTGAATCCGAAGACGAATTTAGGCGTGCAAACCTTGTTCAGGCGATAAAGAATGCATGTATGAGAGTTGGCTTCTTCTATGGTCCGCCTTCACTTTAACATATTGTATAATCTCTTATCTTCGGTTTAATAGTGAAGAACCATGGTATTCCCGAGGAGACTCTCAATGAAACGCTGGAAATGTGCAAGAAATTCTTTGAGTTACCGACGGAAATAAAGATGGCCGTACGCACGCATGTCACATCATCCTCGTTAAATTCGAGTATCCTTCTAGATTGAAAATAGAAAATCCCCTAATTTCAAGGGATATTCCCCATTATTAAGCGGAAACAACGACCCTTGTGGTGCAGGAGATATGCAAGAAGGTTTCGAGTTCGGATGGGAAGCTGTGAATGGAAAAAACGAAGCGAGATCCGAAGACGGTGTAATGGCTGGTGCGAATGTCTGGCCCTCGGAAGAGAATCTTCCCGGATTTCGGGATGCTACCCTGCGCTACTAGTGCGTCTTTCATGTCACCACGAAGTTTGATCAGTCCCTTCTAACAACTCTTCCCAGTCATGCTGCTGTAAAGCTAGGAAAATCATTGTTTCCCCTTTTCGCACTTGCATTGGATTTACCGCAATCATTCTTTGATGATAAGGTACTCTCGAGAATTGTCATGCGTTTTGCTAGGAGCCGACGTTTCAGACGAGATACTCTGCAGCTCTAATGAAACTTCTACATTATCCTCCTCAAATCGACTCCGCGGATGAACGGGTTATCGGTATTGGCGCTCACACTGAGTAGACGACATTGCTTATCTTTGAAGGCTAATACTAACACGAGGCATTTTGGGCCTCGCAGTTGGGAGGTATGTCATAGGTCTAACCTCGCAATTTTGATTTCATAATATCAATGAGGAATTGCTTTTAGTGTTTTACGATTCTCTGGCAAGAGCCTGGCATTCAGGCGTTGCAAGTCCTGAATACAAACAAGCAATGGATCAACGTATCACCCATTCCTGGAACCTTGATCATCAAGTTTGTATTCCATGCAATGGGACTGAACTGAACTGATGATCTGTAATAGTCTTGGCGATCAGTTTGCGCGTTGGACCAGTAGGTCATTGCTTGCGTGAGGTGGTGACCTGGCCGATTACGTTTCCCACAGACGATATCTTCAAGTCCAATGTACACCGCGCGATCAATTGTAGTAAAGCTCGAAGGTACTCCATCCCCCTATTCTTCGGGACTGATTATAATGTACGGCTTGATGTGAGTGACCAGTTCTGGTCATTTCCTCTCGATCACCGCATTTACCCCCTCTACAAAGCCCATCCCTGGTTGTGTCTCCTCCGAACGGCCATTAAAATATAAGATCACAACTGCTGGAGAATATGTCAAAGCTCGTTTACAGGCAACTTATAATCGCGAATGATGAGTATCAAAAAGTACAATTTCAGGTTTTTAAGCATGGCTCACGTAGACTTCATGCAATAATTAAGCAGTCTAGCGGCCATCCATTATCATTAATTTTGGAAATCAAAGGTACTGTAGTACTTCTAGCTTGCACATCAGACAAATACACTCTTCAAAGTGCAAAGGACGACGCACATGGGGAGGGACTCATAATATCATGAAATGAGAAACAACAATCATACATCATCCTCCACGAGTTCTACAGTAATATTAAGGTCGTATAGCTTCTAATGTCTCCATCGATGTCACACTATTTCCCCGGATGACCTATTGATGGAGATAATAAGTGAGCAACCAGTGAGATTGGCGGTAAAAATGATGGCATACAACACTTCCAATTGAATGTTTCTGAGCAGGAATTGTCTCTTCGATCGTATCGTCGATGACGAGGTTGAGGAAAAGGTCATAGCCTCGAAGAGTTCCACTAACTTTTCGGCCACCTTGAAGGTGAATGAAGAGCTTTTTGTCCATGAACTAAGTATTTTAAATATGATTAGAGATCTCATATCGAAGCTGGCCGGTTATTAAGAAAAATAGTACCTTCTTGAGCTCGGGCTGAGACGCTTTTGACATGGTGTGATGAGCAATACAAATGAAATACAACTGCGAATCGCACAGAACAACACGTGACTAAACACGTTTTATTCGTCGTGATTAATACTAATACTGGTACATTATTGAGCAATTATCGATTTTTATGGCATCGAACCAGATGTCATAATAAATATTTCAATAATTTGTGGGAAATCAGCAATATCTACTGGACTCTGTACATCTGAAACACCGTTTTACTCGGAGGCGTTTCATCGTTCAGCCTAGTGGAATAATGAATTTCTACATCCAACTCGCGAGAGTTTTTCCTCCTCTTTTTGAGGCTGAATTTTCCAGTCACGACAGAATCTAAGAAAACCATGAGAGTTTGGACATCAAAATGTGAAGGGAAAAACGCGCCTCCTGTAATCGTAATGGGATCAGGGAGCAAGAACAAAGTTTGCTTCCAATGGGTTGATTTGCTTTGCGGGCCAGTACTAAAGCTGGTTATTTCCTCCTTTTCCGGACCTAAACTCTTTCTTCGTTTTGTGGCGGATTTACCACCGACAGGCCAGATATCAGCGAGAATGGGGTCTCCTTCTTGAATAAATTTCACAGCTGTATGAGGAGGGATAGGACGACCAGATGGTGCGAAAAATGTATCAAAATAAAGTACGAATGAATTGACTCTTGTCCGTTTTTCAACAGTAGCTTTCAAGCTGAAATCGGACATGAATTCTAGCTGGCGAGTGGTTATCTCGCCAAGAATGAGATCCTGATACCAATGAATCTAAAAACTTGGAGGGAACACAATGAGAACTGACTTTGACAACGAACGGTTCGCTCGCCACGGTCTCTGATCCCACAATATCCACAATTGCTTCGTCGTAAGAACCTTCCGACATCGC
>Ga0157368_1000356_pt1 | contig 21647 bp, 16 predicted proteins | sample AttbisABBM3_FD_113146 | JGI IMG/M metagenome (GOLD analysis project Ga0157368, IMG submission 113146) | Fungus gardens microbial communities from leaf cutter ant in Botucatu, State of São Paulo, Brazil - Atta bisphaerica ABBM3 | ecosystem: Host-associated > Fungi > Mycelium > Unclassified ...
TCATACCTTTAATCTCCGCTGTACATGTGCACACCATGTGTACACCATGAGGAACCCATGTCCCTTGACGTCATCCCTAACCCTAACTCTAATCTAGACTCCTCTCGATCCTTCTAGACTGTTAGTCCTTCCAGACCGTTCTAGACTCTATCACATGACTTCCTAGTCACGTGCTCTCCATCCGTTGTAGACTAATAATTACTACTTTCCTAACCCTAACCCTACCTAAAGTCTGTCCATACTCTCATCTTATAACACTTGAAGTACAAACTTCACACCTCTGCTACAGTCACCCTAACAAGTACTACTATATTAATAAGAAACCATTAGTTGTTCACACTATACTGCTGTACTTTTTTTCTTCCAACAATATATTGTATAGTTGTAATTTCTAAAAGAAATGAAAATGGATAAAAAAAAAGAAGGCAAGAACTACTGAAGTTTTAGTTAATGGGCTAGTACAGTATATTTACATACTAAGAGTGATGTCTAAGATGATTAGACTAGAGTAGAGATAACATAAGACTACTGAATACTTCTCTATATCAAACCATAGATTCTACCTAACTTTATAGGATATCTAAATCTGTGATTGACTAATCTGTGCCGGAAAAGTCACTGAAGCAGAAGAATACCTAGGTGAAGCTCATCTGTTGCAAAAGACAGATAGCTTCAGAATGGTTTATGACAATTGTGTGAATTTAATTCATTGGTATGGATTATTGTAATATAAATATCATTAGAAGATCATTGAAAACAAATATTTGCATAGGAAAAATGATTAAGTGCACATGATCAGAACATAGAGACACATGATGTGACTTAGCGCGTCTGTGTTAGTGTCACTGCCAAGCGTGACAATCGGGTGTAGTTGTCATTTACCGTCATGTCTCGTCTGCAGCCTGCGTTCCTCTCGTATTCGGTGCCCACATCTCCTGCGGTATCTCGTTCCTCAAAAGATTATCCTGCTACTCCCCAGCGAGCGTCTCGCCAGCAGTATCGTCACTCTCAGTCTTTTCATCGCTCTCCCATCACTCCGTCGACCCCGTATACCCCTCTCAGTCTCCGTTCTACTGATTCCAACAATTCGTCTACCCTTACCACTCCGGATAACCTTAGTATCAGTCTCAGAAAACGCATTGCCTTCATTTCCGTACCCCCAGAATTATCGCGGGTTAGAGATGCTCACGGCAAAGCTGCTACAGACGTCACAGACAATTGGCAATCCCGGGCCAGCGAAAATGGAATTCGTGTTTCTTCTAGTGACCAAAGTCAGGAAAAACAGCATTGCGATGATGAAGGTGCTTTTGGCTTTTTTCTATATATATGCAGGGCCTAACTAAGCGCATATAGCCACTGAGAATAGTGTCTCTGACACAGAAAAGGACTCCGATATCCTTCCCTCAGAAGGTATTTGAATTTTGTCACTATGAGCGCATATATTTATCCTATACAGCGCTGCTCCCAGCCTTTTTTTCGTCTCAATCGGAAAAATCGTTCAATCGTGTAGTCCCGACCCGGGGTCGGGCTCATTCACAGAACTTTCATGTGCCTCCCCTTCAGACTCTATCTCCAACTCTTTGCCGCAACACGGTCACTCGTTCACAGGCACCTGTATCACCACTTCGTTCCCGCCAGTCGCAAAATCAGCCTATGAGTCTGCTGTCTACGCCGCCGTCAAACCGGAGTCTTGTCAAGCAGCTCAAGCTCAAAGGTAGCCTCACTGACCCTGCATATACGCGGCGGCGGGAGGCCTTTGGCGTTGTATGTTGCCTTTTCCAAATTAGGGATCACCTGTTTACCCTCGACAGGTTCGAACGTCGCAGAATGCCCACAACACCTTCAACTTTGGTTATTCCCATGATATGTCAATGGAGCTCTTTGATATTGATGAACACGAACACGAACATGAAACGAATCTTGACGCTGCTCATGAAGACGAGTCTTTTTCAATTAACCTGCAAGCGCACCAAGCCAATACCTTCGGTCACCCAAACTACAATTACAATTCCGATCCTTTCCAGAACACCGGAATTCAATTCGGTTTTGACAATGCACTGAATATCGGTGATAGCGTAGAGCATCATTTTCATTCCTTTCAGCATTCACAGCCACAGCAAAATTCGCATAGATATGATATCCTCCCTCATTGCGTTCACAATCAGAGGGATACCTCGAGGAAATTTCCGCAAGCGAACGCAGTTCCTTATGTCAGACCAGCCCAAATTCCCATTCCATCGGGCGATCTCTCGCTTCCTGCTATCTACAAGCCAACGCCTCAGCATCCTTCGCGTAATGCGGCCTCGATGATTCTCCCTCTGACTTCAGAATTGATCTCCCCTGAACCTTCTAGTGCTTCCGATTGTTCTGTATGTCTTGCTCAGAGTGCCCCAAGTTTAGCTATATTAAAACCATGTGGTCATCCCCTATGTTCCGCCTGCTTGACAAGCGCCCTCAACATTGTTGGGGAAAAAGACATGGAGTGTGCCGTCTGCAAACAAGGTGTTCAGGACTTCAAGCTCATCGTTAATTCTAAGACAAAAAGAGACTTAACTGCTATAGGTAGGCTTCTTGTAATCTTTCGTTCTGCTCGGTGCTTACGCTGGTTTTAGAACGGAAGGATACGATGTCCGGCAAATCCTTCTTTGATTCGATCTTTTCTTCTCCTAGCAGTTCCAATACCGCTGAACAACCTAACATCCTACCTGAGAATGAGAATGACAGTTTCAGCGACCTTGAAAGTGGCTTTGATTTCGCAATTGATTTTTCCCCCAATGAGATTCGGGCTAGTACCCCGAAGCTCGAGAATAGCATCAGTCCGAATAGCAGCCCACTGCTCCCCAGGATCCCTTCTGAGCAGATCTCCAAGGACAACGTCGTGCTCAGAATCGATAATGTTCCTTGGGCAGGTTTCTTGATGATTGATCTGTCTTATTTCTATACTTATGTTCTTCTCCAGGATATCACTCCATCCCAAGTTATTACATGGCTACAGCAGCCAGTAGAATTAGTCCACGTCCTACTTGATTGCAAAGGAAAGACACTCAGTCACGCTTACATTGAAATCAAGAACCAACAAATTGCCGGTGCCATCTTGCGCGGCGAAGCTGTTGGTCCTGGTGGCAGAAAGAAGGAAAGAGGAAGTGTCTTAGGACGCGGGCGTCGTGCCCGTGGTGTCACTATCACACGTAGTAGCCAAGAGGAGCTCATGGCTGAGGTGAGTTGTTTTCCTGATCGATCGCAACAGAGCTCTTTAAATTCCTTATTAGCTATTTCCTCACTGGAGGGGTACTTTCGACGGGTCTCGACCTTCGCTCGCTAGAGTGCAAGGCGAACGAATCATTAGTGCCCTTGAAGGTGGCCTGATCACCGAAAACGAAGTTGCAGGGCTGCTATATCTCATTCGCGAACCCGATGTGAGTCTTGAATGGTTCCCGGCCAACGTTGTAATAAAATTGTTTCAAGTCACATTTTCTCAAAGTTCCTTCCCTGCCCTTCCATTCCCTTATCAGCATTCTCAGTAAATTCCCCACGGATGTGGATAGCCGCGTCTTCTGGTCAGCTAGTGTGAGGGACATGTTATTTGACGTTTCTTTCGGTCTGTCCATTCTCTCTGGCCCATGTACTGTGGCTGAGTTATCATTAGCTGCTATCGAAACCCTACTCAGCCGTCTTGAGACACTGAAGGACGAAGCTTTCGCAAACCATGGATATAGTATGGAGCTACTGACAAGACTGGTTCAAGCCATCGCTCGTTGCCAAGGTTAGGGGGTTCATTTTACTTATACGGCCTGAGTCTGACTTGTCTTGCACTTTTCTCGTAGCATTCACCGGTCAACAAATGGGAAAGCTCGCGACCTTCGCCTCGTTCAATTCCATACTGGCAATGAAAACTATTAATGAAACTGCTTCGCAACAATCAACCACACCTAGCGCGAGCACTGCTATCACCCCCATCCAATCATCAATCCAAACGTCTGCTGGTGACGAGATCGAAGACCAGGATGCCGGTGGTCAGCGCTTCATCGATCTTGCTCAGGAGTTCGGAGTTGAGGCCAAGTTAGTGCAGGCACTAGCTCAGCGTCTCTCTATCGTCGCTTGAGTTACCTCATACTCTTGCTGTGTTCTACATCAACTTGATTCGTCGGAAACAGTTTCATAGAGTCGCTCGTTTCACAATTCGCTGTCGTTGTACGCAAATGTTTTTTCTGCTCTCTGTGCACAGCTTTCTTTATTCGCATCCTTTTCTCATACAAATTCTGTGGCGGACGTTATAACTTGTCTCGTGTTATACGTTCTATGCTCTCGTTGCACTATCATCCCTTTTACATAGGTTCGCACGTTGGGCATGTCTTTTGTGGATAGGCTGTGGAATGGAATCTTTCCATGTTTAAGTTCAGTTACAGGCGGATTCAATTAACCTAAGATTATAAAGTTATGATCGGCAAAAAACAATATTGCATAAAATAAACTTCTGATTTTTCTTTGCTAACCGAATAAGAAAATTTAGAATCTGCTGCCCCCTGACCGAGAAAAAAACAGAGAACATGAGAATTATTTTCTTTGCAAGAACGTTTCCAGTGACACACTCCCCCTCTCATCCAAGAATAACAAAATTTGATGCTGAAAATTTGAATTTTTTATCGTGCAAGAGAAGCAGCCGAAGTCGTGGTCATCATCGTTGGGGATTTCCAGGAAGGTAAACTGAGTCTTGATTTGCCTTTCCCACTTTTTTGACTACCCGTCGCTTTAGTGATAGTACCACCTGTCGTGGTAGAAGTAGAAGTAGAATTGGCAGTGGCAGAAGTGGTGGGGGTGGTGGTATTCGAGGCTATAGCCACGACGACGTCGTCGTCGTCGTCTCGATTAAGCCAAGTAAGCGATTCAACTTCATCCTCATCTTCGTTTGATTTTCGACTTGAATATTTTCCTTTACGCCATTCACGTTCCCATTCACCACCACCACCACCACCTGCTGCTGCTGCTGCTGCTGTTCTGCGAGTTACTTTGACTCCTACCGCTGTTGTTGGTGTTTTGGTTGGGGTTGTGGTCAAGTCTTCTTCAGAGCCAGTACTGACGACGAGATTGAGAAGACGAGATCGAGCGACTGAGAATGAGGTTACACGACGACCAACATCTGTCCCGTCAACACCACCACCATCATCACCTAGGGCACTGTTCGAACGAAGTGTAGCAGTGGATGAAGAATGGTAGGCGGGTCGACGTGATAATGAAGGGCGGAGTTTATTATGATTCTTCAACGTCATGATCGTAGCAGCATCAGAACGAGAACGAGAGGAAGTAGTAGTGGTGTGAAAAGGAGTCGGTGAAGAAGCGAAATGCAGGTGAAGGTGCTGGCGAAGAGATCGAATGGAGTGTTGACGTTTTGGAGGTACGAGCATACGTGCGAGGGTTAATTCTCCTTCATCATCATCATCGTCATCATCATCATCATCGTCCCCGTCATCGGCACCATGGTCGGTAGAGAAATCATGGACGGATTCAGAGGTGGATGAATCGGGAAAGTATGAATTAGTTGCAGATACATATCCTGAACTATAACCAGATTTGGGTGTGGCGTGACGACGGTAGAGAGAGGGAGTAGTATGTTCTGTATCAGATGAAGAATACGGGATCGGATGGGTTTGGGGAGTAGTAGTAGTTGCGCGAGGACGGAGAGTGTGCCAGCCATCGCCTTCTATACGTGTTCGTGCCAAAGTTGGCACACGAGGTTTTCCGGCGTCGGCTTTCTGAGATTTCTTGTTTTTCTTTTCTTTAGGTTTGAACTTGTCTGTCACCTTTGAATGGGCTGCCGTGAATTGCTGTCGCCCACGAGTGTTATCCTCAGTCCCCACCCTTCCGTGACCGTCCTTGAGATGTCTCTTCGATGGCTGTCTCGTACCTCGATGTCCACCACCAGCGTTTTGACCACGGACGGCCGAAGAAGCACGACTTGCAGGCGCACTACGGCATACTACTTGGGCTTTCAGTAGACCTTGCGAGCTTGGCGCACGGCCTTTCTCCAGTCGGGTGAATAGGGCAGGAGGGACCAGACATTCGAGGGATGGTCCTGCTGAGATGACATTGGTTTGGTCTGAGAGACCTGATCGACGTGCGTTATTGCGTGCAATGGTAGTCTGGGAGAGGGAGCTGCGTGTGGCTCGGAGGGTTCGTTGGTGGTGATGGGATAGGAAATGAGACGTGTTAGAAGAAGAAGTGGTAGTAGTTGTGGTGACGCCTGTTGCAGCGACACCAAATATAATGGCACGGGCGACATTATCCAGCCAGTTTCTCGGTAAAGGTGATTTGGTCGTTGTTACCCCTCCTTCAATGTCGGAGAGTGAATTACCAATGTGCGAATTTCTCTGAAAATGCTGGCAGGCAGCAGGAGTGGAATTTGGTCGTTCAGAGGGGATTGAAGGGGTAGAAACCATGTGACGAAGGTAGGTTCCAGCACGTGAGGGGCGAGGGTGCTGAATAACAGTGGCCCTTATTTGACCGCCACTGCCTTGTCTCACAGGCACAGCGGCAGTGCTGTGGATAGAAGAATGGGAAGCCTTGTGCTGCAATTGAAGTTGAGCCACTGATAATTGACGTCGGTGTTGTGGGGATGATGTTGGATACTGGAAGGGAGATGGTGTTGTTGGTCGCGAGGACGGTCTAGATTGGTTCTCATAGTAGGGGTATAAATTTTGACGGTGATAGGCCTTTGGAGTATAACTCGGACTGTGAGTGGACGGGGTGATGAGAGGCGTCTGTAGCTTGCTGCTTGTACTACGCAAACTGCCATTATCTCTGCGTTGCTGCTTGTTAGCGAGTGGAGACGTAGATGAATGACTGTCATCGGACTGTGAGCCAAGGTCCAGCTGGACCTGGTGCCTTGAGTCACTGGCCGTGGTCACATTGTTATTTCTTCCACCTGTGACCAACCCAGTTAGAAATCCGACCACAGCAGCGCCGACCCCCTGTTTCTTTGATTGATCCGTGCCCTGGTCCTCGTCTCCGTCTCGGGTGTGATTCAAAGGATGTCGGGGCTTGTCGGACTCTGGCGTGAAAATGCGAGTTTCCTTGTAGCCCGCCTCGCGCAAGAGATCTTCGAGGCGTTCGTAGGTTTTGGAAGTGCCCCGACGGTGCAAAGGGACTCTGCCGAGATCGGGATATCGAGGTCTTGGTTGTCTCGGGGGAGTTGTGGGCTGTGGGGGCGAGCTGGACGAGTTTGAGACCGACTGGGTGAGGCTGGGGGAAGAAGCAGCGGGAGACGGTGGCGACGATCGAGAATCCATCTGGTCAAATGTGAATGAATTTGAATAGAAAACCAGAGGCATTGTTTTTAACGTACCAGACTTGAGGACACAACACACACACACTCACACAACACCTGGGAAGGTGGGATGATGACAAAAAAGAAAATGAGAGAATTCCAAATCACATGATGTTATACATTGAGTAGGATCAAAACAACTGACAAAGTAGAGGTGCTACCAGGGTTCGAACCTGGGTTTCGGGAAACCAAACAAAGTCAAAATCCCGAGTGATAACCACTACACTATAGCACCCTATAATGCCAGGTTGATGGAGCGATAAGAGATTATCTTTCTACTTAAGCCATGGTAGAGCACCGTCGCCGGTTGGGAGTGGCTGCTGCTGCTGCTGTTCTCCTCCTGCGTTCACTCCCGGCCCAGATTCTCCAGACTGCAAGAGCCAAGGCCAACAGTGTTGTGCAACAACAGCTGTATGAGGAGGACGAACAGGGTCAGGTATGGCTGCTTGTCCCCTTTGAGGGCCGTGTCCACAGGGCAAGTCTCTCTCTCTCTTTCTCGCTGGCACGGCGTTGGACTACATTGCTCTCATCTTCAGGTTCTCTTCTCACAATCCCCGTCTTCCCATGCTTCAGACAAACTCCACTTTCCGCTCCTCCCAGCGGCCACCCAATCCAAGCCAAACCTTGACCAGGCTTTTCTCCGCCAGATAAAATCCATCCTGCTCCGTATCGTGTTCCCCCCTGCTACACTATGCAGGAACAAGGAGTTTGGCATCGTCCTGATGCATTCGGGCTTTCTTGTCTTGAGGACAGTGCTGAGCATCATGGTCGCTCGCTTGGATGGAAGAATCGTCCGTGACCTGGCAAGTCCTACCCCAACCCCCCCTCCCCAGTAGCTTCATTTTCTCTGATCGATCTCTCTCATCAAGGTAAGGGCAGACAGAAAAGGCTTCATCCGTGGTTTGGCCTTGTGGTTTTTGCTCGCCATACCAAGTACATTGACCAATTCCATGGTACGCATAGTTGTGTCAACCCTGCATACCTCTTGATTTCTGATCCCTCGTTCACGTAGATTCGACATCTGCAATCCGTCTTACACCTCAACATTCGAACATGTCTCACACGTTACATCCACGATCTTTACTTCTCATCTTATCCAGATGCACGTTACTACCATGTCGGTCTAGCAGGTCAACTCGACGGGGCTGATCAATACATCACGGCCGATGTCGATGCATGGGCCGCAAGCCTTGGTACACTCTAGCAAGTTCATCATTTTCTAGCTGATGGATGTCTTACTTGGCTTCACACAGTGGAAACCTCCTCAAACCCTCTCTTGATATTATCCTCTTCACTTCCCAATTAGCAAGATCTCTAGGCGTCCGGGGAACTATTCTATTGTTCCTCAACTACTATGCCACTGCCCGCATATTACGGTAAGTACTATGATGATGATGGTATATACAGCATTTGTCCCATGCTCATTCTCTTCGGTCAGGGCTGTCACACCCGCATTTGGGCGTCTGGCTGCCATCGAAGCCCGACTCGAGGGCGAATATCGGCGAGGTGTAGGTCGTGTAGGCAGAGAGAGTGAACAAGTGGCGTGAGTTCCACTTTCATGCAATAGCTCTTATCTAGAGATGGATCAAAAAACAAAAGGTTTTATGATGGTGGTGGGCGCGAAAAGGATATCCTCAGTCGGGCCTACCTTCGATTGATCAAACACGTCAATTCTATTTACAAGGTAATACCCGTCTTGGGCTTCGTTCACCCCAGCTTCCGCTCACTGCATCTGGTCTGGTTCTCAATATATTAGATACGTATTGCCTACGAATGGACGGAGGATTATGTGATCAAGTATCTGTGGTCCGCAGCTGGATATGGTTTAATGGCTGTTCCCATCCTTTTCACGAGGATGAAACGCTCCTCAGCTGTCCAGACTGACGCTTCGGAGGCTAGTAAATTGAAAGCTAGAGATGATGCCGTAGCAGGCAGGACCGAAAGTGTGTACTCGCACCTCATTTCTGTGGTGCTTCTACGGTTTGAGCTGATTTTTTCCCTCTACCTCGAACAGTGTATATCTCGAACCGGAGGTTGTTACTTTCACTGGCCGATGCGGGTGGTCGATTGATGTACGCGTACAAGGACCTCTTGGAGCTCGCAGGTCTTACAACAAGGCTGTATACTCTCATTTCAACCTTACACAACATCCCGAGGACACCTGAAGCTCAGATGAGTGGTGATGGATCCTTTGAGATCCGGAATGTAGATATAGCGGTTCCGAATCAGGGTAAGCATTATTCCTGTCCTCTCCAATATTTTTATCAAAGACGAGGCTGACTGTGCAATATAGCGCAGCAAACGGCAGAAGCACTTTTGGTGCAAGATCTTTCATTTATCGTACAACCCAATCAACACCTTATGATCACTGGATCGAACGGTGTAGGGAAAACTGCCATTGCACGCGTTCTTTCTGGGTTATGGGCTCCCTCTAATCCTGCGTTTGCGTCGGTACATGCCCCTGGTTCTGTGCTGGTCGTTCCCCAACGCGCGTATATGGTTTCTGGAAGTTTACTTGATCAAGTGATTTATCCTCATACGTATGTTGATTTTGTGAAAGCTGGGAGGACGATGGAGGAGATGGAGGCGATTTTGGAAAAAGTTTTTTTGAGGTATTTGCTGGAGAGGGAAGGAGGCTGGATGGTGAGGAAGGAGTGGAGGGATGTGCTTAGTGGTGGTGAAAAGCAGAGAGTGAGTCTTTCTTTGTTTTTCTTTTTCTTCCTTCATTTGACACATGATTTACTTATGATGGTTTTTTACCTAGATGAGCCTTGCTCGTGTTTTTTATCATCGTCCAAAGTATGTGATTTTGGATGAATGTACGAGTGCTGTGTCGAGTGATGTCGAAGGGAGGATGTACGAGTCGCTCAAAGCCGTTGGTGTGACGCTGATCACTATTTCCTTGCGGTAAGAACAGGTTTTTCTTCTTTCTTTTTCTTCCCTCACTAATTGGACAATTTTTATTATATTTACAGTCCATCGTTGACGAAGTATCATACTCAGTTACTGACCCTTGATTTGGACACAACCGGTCCGGCTCGATGGAGGTTGTCTAGGGTAGGGACGGTTAAAGAAGAAGGGATAGGGAGGGATAAGGAGATTAGGATTTTGGAGGAGAGGTTGTTGGGTGATGTTGGGAAATGGGAGGAGAGGGTGAAGGAGTTGGATGAGGCATTGAGGTGTTGCTGTTGAGAAGTTGAGAAAGAGATTGGTTTGATGGGTTGATTTATCTTGTGTAGTAGTTACGCTGTTTGTTGTACAAATAAAACGGGGGGAAAGAGAGAATTGTTTTGAGGAATGACCATCGGTAATTGAACTTGTTTGGAATCTGGTGGTGGTGGTGGTGGACTGAGAAGAAGGAAGTTGTTATGGAATTGTTCTCTCTCTCTCCTCCGGTTGAAAGATAAGATTAGATCCTCGGTCTTGGAAGACAGATCGCCAAAAAGTAGAGAAAACTACTATTCCAGTTTTTTCACCAATCGAGGAAAATCCGCGGATCGATCAATAGTAGTATGAACTCCCGACTCCCTGATAAGCGGAGGATTGAGTGGGAGTGGGAAAGAGGGGTTGCCTTACCCCAGATGACTGGGGGGGATAATGCGTGTGGTTCCTTAGTCCCGCAGCGCAACAAAAACGAAAAAAAGAGTTCAGTCAAGTCATCTATATATTGATCTGAGCGTCTCTCGTTTATTTTATTTTATTTTCTACAGTAGAAATTCCTTCCCCCCCCCCCATTCCCTTGCCTGATTTTAGAAATTCGAGACGACGATATATATACACATCATCTACATGAGTTCATTCGCCGTCTTTGCCGATGTCGAGGTGGTGGTGTGTTTTACCTTTTGGATACCGGGAATCCGAGGATATCAACTAGGAAAAGTTTTTTTGGTTCTTCTCGGGGACGATATATGTTATATGTGTGTGTGACATCGGTTAGCGACTCCCTCCTAGGATCACAGGTTCAACCGAGTCTGAATATATTTATATTTTTTAAGCTGTTATAGGTATTGATTAGAATTGAGTATTCATTCAACTTGTATGCCTCGGAGAATCCGTAGATGCAACTGAACAACTGGGGAGGTATTCAGAGATATAAGCAACCGAATTAGGATAGCAAGAATCGAAAAAACGCCTCATTCAGGCATTTGCCCTCGCAGTCGAAAGCCTGCAAGATGACGATTAGTTAAGGTTAAAGAATGTCACCTTAGAAGGATGTAGTTCGGAGGGAAAGATATTAGATGGAGGAAAGGAGGTTGAGTGAAGTGAGTTCATCATGGAGAAGATCGATCATCTTCTAAATCCGACCAAAGGCAAAGGGTTGAGAAAAAGAACACAGACACATTCATACCCGATTGTATTAAAAGTCATTATAGCTAAAGCTATCAAGATGGGTGTCAACTTATGATGATGACTGATCAACAGTGTCTCTTCATGATCAAATGCAACAGCCATTCGGCCTGCTCAGACGATACAAAAAAAGAAACGCAGTCAGTTACAGAACCATCCTCACCTCTCGCATCGCAAAGGGAAGGAGAGACATTCATTCCCTCCCTCTCTCTCTCTCTCTCTCTCTCTCCGCCGACTCCACAAATCTGACCGTTAATCGTTTCACCTCTCGAAAAGAAGCTCTCTCCTTTCAAGTTCCCGCCATCAGATATCTATTGTCGTTTCTGCTGAGACGTTGATTTCTTCGTCGTTCTTGAAACATCAGATCCTGTTCTGATGAGCATTGATACTCAAAAAGATGTGTTCAACTAAACACTTGAAGCGCGGATCTTCGGAGAAATATTTGATGTTATTACTCATAACGATTAGACTAGTTTGCGGCTAAGGAATGATAATCCGAGGAGTTTGTTCTTCTTTTTTGTTGGCATCTGCCACGTTATTTCCATTACATTCAGAAGAGATATTGTTTTTAAACAGCGGTACGCCGATCGACAAAAGGAATAACGGGAAGTTATAGAGAGAAAGATCGATCGATCGATAATGTACATTTCCTAAGATCTAGGCTGGAGAGAGAGGGAGAGAGAGGGAGATTGGAGGGGAGACAAAATAAGATTTGATTTGACAGATAGCTTTTCTTCTAAATTCGGGTGTAGTAACAAACAGATATGACCTGTTCCCACTCACTGGTTTGATGAAATTTCTTGGGGGAGGAGACAAACTTTGATTTACGATACCATTCTTACAACCATCCAATTAAAGCTTTAGAAGGAGAAACGTAATTGGCAGTTAGATGAACGATAAAGCTTCCCAAGTGCTCAAACACCAAACACCAATGAAGATGAACAGTAACGGCGGCAACGGCGGTTTTTCAGTAAATCACCTTCGCTTCGCTGAAGATACGGTCCGAAGTCAGAAAAAGTTTGAATTACTCACAAAAGAAATAGCTTGAGCTAGGAGCCTCATTTGCTTACTATTCAGGAACAAGATTGCTGCCAGCAGATCTGACACCACAAATTGTAAACAAGGAGGATGAGGGAAGCAAGTATAGTATTACATATGACGTACACAATCGTATGCTGAACATGTCCATGCAAACCAACGTAAACAGGGTGATAAATTAAACGATACGTAAGGTAGTCCGGTATACCGACCAAAAAAGAATATGTATCAGGACGACCATTGTCGTCTAAAGGATGGTCATTGACCTCGCTTTGGTAGGACGAGGAGGGGAAATAGAAGAGATCTTGGCGGCATCAACACCAACTTGGACAGCAAAAGACATACTGGCCCTTCGAGAAGAAGCAAGTGGGCGTTGAGATGCACCATATTCTTCAACAGCACTTGACAGTCGAAGTTGTTGACAAAACTCCTGCAGCTTCTTTGCAGCCTTTTTCCGCTCTTCCACCTCGTCGTCTGTCGCACTGTACCCAGCAGCGGTGACCGAAACATCGATCCTGTTCAACTTGTGATAAAACTCGGATCCACGCTCTGTCTTGAGAGTCAAAAACTCCTCCAAGGCAGTACAGACATCAACGACATCGTCCTCGTAACACTGTATTGACAATTTTTCAATAGGTGAGCCTGCAAGATTCGAAATCGTCTCCACGACACTGTCGAGAGGGAAGAACGGGGTGATATGAAGTTTACGCAGTTTCTGTAGTGGAGTTTCGGAGGATTTGGCAAAGAGTTTATCATTAGACACAGCTGTTGTGAGAGAAAATTCATCAATGGTAGGTCCGACAACGGCCATGATTCTCTCGGTACAGATGCGGTTGAAGTCATCATTCTCGTGGTAACAACTTCCGAGGTCGAGGAACTGTAGCCGGCAAGCGATAGGAGTGATGGACCAGTGCTCATCACCAAGATGGGTATCTCGGATAGTGAGTTTCCGAAGGGAGGGAATCCGGAGTAAAGATGGGAGGCGGAGGTCTGATCCGAGGAGAGGGTGATCCGGGACATCATCATCGCCACGGACAAGGGGGATGTAGGGTACACCTCGGAGTTCTGGTGCGTGTAGCTCTGAACGGGTGATACGATCGAGGGAGAGATCTTGGAGGTTTTCACAGGAAGCAGCTATGGCAACGACAAGGCGTTCGCTCCTGGACATAATACCATGAGTAAAGTGAGCAAGTTACTGGCTGTGCAGGAAAGACTTACAAGGGGAAAGTTTGCTCTGAGGCAGTGTTTGTAATTGAGAGCTGTTTCAAGTTTGCGAGGAAGGGAAAGGGCGAAATGACCGAAGGATGGAGAGAACCAGTAACACGGAGCTTCAGAGCGGCAAGACGAGGACAGGCGGATAAAAGGGCAACAACAGCGTCTGAGCGCTCTCGGAGACAGGTGTGGGTTTGGAGAGACGATTCGTCGTGGGTCGTGAGCTCGAGGGCCTCGATACTGGCGCAATAGCTGCGGGGTACATTTTGAAGGAAACGAGCAAGAGAAGAAAAGTCTAGGAGTTTTATGGACTAGAAAAGAGTCAGCACAACACAAACAGTGGTGGCAGGAACATACTCTGAAGCGAGCAGGAACGCAAGCACGGTAGGAGGCAAGGCAGGACTGGGCAAGAGCATCGACATCGTCGGGGGCGAGATTTGCGACGACCTCGAGCTTGAGTTCGGTGGGAAGAGAGAGCCAGCACGCCATTGCAGTCTCTGCCAATCACCCACCGCCTTTTATTCTGTTTCCAAAAAAAACATACCTTGTGTGTTGCTATTTGTCCGGTGCTGTGCACACACCGTACTCTCCGCACCTCGGCGGAAATCTTTTAGTTCCTAGTTCCCTAGGCCAGTTCCGTAGCCGTCTCGGTGGCCTCATCACTCTCTCTTCGCCGCCTCTGCTCCCCTACCCGTCCATCTCGGGCGCTAGCTGCCCCGACACCCTCGGTGGTAGCGTACAACCCCTCTACGATTTATTGATCTTGTCACACGCTGTGGTCGGTCTTCTTGGGATACTGAGCGGCGCATCTCCGCGCTCAGAGGACTTGGAGCAAAAGACATTGCTATCTGTCAATAACTGCATTCTGAGTTGCCAATGAGTTGCCAATGAGTCGCTCGTGTTGCGAAGCAGATTGTGAACCCCTAACGCTTGTCCCTTTGATCGGTGTACCAGCAAGATCGTTAGCATTACCGACTGATCTGTAATGATCATGTACTGCTCTTGCAACTTTGAACCCATGTTGCCAAGTAATCTGGATGGCATCGGGAATCTATCGGGAATCGTCCGTCCGTGAACTAATATTAACCGCCACAAAGGTGTCTGATGAAGAGCTACCGTCCCGGTCTGCACGGTTTGATTTTTAAGGCAATATCCGAGAATGACTTTCTTTCTATAAGGCTGACTGACCTCACAAGTCAATGTCCCTGGGTAAATCATCAACCGTAATGGGCATATCAGTAAATTTCCGCCCACACAGTCAGATCCTCCCATATGAACGTAGAACATGGCCTTTACCCTCTCTGGTGATGCGTGCTCCATAAACACATTATACCAGCTTGAGGACAAATGTAGGCTTTGATACATGTAGCGTACACTGCCTCATGCACTATAAGGGAAGGAACCAGTCTTGTTTTGTTTATACTTCAGGGGGGAGGGTATAAGTAATTTTGATGAAACTTAATTTGTCTTGCGCACGCGTGGCCTTGTAATAGATTACAGTAAAGATAAAAATCAGTTGATTGACCCTCTGAATTGAGAGGCCCTAGTGTCCAATCATAACCAGTCACAATGATGTTTTGATTCTCGTGTTATGTATGCTCTCTGAAACTTATAGCCTCCATTTGTTTTTCTATTATCTTTCTGTTTATTCTAGAAATGCACAACTTCAGTTCAGTTCAAGGTATCTTTAGCCTAAATCTAAATGTAAGCTTGAATTGAACCTGGACTGGTTTCATAGGTTTACATTTAGGTTGGAACTAAAAAATACTATAGCAACAGGTTCACTTTCATATTGTATAGTGAATCATGAGAAAGAGAAAGAGTGGAGAGGTTCAATAGTAGCAATAATACTTTTTGATAATCTTTCAAAGAGCCCAAAAAGTATGTCGCTATTAGTATATATATTGAAAGTAACTTGCTTTTTTCTATAATACTTTTAGACCACTATAGCATTCTTTTTCTTATTTACAAGTGAATATAAAGAAAGCAGACTGTCACATACTTCCAACATCCATGCCTCTGGGTCAGATAACACTCCAATCCCAACTGACATCAATCCAAGAACCAAAGACCCTGACCCTGCATGCCTCATCAATTCATGGAGTCTGAATGACAACCCACAAGGTGACTAACCACTCAGGGTATGCACAGAGTAATTATTATTTCCATATTTAAGAATGTAGTTATAACATATTGTTCTCCAGTCTGATAATCAACTTGAATTGTGCTGCACTTGTGCTTTTCCATCCAAACTTCCCCTTGATCTGAAATTACAACCTCATAATACATAGGCTAGGTGCAATGTCATCTGTTAAAGCATAAACATACTATAAACATACATCCTAACATCATTCTTTCAGCCCTTCTTGTTACAGCTTAAAGACCTTAGAGTGGGTCAATAAGAAGAACCTTGTATTAGGTTAACACAAGAGAACTTAATAGAGAACTCTGTACAAGATTGTCTACCTTATATACCTAACTACATGGTCTGTGCTAGTTACTGTGCACTCTACTCTAAACTACCATGTGTCAGCCTTAAGGTCAACATGTGTTGTGCATGTTATATGACCTTATCCTTCCAGAATGTTCTATGTCCTTCTATGTGTCATGTGACTGTGACTGTCACCTAACCCTAAGTTCTAAAAATAGAAAAATGACAAATAAATCGAAAATAAAATAAAAATGAGAAAAGAAAATAGGAAAAGTTAAGTCTACTTCTTGTAATCTTGACACTTCTCCCATATTCTGAGCTTATGACATAATTTCATGTAACATGTCATATGACTGTGGTTATGTGCTTCTTCATCATCCAATAAATAAAAGAAAAAGAAAAGAAAAAGAGAAATCAAATCAAAGAAGATAGATAAAAAGAAAAGAAAATCAAAATAAAATATAAGGGTTCAAGCATACCATAATACTGATATTTTATACTGTGTATCTTATAGTGGTTGGAAATATAGCTCCTATTAGGATGACTAGCAGAATCTGCACTATTCATGCAAACTTTAATAACCTTCAGGAAGTCCTAAGTTTATTGGCATAATAAATAAGTACAAGTAGCACACACCTCCAGGAAGTTCTAAAAAAACAGAATAAGGACTTCTGGAGATAGCAACTATCCCAAATACTAATAGAATCTATTTCAATCTAATGAAATAGTGCTAATATAAAAGAAGAATAATAGTAGCCAGATGGTCAGAAATTCTAAGAAAAATAATTAGAACTCTACTAGAAGAGAAAGAAAAGAAATCTACAGTAAGTGTATCTGAGAGGTTTGAGGATGGAGGTTAACAATAGGCCTATGAGATTTAGTAGAAATCAATAAAGTCATTTGAGAAAGACTACAGAGTTTAGTAGGGTGAGATATAGGCTATTAGGATAAAAGTACTATAGAGTTTGGCAGATTAGAGACAGGTCTCTTTACAGCTCTATTTTAAATAGTTCTTGTATAGTGAAATACCAGTATCAGAACTTGTTACTCTAATTGTACTAACAAAATAATTTTAATTAAACCTTTTATTAATAACTTACTTAGCCTTTGTTCTATTTTAAGAATACCAAATATCAATCCAGATAATCAACAAATCCAATTTAGAGAATACTCTGATAATACATAGTTTTAAATGGAATTTAGAGTATTACAAAATAAACTACTCACTTATTTGTGATATCTAAACCTTGAGTACACTCTCAGAGATTTAGGAGTGATTTAGAAGTTTAATAATGATGTTAATAATAATAAAGACCAATATGTCAGAGTTATGAACTATAAACTCTAAAGGCTGTAGCAATAGAATTCATGCTAGAACTTTGTAGTATAGAAAATATTGATACAAATAATAGCATATGTTAACCTCAAGAACTTGAGGTATCTATAATTTCTTATTCAATTAATTAACCTGTGGATCCTCAAATGGAAATATTTGTTCTATTTCTGTCTTTGGGATAAATGAATATTTAGAAGGAGATGTTAAGAATATAGCTTGCTTTATTTATAGGATAGCAGTCTTTATCAGACAAAAAAGACTTGAGGATAAGACAAGTGAATATATCCCTCAGATTGTGGAATTCTCATTTACAGCCTAGGATTTTATCTCATTCATTTACAAATCAGGATGGAATAAACTAACTGCCAATAAGGATAACAAGTCTTTTAGAAAATGTGTTTCAGCACAATTCAAACCAAAGGGACTGATAAACAATATAGGTAACAATGAGGAAAAGAGTTAGCTAGGTCTGGTAAAAAAACTAAGGTCTCTAGAGTCTCTTCTCTTATTTCTCCAAAACTAAGCAAGAAGGTCTTGGAGAAATCTAAATTTTACAAAAATAAAGGAAAAAACACTGATATACAGGCTAATTTAAAAAAGAATCAATTATATGCCTAAGTATCTAAGAGCAATGTAAAGGACATAGTGAAGATAAAGGAAAACTTTCCTAATCTCTTAGTAAAGAAGGTTAAAAAGATCCACAAAGTGTTGAACATACCTAGGAAAGACAAACATAAAATTAATATGACAACTAAAAGTCTCTTAAGAAGATAAGTTTTGGTTTCTATGAGCCTAACTAATGTGGAAAAATTCATTGTCTTGTCTGGTAAACATATTGCCAACATAAATAGGGCTCTCAAAGATATCAAGTCAGATATCATAGCTGACTTCATTCAAGCTAACTCTAAAGAGCTAACAATTACCACTAATAAAGTTGCATTCATGCTGGACCTCAATATGATTGAGAAATACATCAAGAATGTTGATTGTGTTGATTCTGATGATGTCATGGCTCTGAGATTCTTTCAAGTTCTATTTAAAGGTCCTAGAAATTCAATATCTTATTGAAGATACTAATGTGCCTATCTCCTCTGACATTATAAAAAGAGTTTTGCAATCCACCCACATTTTCAATAATGTGGTTCTTGCTTTTAGACCAAGGGTCATTAAGACCTTTCTTAAATCAGATATGATTGTTATTTAGATTAACATATGGAACACTCAAGGTGGTTTCAAGGCTAAGTTTCTAATTAACAGATGTTTCAATATAAGAAGTCATACTGCTATAATCTGAGACACCAACATAAACCTTAGAGTACCATAATGCAAGAATTGTTGAAAATAGGTATACATAATGTTCTCATATCATGCACATGAATTAAAATATGTCAAGTGCAATAGGCCACACAAAGTAAAACATCACCATAATTTAGCATGATATTGCAAAGTAAACTTCAAGATGAATCTATCATGACTTGAAACCAAAAAAGGCAAACTATGTCTGTACAGCTTCAAGTGTATTAATTACAAGAATGATCATCAAGCAGACAGTAATATATGCCTGTTCTAGAGGCACAGGTTCAACAAAGAATGGTATGCAAAAAAATATAAAGAGCTTTATAAAAATAGAGACAAATCAATCCACTTAGCTATGAGTGAGACAAGTTCATAATTTGAAAAAATCTCTGATTATTTTTGTAAAATGTCTGTAATAATAGATTACTTACTAAGATAATTTTAGAAAACAAAAAAGAATTTGTCATTCTTTTTATTCAAAAACTAACATAGTCTTTTATTTGAACCATCCCAAGTTCATCTAACAAGAAAGATAATAAAATCATTGATGCTCCCAATCATTCTGCCTGGATAACCTTTTCTAGGCAATTATCTGGTGATAATGAACATTCTAGAATAATAAAATGTATCAACATTTGACTCACTAATTTGTGCTTAACTGTTTTTTATTCTTTAATAATAGTTGTATGTTCTTTATGATCAATGTCTATTCAGATAACCATCAATCAGTCTTAAAGTATCTCAAGGATACTGAGGTCAATATTAACAATGTTCTTATTATGGCTGGAATTTCAATATAAGAGATAGGAATTGGAATTTATCTTATCTTCATTATTCAGGCCATAGCAATATTCTCATAAAGATTGCTGATTCTCTTGAACTTAAATTATCTTATTCTGCCTATTGAGTTCCAACTCAATATACTGATAATACTAATAACTCCAACTCAGTTATCAATCTCATATTTCTTTAACCAGATTCTGTTGAAGTTGACAATCATTTTATTCTACCAGAGTATTGATATTCTTTAGATTATGCTTCATTAAATGTTGATATATTTATCAGTAAGGAATTTATACAGAACAAGTGATGGACCATTATTAAGAACAGTGAAGAAGAAGAGAAGTTTATTACTGAGCTTACAAGCACTTTGGAAAATATTGATATAACAGATATATCAAGCAAAGAATCTCTTGAAAACATAGTTCAAGAGTATATAAGAATTTTGAATTCTACTTAGTATAAATTTTCCAAAAATGTTAATATCACTAAATATTCAAAATTATGGTGGAATGAAGAGTGTAGTATTAAACTGAATACTTATCATTTCTCAAAGTCACTAGAATATTGGAAGAATTTCAAGAGATTTATCAAGAAGACCAAACACATCTTTTCAATAATAAAATTCAAGAAATTGTATTGAAAAACAAGAGACCCTGGGATCTCATAAATTTGGTCAAGAAGTATAGAATTCCTGCCACCAAAGCCCTTCTATATAATGGGTGCCTGTGCACCAAACTTAAAGATCTATAGCAAGCATTTCATCAAATTCAGCATGAAATTGTCAAGTAAATATACACTTATTAGACAACATCTTCTTGAAACTCTTATTGGAATGTCCTCTCTTTTCAAAGGAAAATTTCAGAAATGCAATCAAAAAATGTAATAATTTGTCCACTCTAGGGCCTGATCTCATATTTCATAGAGACATTTTAAAGTGGTTGTAAATAATGATAAGTGTTTATCCAACATTGTTAACATTGCTAATTCATATATTGATCTCAGTCACTGACCATTATATTCACTTCAATCATTATCTCAAAACCCAACAAAATGTTTTACAATTCTCCCAAGATATTATACTTTGGAGAAACTCAAGAGTATAAAAATGTTGGATAACTTCTCTGGAGGTTTGTCACCCTTCTATAAATGACTATTCTATAGAACTTGTATTCTTTCCATTACTCTATACAACTTCCCAATATAGTACTTTAAAAATGTTCTTCTATTCTATCCTTTTAAAGAACTTGGAAAAATGCAACAAAGAGCTGTCTTATAGATTACTGGAGCTTTCCAAACATCTTCCACCTAAAGAATTAAAGCCATTGCTGGTCTCATTCCCATTCACCTTGATAAAATCAGTGGCTGTCAATATATAAAAATGACTTCACTACCTTCAAACTATGTAATCAAGTCACTTTTAGAACATCAGCATTCAATCAACTCAACTCCATATTATCTTTTCTTAGAAAAAATGATCTCCAAGCAAAGACTGAAAGTCAAAAGTTCTATTATAGATGCCAACAACTATCTTAATAAAATTCTTCTTTCATTTAATCCTCTATATAAAGAATTCTTTCCTAACTTCCAATTAGTGTCAAGATCGTTGATGATGGACTTAACTTTTATTTTCATTTTCATTTTTTATTTTATTATTCTTTTCTTTTCTTTTCTTTTTCTATTTTTAGAACAACTCGGGTTAGGGGTTATCAGTTATGCTGTCACATCAGTCACAAATTGATAGCGTAATCACAAGACTGATCACGGGATATAAGAGAAGGAAGTAGAAGGTTCTAGAACAAAGTGACATCATACAGCATGGACAACACATGCTGGCCTCATGTTATACTCATGGTCATTTAGGGTAGGGTGCACAGTAGTTAGCA
>Ga0157368_1000357_pt1 | contig 21626 bp, 26 predicted proteins | sample AttbisABBM3_FD_113146 | JGI IMG/M metagenome (GOLD analysis project Ga0157368, IMG submission 113146) | Fungus gardens microbial communities from leaf cutter ant in Botucatu, State of São Paulo, Brazil - Atta bisphaerica ABBM3 | ecosystem: Host-associated > Fungi > Mycelium > Unclassified ...
AACATATGAATCTTCATTGGTTATTGCTGGAGAATTTGACTCCTAAGCAATGGCTGAATTTCAAAGGTCCTATTATAGATACCAATAATTGTCTTAATAGAATTTTTCCATCTTTTAATTCTCTTAATTATGAATTTTTACCTGGAACTTAATTAATTGACATTTTCTCTAGTTATTTTTCATTTTACCATGCTAATCACAAAGACAAATATAGCAGAGTTACTCATCTTTGCAAACTTGATGAATATATATTTTACATGTCAAATGACTCCAAATCAGTTGTTATGGTCTCAGATGCTAGTATTAAGAACAACATCGCTATGTTCATTTCACATATCCATTCACCTTCTAATCCCATCAAGAAAACCATCTGTTATGCAGTCAATATCACATCTACTGAAGCAGAACTATTTGCTATTAGATGTGGCATTAATTAGGCCATTCAAATTCCTGACATTAATCATATTACTATCATTATGGATGCCATACATGCAACACATTGTATTTTTGATTCATTGGTCCATCCCTATCAACTTTAAGCAATAGCTATATTGAAAGAACTCAGGGAATTCTTCAACAAGAATCCTTCAAATTCCATTGAGTTCTGGGATTGTCCTAGTAATAACAATTAGCCTCTCCACTCAGTAGTTAACAAAGAGACAAAGAAATTTAATCTCACACTCCTATTTCCATGCAAGTCATCCTGGGATTTTGAAAGAAAGAGTGAATGTGACAATATTATAAAAAATTGAAAAATGATGTTTTAAGCTTCTGATACTAGAGGTAGAAATTTCCTTGATCTTCTTGATGATAATCTCCACCTCTTAAAACCCTCATACACCAAAGAAGGTTCATGGATCAAGTATTTTGGTCACTCAAACTCTTTATGTGCTAGGGCTATAAGAGCTATCATTAATCATGCTCCTATAAGAGAATACTGTCTTGATTTTTTTTCTAATGAAGACTTCAGTTGTCTTTGTAGTGACTATCTGATAAAGTCAAGATGTCATATACTTTATAATTGTAGGAGGTTTAACAACTACTGGAATCTGAAAAGAGACATCATTAGTCATTTTGTGTTTTTTCTAGAGTTCAACAGTAATGCTTTTTCTTTTGGAGAAAGTATTACATAGTTTTGCAGCTTTTGCTTACTTTGCAGTAGCTATATTCTTTATTTGGTTTTCTTCCTTTTCTTTTTCTTTTTCTTCTTCTTTTTTCATTTCATTTTTCATTTTCACCTGTTGTTTGCTCTTATATAGCATAGTTATGAAGTAGCTACCTGCCTTTTTTTTTGGATCAACAATTTATAACATGGGGTGCAATAGCAGTCCATGGTAACTACTTAGTAGCTATGTTACATTGATGGGCAAGCAACATGGAAATTGAGAAAAAGAAAGAGAAAAAGAAAAAGAAAAAAAAAAGAAAAATCCAAGGCAATCACTAACAAGATTGCTATGTTACCATACTCTACTTTTGAAAGAGTTCCTGTGATTTTCTATCATGCCAATTCCTGTTAAAATGATTGCGCCAGTAAGGACAGGTATAGCTATCTGCTTGATGGTCCTCTTTGCAACTTATGCACTTGAAGATGTGAGGACATGGCTCACCAACTTTGGTAGCCACACAGTTGAGTTTTTTATTTTTGGTGCAACACCATACCTTTTCTCTGTAATGTTTGGTAAAATGAGCTTCATAGCATTTGGCATACCTGGAGACATGAGAGTGACAACTAAGTGTCAAGTGATCCTACTTCTAACAGTTTTTACACTGAGGAACTCCCAGATTTGTGTTTGTACCTCAAATGGTAGCAATGTATTATCCTATGTTAAAACAATGATTGATAATATTCTTCACTGAAGAACTGCTTTGTGAGTCCCATAGGACAACCCAGACCACCATCATGTCAGGTTTAGGGGATACTTTGATTACTTAAGGCTTAGAAGCCAGAACAACATTTTTGAAAAGGTATGAATCTTTGAGAACACCTTTGATGACTTCCAGAGTGAGCACACCATTCTCTGTATTGTGAGGAAGTTCAATGATCTTTAGGTATGATTTGGACTTTGGAAGACGAGGATAGTCAATATTGTCTGAATTTATATTGTTGATGTTTTTCATGTATTTTTCGATGATTGATAAGTCAGACATGTTAGCTGGCTTGTTTGTGGTGATGATGACTCCATCATTTGTAAGACAGATGAAGTCTGCAATGATGTCTGATTTAGTGTTTTTCAAACATTTATTGATGTTAGCAATGTTAGAACTGGCTAAATTCATGATTAACTCAGTGTTTGATTTAGCCATGGGAATAATAATTTGTTTCCTTGATGGCCCCTTGGTAGTCATGTTAATTCTAGGCTTCTTTTGCCCCTCATTGCTGTTTATGACTTTGATGATCTTCCCTACATCATTTGCAGATAATTCAGGAAAAATGTCTTTGATGCGAAGAACATTTTTGACTCTTAGAGAAATGTTGGCCTTTGAGGCCTGCATGTATGACTTCTTGACATTAGCTTGTACTGAAGTCTTCTTATTAACAATATTTTTGGGTTTGTTGACTAGAGATGAAGGCAGAGGAGATATACCAGGAGAAGAATGTAGTATTAGAAGGCATGACCACCAATGATGGTGGCTCGGGAGTTACAGTTGTGTTCTCGGGAACTGATGATGACATATTGGTTTCACCAGTCTTCTAGGGGCCAAAGATATTCTCAAGGAATTTTTCGATGGTTATAGTATGTTTGCCTGATTTGTGTTTACAGACAATTTTGGCCCAATTAGATAAAACAGACATTCAGATAAGAAGTCTGATTTGCTTAGCTATAACATCGAACCCCTTAGAGGCTTTCTTTCCTTCTATAGGGTTACACTGCATAAACATTTCAATTCTGCTTATCGATAAAGCAATGTTGTGGACATCTTCTGATCTGGATTCTTCAGTACCAAAAATAGATGTGGCTGAGTGTGATCCACTCCATATTGCTGGGTGAATCGGCTGGGAGTTCCTGTAGTCAAGAACTTTCAATACAGTATCTGGTCGTTCGGATATGTTATTGCCGTTAGAACCACTTTGAGAGAAGGAGGTACATGAGGTGAGGGCACGTGTTCTCCTGCTGGAGAAATATGAGACGTAGGCATGGATGAAGAAGGAGCTGGAGTTTCTGAACTCCAGTCCATCAATGAGTCGTCCTTTTCTCCAAGATTAGAGAAAGGGTTTGTATATGGGGCGAATGACTGTTTCTTGCTGTTCGTTTGTTTCGATTTCATGATTTACTTGCTCCAAGTATTAACTAGAAGTGGATAGAAAAATGTAACAACAACTATTCCTATGAGCGCTAACCACACAAGATGGTGGTAGGAGGAAAGAAGCAATGGAAGATGAGTAGCTACCTGCCTATGCACTCCATGTAATAAATTGTTGATTTTAAATAAATAAAAAACAATACAACTCATCACTCTTCGTTGCTCCCTTTCAGCTCTCCATAGAAGTATACATCACAGGTAAGTGGTTGCCAGTTGTCCACACTGCACCATGCTGCTATGCACTCTGTTCCTTCCAACACACATGACCACATGTACTACTCCCTGTGGATGTGTTTTGTGACTCCTAGTCATTTACAATTGTCCACAGGTGAGTTATTGTTGTATTACATGACTTCTAGTCATTTAAAATTGTCCACAGTATACCGGGCCAATTCAGAGTCACCAAAGATAGCTTAAAGCTTACCAGATAATCACTGACTTCAACAATTACTTCCTAAGGCTACTAGGACCTCTTAGTCGTCACCTGTGCCTCATTTAACATATAGAAACACTCAGTAACATAGAACAAGACTGAGATGCTTAAACATAAACCCAGCAATATACACATGGCAGGAGGCTCAGAGCTCACTGCACTTGAAAAGTAAAACGACACACATTGCGTGACAAATTCTGTGGAGCTCGAAATGTCATCCTCTTTTGCCTTCGTCAGCCTCCATGGACTTTGCTTGCTCTTATAAATCATAGACGGTCCTGATACTTCTTCGTCTACCCCAAACTTGCTTTGACTCCTAGCACTTCGGATATGCAGATAGTGCTCCTCAGGTCAATGCTAGGCGACACCGACGTCATGCATCTTCGCAGACAGTATGATCCTACATACCAACCGACTGGTTACGCTCTTACGGACAGTCAATCTCACGGTTCTTTTCCTCCAGGTGGCGAGCCTCTGATTTACTCTCTAAGCTCACTTCTACTGTGGTGTATGTTATTAGTACTTAAGCGTTGTACTACAATTGCCAGGCTGAACGTTGAGTCGTCATCACAGCTGGATTCATCGTTACGCTTTGCGGCTTGGTACGTTGTACCATCTACACGACACTCAGAACTCATTATCATGTAGATCTATTTTGGCTATCGAACGATAAATAGTACCTGGTTCAAGGGGGATTCAGGTACACCAATGATCGCCGCGCTTTGCTTATATTGAGGAGGACCTATCCTCTAGAACGCCCCTTTGATCCATACCTCAAAAGCAAGAACACATCCCTCCATGCATCTCTTATAGCAGCAAATGAGCCCTCCTTCAAACACACAATTATTCCGCCTCGTGCGTACTGTGCTTCCAGGCCCCCCAACAACGGAGAATCCCAGTGGTTCATGGGGACCAGAGTGCTTAGCACCGTGTATCACCCAGATAATGTTGGGTTTGAAACCAGTGGAACGTCTTGCTATCCGAATGTCATTTGGGACTTCCAAAATCGATATTCAACTCCCGACGGACTGTGGAAGAAGCCAAAGCATAGTAAGCACTCAGACTGTCATCCCTCGGTGTATCGAGTCTATCTTAGCTTTTCTTACACTAGTGTCATCTCCCCCTACATATCTAAAAAGCGAAGGAATAAGTTCCACTATTGTCGAGAAGGAAGCTACCAACAAGATTTGAACCACTGGAAGATGAGTCAAGAAAGAGTTCTTGTATGTTTCTTAGTACCTAGTTGGTGTTATGGTATTAAACAAAGCCATATACTCATAACGACATAGGCGCAACGTACACGACAGAGCGAAATATAAGATAATTCATCAAAATTTCATCATAATATATCTCGTATCACTACGAAGCAGAGCTGGCGCCATTCGCCTGAGATGGTGAAACACCGGGTAGAGCAAAAAACCCTTCTGCAGTGATCCCCATCGCTTCCACCCTGGAACCAATGCTCTTCTTCGCCGTTCCTTTCCCGACAGAAATTGAACTCCTCGCCGAATTCGTGCCACCAATGGTCCTACTTCCGCCCTGGTTACTAAAAAATGACCTTGCCTTGCTAAATGTAGGATATGGTGTTGTGTCATTCACACTGGGGGTATGTGTTGACGGATGGATAGGCGATGATAAGTCACTGTCGCTAGATCTCGAATTTAGGATTTGGATATTGCCCACACGAGTGCTCAATGGCGATTCTTGCTCTGATGTAGTGGCAGGCGGTATCCTCGAGAGTCGTGAGCCCTGAACACCTTCAGCCCAGGAAACTTGGGTATTGCTGTTGTGTTTCCCCAGACTAGAACCGGGTTCGATAGGCATAACGAGCATTGTATCATCAATGTCTTCGTCACCTTCTCCCTCTCCTTCGGCTACAGTAAGATGTGTAGGTAAAATTGATCGAGGACCAGGCCCAGGCGTAGCTATCGGGCCCAGGCTATTACTTGAAACTCCTGGGGTTTGACTACTCAGTGTCCAAACATGGCTGGGCGAAGCGACCGGATCAGCTGCATCATCAAATATTTCGTAGTACCGCTCAATGCACAGTTCGATGACCATGCCTAACGTCGTCTTGTCTCTATCCTCGTGCGATTTCCTCTGAGAAACAATCGCCGATGTACTATCCAGACCTGTCACTTCGCTTGATGAAGGAACAGATGATACGCTCTGAATAGCGCACATCTGAACATCGTGCATGGGATTGGCACTTCTGACAAGATTGGGACATAGAACAATAGTAAGGTTGCGAGCATCCATCTTGTTAACATGAGATCGCAGAGAGATATCGTGCATGAGATCTATGAATTCGTTGATATCTAATATAGGGTCAAAAGGAAGATAGGGCACTCACGAAGAATATTTCTCAGAAGGATGTAGGCACAAGGTACAAGTTCAGGAAGGAAGACGTCTCGAATGTAGGTGACGGTGGTCATATCAGAGAGATTGCTCGTAGGCTGTGGGCATCGACGGATGATTGGATATAGCTTTTCATGGATGACAGACTGAGGGAGGTCACGGAGGTACTTCTTGATAAGTACGGCAGCAAGGAATGGATCTCCAAATTTATCGAGTGAAACGATATTTCCTGCAGGTAAGAAGTTGAAAGAATGAAGCGGCAAAAAAATGCCTACATACCTCGGTCATATGCATCTTTAGCTGCTCGAAGCATAGTTGAGGATGGTGAGCGACGAAACAGTCCTTCTTCCTCGAGGCCTAGAACATAATTTTGAGAATAAATTCGGTCCGAATGACGTGTGGCAAACCTGAGTCCCGTAGGAACTGTATTGAGTCTTTCACAACTCGTGGAATTCCACCTTTCTCTCCATTATATCCCATTAGCTCTTCCAAGGGCACCCCAAAAATGCTCGACCTGGTCGGAACCGGGAGAGTGATTTCGCCTTCGAATTTAAGGTTCTCCCTATTTAATTGGGGTGAGACTGGCAACAACTGACAACTGTTTTGCAAAGCAGGAAAAACACACCGATAGACTGCGGGCGGAATATCGATCTGTGTTAAAGGGACATGTCGTGCAAGTTCTGATAGGGTTGAAGTATGAATGATTTTACGAAAGAACTTCGGGCTGGTGAAAAGGATAAGGTGCATCGTTAACGATGAGGAATTGGAAAGCGAAATCATATTCACCTGATGATAGCACCGGCAAGAGAGAGCAACACTGCTCACAGCATGAGAATTCGCAATAAACAGATCAGACTAAACCAAGCGCACTCTTAGTGAAGAAAGATGAATGTACGACGTACTAGAACAAAAGTCAAATGCTGATCGCGACAAGTGTTGCGTGAACAAACTCACTAGTTGTTTCAAGTTTTTACGATATTTGCGACTGAGTCCTCGATAGGCCTTCCATATCCAATTCCGCGGTGGTGTGTGCCCTCCGCCAGCGGCGAATAGCACAACAGTATAATCAGATTCAACTGCCTCATGGGCATGAGCGACCACGGAATGCGAGTTCCATCAGACACCATACCGTACAAGTTGAGATAAGTGAGAATTCGACTAGACAAAGGCTTAATTGAGCGATGCTCAGGACAGTAAACGTAGCAGACTTACGATAGGAGCAAGTCATAATTAACTTCATTTGGATCCGGCAGTGCAGATGCACTCACGACAACCCTACCTCAACAAGCATTAAATTATGCACAAGAATAAGCCATGATAGAGGTCAATATACATTGGCCGAGTTCTGCCAAAGACGAGCACGGAATGAGGTTTTGTTTCAGTACTTAATAGAAGGAACTCACTCGAAATCCACTCCTGCTTGGAAGATAAATCGCGTCATAACGTCTTGCACCTTCTCCCATTCACCATCTCCATGTGCTATTGCTAACTGAGGCTGTCTTGCCCATGGAAGTGCAAATTTGGTCAAAATTTGCTTTGATCGCTCGCCTCGTAGTGGCCACGACGAAGTATTAGATGATTGTGTGGACTGTGGCAACGATAAATCACTAAGTTTTTGCTTGAGGCTCGCGACATATGCAGGCATGGCCGTCGTCACACAGATAAGGGTGTCTGTGATGCGATGCGCTTACATCAATCAGTCAGGCACATCTATTGATAGCTCAAGCAACTCAACTCTTTACACCTAACCTCTAGGTAGGAGAATCGGGCAACCAAAGCCATCCCTCACATTGATGTCAAGTGATATGACACCTGGTCACTGGACATCTACTTTGCCGCGGCGTTGTAATTGCGGAGTGCAGCGGTAGACTACATCCGTGAAATATTGGCCTGATTTATTGAGGATAGAGGACATGAGTGATAGGAGATGAATATGAAATAAAAGCAGTATTTCCAACAGAGAATTTCAGAACAGGATGTAGGTGCACAGTTATTTACGCGGATCGACGCTTGAAATAGTTTCCATCACCGGTTAACTTGCATAACCGGTGGGCCGCTTGGTCTGATGGCATGCCTTATGCTAAAGGGAACTTTTGTCGCCTTTTCCATCGATTCATTTACCCTATCGCTCAATAATATTGATTTGATACTGTTTTAGATTTCCCCGTTCTCAATATATCCAACCGATATTTAAAGTTTGCGTGTAACTTAAGTAGCCTGTTCACACAATGCCCCATCTCAAATCGCTATGGCCAGATCCTCCGCCTGTGCCCGATTACTGCAACATTTTCGAGACAATGATCCAACAGCCATACCACAGCCACTGGCCTGACTTTATTCTGCATGTAGACGAGGCGACTAGAAAGACGCGGACATTTAGAGAAGTAAAGAAGAGGATCGACGACTTAGCTGCCACGCTCGGCGGACCCAAGGCTGAAGGAGGCCTGGGTTTGCGAGCAGAAGATGGCGAGATTGTCGGCATCATGAGCGATAACTCTTCAGTGAGGATCTCTCCTTATCCTATCCAATGACACTCATAGAAATAACGATTTGAAGGATTATGTGGTGGTCGCATTGGCACTTTTGAAAATTGCGGTCCCGTTCGCTTTAATCTCGTGTTTTTCGACCCCATTTGAGTTGAAACATGCATTGAAGGTAACGAAGGCGACGGTTCTTTTCACTACTTGTCAATTCGCACCTGAGGCCCTTCCTGTGGCTCAAGAAGCTGGAATAACGATGTCTAGGATTTTTGTAATGTGTGGGAGGCTCGGCAACTATGGGACTGTGGACGGGCTAATCGAAAAGGCTCATCGAATGCAAAATAAAAATAGTAAACCTCGAGCCGTTCCAAAGGACACCCTTGCGCTTCTATTCTTTTCAAGCGGAACAACTGGTCTTCCAAAAGGTGAAACCACCAACTACTCGTGCCTAGACACTTGAACTTAATCGCTTTACGATTGTTGAAACAGCGGTTATGGTCTCGCACGGAAATCTTTTGTTCGCTTTCCGACAGGCCTTAATGGTCGCACAAGATCGAGAGACCGTTGCGGCGAAGGTTCGAATGTTAATATTCTGTGATGTATGAGTCACACTCATTCTCTCAAGCCTCACGCACTACCGACTGCAGATGGACTGCCAGTCGTTTTGGCATTTTTACCTATGCATCACACTTTCGGATTTCATATTTATGTTATACGCGCATTCGTTGTTCCAACCCGGTTCATAATTTTCCGGAAATGGGACACTGGGAGAGTTTTAAAAGCGATAGTCCGGTAGAATTCCCATCTTTCACTTAAGCTTGAAACTGACCGGCTGTTAGCTACAAAGCAACATCACTGAGCATGGTTCCATCCATGTGGTATCAATTTATCAAACATCCCGATTTTCCGAAAACAGACTTGAGCACTGTTTTGGCCGCGCATAGCGGTGCTGCACACCTTCCCAAAGAAATCTCTTCCGAAGTACTGAAAAATATGCCCAAAGATAGCTATTTCAGCGAGGGATACGGCATGTCTGAGACGGTATGTTGTCACCGAATTTTCCAAGTTTACGGTATGCTCATTATGAGCTCTACAGACAGTTTCTGCAATTGTTCGACCTTATCCTGGAACCCTCAATGGTTACTTCAGAGATGTCCTCGGTTCTACTGGTACCCTATTACCCGGAATGGAAGCACGTATTGTCCGTGAAGATGGGACAGACGCTGACTTTGACGAAATTGGTGAACTTTGGCTGAAGGGGGGAAACATAGTTTCTGGGTACTTTGATAACCCCCGAGCTACTCAGGAATGTTTTGTTGATGGCTGGCTGCGTACGGGAGACCGTTTCAAGGTCGATATAGACAATTACTTCTTGTGAGATCTTATTTATGGCAGAGCAACTAGATCTCTGAACTGAACTGCCTGCAGCTTTGCTGATCGTGCGAAGGTAAGTGGCATACCTCTTTAGAGCGAATAGTTACAATTTTCTTTCGCGCTCAGGACACACTCAAAGTCTCTGGTTCGCAAGTGTCACCGATTGAGATTGAGGGAGTCCTATTAGCACACCCCCAGAAGCTGGTGTCCGATGTGACTGTTGCAGGTGTTCGTGGTAGTGGTCGGACATCTGATGAACTAGTTCCAAGGGCATGGGTTGTATTGAGTGGAAATGGCCAGAGTCTTGGAGCAGCACGGGTTAAAGAAGAGCTAGCGAAATGGCATCAAGCCAATCTCAGTAAATATAAGTGGCTGCGGGGAGGGATCGAAATCATTCCAGAGGTCAGTGCTCATCATCGCGATGGCTGTTTTCTCTCACATTGCGTCTACGCAGGTGCCGAAATCTCCAACAGGGAAGACTCTGCGTCGAATGTTACAGAACCAATATGAACAGCAATTGATGGATAGGACTAAACTATAAGCCTATGACGATACCCTGTATTCTAAATCTAATCTCAACAGAAATAAAAGAGTGGCTATTATTGTTCAACTTAGAATCATGGAAATCACATTTTTCTTCCCACGGCGATTTGTGAACAATTATTGTCGGATACACACATCGGACCTGTTTCATCGATTAAACCTCGCACCGGCATCATGAAGTGCCTAATGGCCCGCTTGAGAGACATAGAGGTAAATGAAACCTTAAAGCAGAGAGAGTAGAACAATATACATTAAATGGGAAAGGAAAGAGAGAAAAGAATCAATCACTCCCTAGTCTTCTTCTTGCCCTTTTTGTTTTTTTTCTCCTTGTCTTTTCTCGGTGACTCCTGCAACGAAAAATATCAGTCGAATTCTTCAAGGTCTCACAAAGAAACACACACCTCGAACTCGGAATCGACTTTCTCTCTCTTGGCCCTCTTCAAAGCCTTCTTTTCCTCCTTCGACAATTTCACCTTCTTCGATGCTGGTTGTTCATCCTCATCATTATCCATATAACCACTCTTCCTCTTTTTATCTTTCTTGTCCTTATCCTTCTTGCTCTTCTTACCTTTCTCGTCCTTATCTCCCTTATCCTTCCTTGAAGATGGTTCAGCCTCAAGCGTGGTCAATGCCAGCCCTTGACTGTCAACATCCATGGCATCTCCTTCGTCGTCAGAGCCGTCATTATTCAACGTCAGCTCAGCAATAACTTTATGCATAACATCGGCATTCTTTGACGGTGGTTGGCCGCTCTCGAAAAAGTTGAGGCGCTCTTCAACCTGTGTGCGGAGTGCTTCACCGAATTTAGGTGTTGGGTAGTCTGCCAATTTCAGTCGTATACATATCAAGTACAAGAGTATTAAGATCGACGAACCGGTATAACAGTCAATACGAGCAGCTATCGAACATTTGTTTGCGAGGAATCGTGAAATGCGGCCCTTGTGTTCGGGTTTGGCACGGCCAATGAAAGAGGAGTGATAAAGGAGACCATACTAAACGATGCGTCAGAAAAGTGGTTTAAGAAAGGAAAGGGAAGAAATGTACCTTTGGTGTGTTTCCCTTTGTCTTCAGTGCTCTGAATAACGCTTTCTCCGCACCCAAAATCTGCACAGTGCTAGCAGCGCACTTACTGAGATTGGTCAAGCTTCCCGCATGGCTGATCAACCTGGCTCCTATCCGCTCACCCAGCAACGCCGTCAAGGAAGGTGCGACAACGTTCATCTTCTCTGATAAATATGAAATCAACGATTTTCGGTACTCGGAAAGGGAGACAACGCGTGTTGCGAAGGCAGAGATATTGAACATGTCCATTTCGGATAACGATGACCCCATGGATCCACGAGCCGCATCAAGAATGTTTTGTGCGAGTGTCGAATCGTTATCGAGGATAGAAGTCAATTCTGGAAGTTTGTCTTCATCGAGTAGATCTTTGTCTCCAATAAACAGCGCGACACGAGCATACTGTTGATTATCCGGCACAATACGAACGAGTTCTGGGAAATGATAGCCGTACCACTCGCGGATACGCATTGAGAAAAGATTTACGTCTTTGTCGAGTTGATCAAGGAGGGCAATGGCTTGGATAATCATGTTGTCGATACGGTTAACATTGAACTTGAGTTTTGCACGGGAGTAGGAGTGGCCGAGACCGAGTTGTGCTTTCTTAATGTCGTCTGTCTGGAGGCCTTTAAGGAGTTTGGTAGCATGTAGACGGATACCGCGGATAAGTTCTTGGGCTTCTTCGGAGGCCGTACATGAAATATTGAGTCCCTCCTTGATAGAGGTGCCAAGGCCCGAATCCGATACAGCAAGGAGAACTTTGGATTTTTTGGAGGGCTTAGACAGAGTGAGTTCGAGGAGGTTTTTGAGATAGTCGTTCAAGATGCCTATAATCTATGGTATGAACACCCAAGTATGTCTAAATAAGAATAAGATTTTGGGCACCTTCAGATACATCATTTATGTTTTCCAAAGCCTGTGCTGCGCTCTTGAATGGCGTAAAACTCAGAAGACTGACCATTTTGCCAAACTTGCCCAGGTCCCGTATTGAATTTTGCATGGCAGAAGTCTTGAGAGCAATATTCTCTGCGAGTTTAGCTTCAAATACTGCATATCCAGAAGCCGACTCGAACAGTACGTGGGTGATCATCCTGGACCAGGCGATGTTAAGGTCTGAGTGTATTACGATACCAAGTTTTCGTCTGATTGATCGAGGGTCCAGAAAAGGCAAAAAAGTCACGTAACGTAACAACTGACCACCTGAAATGGGCTTTTCGAAGAAACATAAAACTGCAAATAATATAATAATTGGGGAAGAAAACGACGCCAGCAGGATTCGAACCTGCGCCCTCAAAGAGGAACAGATTTCTAATCTGTCGCCGTAACCACTTGGCTATAGCGCCTATGTACTTAGTTCCTGACTACAATTGGTTGTAATCCGGAGCCATGCAGTTCATTCCATACCTTGCACTGAATCACAGCATGGCCGAAACTACTATATTTCTACACGACGTGTGCCTTCAACATAAATATATCAGGAGCAAGGACAAATCAAACATAGTTGAACGCCCTGAGCGATTACGCGCCGTCAGCGTCGGGGTATCTTGTGCTATTGCTCGTCTGGAGAGTATCCAACCTAACTCCAGGTCGGACAACGAACAATTAAATGACGGCGACGTTCGCCATCTAGCCAGCTCTCTGGAGAAAATGCACATTGGTATCTCTTCTCCTGTAGATAGTTGTACAAGTGTTGTGCAGATTGTCAAGAGTCGAGCTACGGTCGATGTCTTGAACAATGCTGCTGTCAAGTTCGTACATGGAGACACCGAGAAAGACATTTATCTCAAGAAACTCAAGGAATGGGCAGCGAATAGCTCGGATGCAATTTCTCTCAACTCTTCGGAAATTCCAAAAGACTTACCCCAAGGAGATTTATACCGTCCGTATTTTTCTCTCTGTCCCGATTCCCAGCTCAATGCTTTTGGATAGCCAGTTTGTCCAGAGTCTGTTGACGCAATCCAGGGCGCGTTAGGGACAGTGTGTGAAGCTGTTGACAAAGTCATGAACCCACAAGATCCATCAAAACGGGCGTTCGCCGTGGTCCGACCACCTGGACATCATTGTGGCGAGGACACGCCATCAGGATTTTGTTTTGTTAATAACGTAACCGTTGCTGCCGCTCACGCGCATCTGAACCACAATACCAATCGTGTTGTCATATTTGACATTGATCTCCATCATGGTAAGCCAAATCTGAATTACAACGTAGTAAATTTAGTATTTCAACCAGGTAACGGGACACAATCGATCGCTTGGTCCATCAACGAGGAGACGTATAGACAAACACTTGAACTTCCTCTTCCGAAGAAAATTGGGCCCAAAGTATACTATGGGTCCATACATGATATTCTTTCCTTTCCCTGTGAGGTGAGAATTTATGATCCTCCCTCGTTCAGGCACGACGCCAAAGATTGATCAATGACGCAGGATGGCTCTCCGGCGCTTGTTCAAGCTGCTTCTGTCTCCATTCATCAGTCTCATGGACAATATATTGAAAATATTCATCTGCAAACGTACGAGTCTGAGGACCACTTCTGGAACGTTTTGTACAAGGAGAAATATAGCCGACTCATTCGCCGAGCTGAGGAATTCCTTGAAGGGACTGGTGGAGCTGGGGAAGATGTTTTGGTGTTCATCAGGTATGGCTACCATCGTGCATCAGCTTCCATGTTCATATGATTTCAATTTCAGCTGCGGTATGGATGCCTGTGAACATGAGTATTCATCGATGTCGAGGCACAATCGCAAGGTTCCAACGTCGTTCTACCATCGATTCACGAGGGATGCGCGCGTCTTCGCGAACAAATATGCGTCGGGCAAACTAATCAGCGTTTTAGAAGGAGGCTACAGTGATCTGGCTTTGGCAAGCGGCAGCATGGCACATGTCTGCGGCCTCGTCGGATCGGATGAAGTGGACGAAGAGTGGTGGAGCATTCAGAACCTCACACAGGTTCGCCATCAGGCTTAATCACCTACTCAACAACCCTGATGACAATGATCAGCTTGAAAAGGCCACCAAGAAACGGCGCGGCGGTCGTGCGTCACTCGGTAGTAATGACGATTTACCTGCCTGGTTAGAGCGCACAGTTGCGATTTTCGACTCCATCGATCAGTCCACAACTCGAACGTCGGGTCATTACGTCCCTGTACCACCTTCAGGCCGGAAGCTCCGTGATCGAGGAAAGCTTAACAACACCCAGAACGAAAAGAGTATATCCGAACCTGAGAAGAGGAAAACACCACCCAAGTCTGCTGGTTCTGGATCACGAAAGCCACGTTCCTCGACTGATTTGTCGTCTGAACCTGCATCACTTGTCTCAATCCAATCTGAGGATAGCTCCTCGCTTACAAAGGTAAGTGTGACCGAGACTTCGAAGCTAAACCAGAGGCAGGTTCCGAGGGTAATCCTCAAGCTAGGGAAAAAGCCCGATGGAGTTGGAGCATAATATACAGAGATCCACAACAATCTGCAGCAATTCCCTGTGTCCTACTTTTATTCTATGTTGAATTGAATAGTCGAGTAATCAAGATATAGATATAATAAAGATATGCGATCAGAAGTCCATGAGACCGTGAACAGTCCATTCATAAACACCGAGGAAGACAGCACCCCCCGCAGAAATCCACAACGTCCGGGGAACGACGCCAGCAAAAAGAGCATGAATACCTTCCTGAGTATAGATATTTCTGAAGTGGGCATACAGGGAGGGTAATTTCTCCACCTTGGAGTTCTGCAATGTGACAAGACAACTAAGTTAGTCCTGAAAGGACGTGGGACCATAAATACCTACCCGCATATCGAGCATAACCCGGGTTTTGAGTACATCGAGAGGCGTTGTCAATGCAGCAGCTACACCACCAGCTATGCTTCCGCAGACTGCTGCTTCATGTGCGTATAATGGCTTCCGATGGAGCTTACTCGACAACTTTAGTTTGAGAAATTCATAGAGGGGAAACTGGAGGGATGTGAATGGGATCTGGATATGCTGTTAGCAGTTGCTCGGATGATATATTATGGGAATAGATACCTGCCTCACGGATGACTGTAATGCCAAATCCTCGATAGAAGCCATTGATACCCTCATTGCGAAAGACGATTTTCATTGCTGCCACAGAAGATGCATGCGCGGCACCGTAGGATGATGTTTGCGTTCGGGTTTTGATGACTTCCGTTGGAACGCGGATCATACACGCAGACTTATTGAATATAGAGAAGAGAGAATCAATAATCAAATAATGAGGGCTACCTAGATGACATACTACTTCTCCAACAGAAGCAGAGATCATATGGTTCATAGGCGCAAGCTCTTCGGTCAACGGTAGAGTTTTCTTCATTGTATCATAGACGGAAAAGAATGCGGCCGCTATGAATCGACGCTTAAACACAACCTATGTAAAATTGTATCATAGACTAGCATACCTCCAGGAGCACTTCCAACCACAACACTCCCAACTCCTTTGTATATTCCTCTGAAGCCACCTGCAGCAGAGAAGCCTTGAGAGGATTGAAGTCTCGTTTTAATAGTGTCTATAGGGAAAAAAAGAAGGTCAACGGCAGTCCCTGCCGCCCCTCCAGCCTATGAAGTTTCTTAATTGAGTGTAATAACTTGAACCTAGGAGAACAAGTGGACTGACAACGAGGGACTGGAAAAAAGTTGGTTTCCCATATGGCTTGTTTTGCATCCCAAGAGAGGACGTCTGGATCACAGGCTAAGACGCGGTGCGTCTTAGCTTTAGTCTCACGTGGTCTTGTCACGTGCAATGTCTGCACTGCCATCGCAACACGTCACGCTACATCTCCTGCTTTTCTTCTCCCAGCTCTGAGTACATGTGCTAGTCTACTGTATTCTTACTCATGGAATGCGCTACAAGCGTTGACGGGCCCCTGAATTTTCCATAAAAACAGTTTATCTACCGTTCGCCATCTTCCCAATCTCTGAACGGAATCTTCTATTTGGCCTGCAGGGTACTAGCTCATCGTCTGAAAAGACTATCAAGACTTAAACTTATCACTATTGTTGTCACGAGTGAACCTCTGGAGCTGCCGAGACCCAAATCCTCGCATTGCACACTCAAGGTTGATGCCACCATCCTAGTCCGAACATTTTGGAGAAGGCAATGTACGTCAGCCTCGAAGCAGCTCCTTCTACGATCAAAATTTATCCTTGGTGTCTTTGTCATTCAGACCCTCATTTTGGGGTGAAGGATCTCACGTCTTGCTATCTGTACCCACCGAGATATCCGCAGTGTTGCTCATATGGACAGACTCGACCTCATTTGAACAGTCTTATCTGCCGATCAGAACCAGAGTTTGTTGCTTGTGCTGTATCCAGTCGATGTTTTCATGATTCGCTTCTACCTGACAGATGAATTTACCTACCCTGGCTAGATTTACTCAAGCTTGTTTCTTCGATCGTCGCTTGGATCATGGGACCAACCGCATCATCTCGCGGCTGTCCGTTTTACAACTCTTCCAAAATTGATTGTATTGGTGCCGGATTCTGTCCAGAATTCTTTCTCATCCGTCCACGCGTGATTCATTGCTTCTCATGAAATGCGATATGTCACACCGAAGTCTTTAACAAAGGGCTGTTCCCAGTCTTCCCTAAGTATCCACCTTTTGCTTCGGCCATCTTGAACTAAACTTCTTTTGGGGTGGCGGATGTTCCAGGTGCACCCGATCGTCACTCCTGTGGACTTAACCTTATTTGATGTGTCGGGTTCATATTTTGCCAGCTAATGACACTCTAGTATGGTATCGGCTCCCCCCTTGTAGAAGTAATCCTTCACAAACCAGGTCATGGTACAGATTTACATTGATGGTGGTGAAGAAATACAGTCCAGACCTCGAAAAGCTTGGAACAAGTCTGGAAGACGGGCACTTGACATGAAGATAGTACCTGATCATAATAAATGCGTAGTGAATGATTCACAGGATTTACAGATGATATTGTGCAAGTGGTGGGTTCGTCCAAGAATTTTCAGCTTACCTAAATTTGAGATTTTTACATCACTTACCAATTTTCAATGATGCTCAATAAATACCACCTGGCTTTAGAAGTCATCAAAATACAGTAACCAACGTGTGTTCGTAGAATCTTGGACTATAGCCTTGAAAATTCTCCTTCCCCTCAAAACGTCCACACGCCGCATACCACATTCTTCATTGTATAACGAGAGGCCGGGTGCGTCCTTACACCGTTGCTTGAATGCAGGCTCGCATCGCTTCAGATATTGTGCACCAATTTGAGTCTGCTCCTTCTCTGTCAAAGCCGTGTTATACGTGTCAAATATTCCTCGAAAAATGTCGATACATCGTAGGCCACCCCAGCGCCGAACATATATTGGCCATAGCGTAAAGTATTCGGGGAAATTCCGTGGAGGGATACAATAGATTTTCATTTCTGTCAAGATTGTGTGTGGCGAGACCGGAATATCAGCCTCATCCCTCCTTATTGGACTCCAGAAACCCCCACGCTCTACGCGGACCGCCCATTCGTCTTTCCTAGGATTGAAACCGACATCGAAGTATAGGGATGGCATACCTTTTCCAGCACGGCTGGAAAAATCTACAAGAGGCCAGCTCACTGCAATTGCTTCACCTTTCATCGCAACTACGTGTGCTCGGTGGTGTGTCAATGGTAAATGGAGTGAAATGACAATCACCTTCTTTGATAACGGCTGGAACGTATTTGCCGGGAGTTTGATGAAGCGGGGTCGAGGGAAAATCGGGTTTTTGCCCTTCGCCCGTGCTTGATCCCCTGGAGCGGGCGTGTTGGCTGTAGGCTGGAAGAGGACTCAGTTCGAACATTAGGCAGAAGCACTCTGCCGACGAACCATACTGAGGTTTTGGAGGAGAAACAGAAACCTTCTGCGACGATGTCCGACACTCATGGGCGATGTGTGCTGAGTGGACACTATAAGGTATCGATTGTACCATGGAAGAACTCAAGCGACTCACGGAATTCCTGCCTCGCTTGCGACCGCGTGGATCCACCCTTCAATGCCGGTTTGAGTGGCACTTGCAGCCCATTATTCTTCATCAACACTTATAATCAGACTCGCTATACTCACCCATCTGGTGCTCTGGGTTACTTGTCCGCCGACTGCCTGCTGGTACGAGGAGTGGATTTACAACTGCCGGAACGTATTTTGGGCCGGTTGATCTGGTTTGTGGCTGGAGTTCAGTGCCGGTGACATAGGGTGGTGTTGTAGAGGATGTTTTGTGAGGTTGAGTAAGAACATCTAAAAACAAGAAAATCTCAGTACGGTTCTATTAAAATTTTACAAAGGAACTTGACCCTCATCATGCTTCAACAGCGACATCGTCCTTGGCCGTGATACATGTGTTTTATCTCTGTGGCTAGGGATAACGATTAGGTGGGGTGTTTCCATCCGTTGGTCAGGTGTCAGGCGTCCCAGGGAATGCTTGAGAGATTTGCCAGCAGTGGAGATCTTCGGAATGGGAGATCCTCGCCAACTATCAGCATCCGGGAGATTTGCAAGAGCCACTCTGGGCGTAGTGGGCTCGCCTGAGGAGACCTTCACTTTATTCCACTTGAACATTGTAAACAGCTTCGTGATGGGTCGTATCCAATAACAGATCGAGTCTTTGGATATGATATGTTGATCGACGTACGCACGGGAAGAAAATGCAGAGTCGAATTGGACGGTCCTAGCCACGAGGAGAAAATGTGGCGAGTCGGTGATGGAATGAGTAGGGAGTGTAAGAGAGGACCTTGAAGGGTCGCTTACCTGCGTCAAGTCCTGGGGGCTTATAGCTTCACAAGTTGTGAAGAAAACCCTTTGGGGTTTCGTGGTACAACACCTACGGCTCTTATGTCGCTCTTATGTCGCGTGAAGAGAGCAAGGAGCCCGTTGAACACGAGGCACTTACGACCCTTTGCATCACGGCTTAACACACTCGTGTTGCGATCATGCATCACGTGATACCATCTGCTGGTGGGTCTGCAGAACTGTAACCAGCGGTACCCATCCTTGAATTTCGATCCGAATACATTGACCATGTACTCGAAAGCGTGAAATTGATTGCACGGGTACCAAAAGCGCTAATTAGTCGCTTGTACTTATATTGTGTGCCACAAATTGAGTTACCTCGTCAGAAACTTCATTTCAACTTTGGCATAATGTCGTATCAATTTGTCTTTGTCTAGGCAAATGGATGTCAGCAACTATGATCCGATCCTATGACGATCTTATGGATTACCGGTGCCAGGTAATGTGACAAACAGAAGTACATACGTGACACGACTCGCTGGAATATATATTTCTGGCCATTTGGAACCTGCAGGTTCATGCACGGCATTGTAGCATGAAATCAGGTGGATTATTCCGAAAATCTATTCCTCTGCTTTTACTAACCATGATTACATGACGTATTACAGTTCTTAAATGCCGTCACCAATTTACATATGCTCTTTTCTAAGCCTCACATATTCGTGGTTGGCCTTGTCTTGTCTTGATTTACGGAGCCGCGAGGGCTAAGCATAAAGTATACATAAAGTGCGTGTATATCGAGGTCTTCACCGTTATGATTCATATGGAACGATCTAATGAGAGGTTCAGATCTGGGTACCGGTCTCCATCTACATCTTTCATATCGAGTGGCTGATAATCAGTATTGAATATCAGGTCAAGTTATGGATAGAATCCGAAACCATAGCTTTCACATTATACTTTAAATATTTCAAATGTTCAATCAGATAGATTATTAGAAAAGTTGGGGGTCCAATTTAAAGAAGTAATTCTCATTCGCCGATTATCATGAATCTATTCCAATACATTACAATGGCACTCACGAATCAATGCAAGATAAACGAAAACGAGAAAGAAAGATTAAGTTACAGCAAAGCAACACGGGCCTCATGAAGAGCCTCGATACCTGCATCCCACTCTTCCTTGCTTACTCTCCCAGAACCTCGACATACAGGACACGATACCTCAACCTCCTTATTTCCCTCTGGCCCAACAAATGAGACTTCAGCATCTCGCAAGGCAAGTGAGACACGTTCCGAGCTGACTAAACAACTCGAATGGAACATGTGTGAGCACACTGACTTCCTCTCCGATTCCTTCCTTATATCCGCACCGTTGGTCACTTCTTCACCTTCCCCGTTGACTTGATTAAAACTCGCACCGGAATCGACAGTCATCATGCTCTCAATCACCGACGGATTTGGGCTTGCACGGATACTCAACTGCTTCAATCCATGTTCAGAAGCGTGAACCCAAGGATCTTCATCACTTGGACCAACACCACAACTCACATCACAACACCTCAACCCAACTTCTTGTTCCCTTTTCTCAACCTTCTGTCTCAATGTCAGTCCAGGTGGTGGAGGCAATGTCCATTTTTTCCTTGGCACTTGTTGATGAGGTGCAGGGGTTGATGCTGGAGGAAATGGTGACGAGCCAGTGGGAAACCATAAGAAACCAAACCCTTCCTGTCCTTGTTGAGGATCTTGAGTATATCGAGGTCGGGGTTGAGCAAGCTGGACTGGAAAATGAGTTCCCATGCGCAAAGGCTGGGCGTTAAAGGCTGCTGGTACCCTTGGACCTGGTAGAGGCGGACCACCAAATAATCCAGAGGCGATGTCAAAAGCAGGAAGACCACTAGCACCAATACCCGTGGCGGGTTGCACCCCTCCCGGCCGTAGGTTCACACCGCCTGAGATCCCCAAACTTCCTCTGGATTGCTGAGGAATTCCCCCAGCACCCATCATGCCCGAGTGATTGCCAAATGGCAATAAAAAAGGCACGGGAGAGATGTTCTGCATTCCTACTCTGTGTAGACCGGCTATTCCACCGAACCCAGGACGAACAGGATTAGTTCCACCCGGTAAAATTATAGGAGGTCGCTCGGGACCAAATGGTACCTGTGGTCTCATCTGGTTTTGTGTCGGACCTCCTTGCTCTGCTTGTCCTCCAGCAGCTGGAGTGTTTCCTCCTCTCAATGAGTTACCAGACACTATCCTCGTCACAATATCTGCTAAATTAATTTCTAACCCAGGTCCCATTTCGAGAGGAATAACAATCGTTGCTCCTGTTGGCCCTCG
>Ga0157368_1000358_pt1 | contig 21603 bp, 25 predicted proteins | sample AttbisABBM3_FD_113146 | JGI IMG/M metagenome (GOLD analysis project Ga0157368, IMG submission 113146) | Fungus gardens microbial communities from leaf cutter ant in Botucatu, State of São Paulo, Brazil - Atta bisphaerica ABBM3 | ecosystem: Host-associated > Fungi > Mycelium > Unclassified ...
CATGAGGCACAGTACATGAGGATACTGGATGGAGAAAATGAGGATTAGGTTAGGTTACAATGCCTACTACATGAGGTGCTGACTGAGACTACTCCAGTGCAGCCGATCGTCATTGTCATACCCTTTACCCATGTCCATGTTGACTCCAGGAGGCATCGATTGTAACATAATCCTATATGCTAATGTGATGGCTGCAATGGAGAACTCTGTAGTCTCAAAGGAAATTAATTATGCATATATGACTCTGAGTCAAATAGATTTGTTTTGCCTGACTTGCTTATTACTATGAATCTCTCTAAACATGAAAAGACACCATGTTTCTTGTATAAAGATGAAAAAGCACCTTATGGAAGCTTTTATGAAGATAAATGGTTCTTAGATTTTAGTGCCTTTATCTACTCTACTCTATTTGAGTCTGACTTTGTTAATATGACTCTAGATAATTATAGTTGAGTTGAGATTACAAACTCAAAAGCACTACTATTTATATTTGTTTCTGGTACTGTTTTAATTGAATATGAAATCATCAATTCTGAGAAAGAGACTACTAAAGCTGCTATGTCAAAACTGTGGCCAGTATATTGTGTTCCTGGCATGCATATATATCTTCTTTCTACTAGACAAATTCTTCAGTCTAGACTGAGAGTAAAAGCAGTTCTAATTTTTGTAATAAGTCTGGTGATACTGTCCTATTGGCTACTCCTAATTGTGAAAAATTGTATACTCAAGCATAATATCCCCAATCCTGTAAGTCTTGCAATAAAACACCTAGACTTTGAGACTTTGCATCATTATTTTGAACATGTCTCTGATAAAGTCATATGTCATGTCCTTAACAATGATGATGCAAAGAAGATCCATTTCCCAATATAGATATGTGTCTACTATAGTTACACTCTTAGAAAGATATACCAATATAGTTTCTCTAAGAACCCTGTTCACTCCAGTGAGTCTTTAGAATTGATTCACTCAGATGTCCTTAAGCTCTCTATCTTGTCTTATTCAAAGTACAAGTGGGTGATTACATTCCTTGATAGCTATTCCTATCATTGTAGTATTGCTTTTCTATGCAAAAAGTCTGAAACTGTAGAAATAATTAAGTCAATTTTCCAGATGTGGTCAAATACTACTTTCTATTCTGTGAAGAGGTTGCACACTGATAATAGGAGAAAATACATAACATTAGAATTATAATTCTTTCTAAGAGAGCAAGGGATTATTCATGAGATTAGTACTCCACAAGTATACTAACAGAATGGTTGTGCTGAACAATTGAACTGCATCTTGCTTGAAAAAGCCCAGTCAATGTGACTTGAAACATGCCTACTAAATTCTTAGTAGGAGTTTGCAGCTGCAGCTCATGTGTACAATTATTTATCTGTTAATTGTTTCAAATGGAAAATATCTCAGAAGATCTTCTTAGGTAATAAACCTAAAACATCACACTTCTGTATCTTTGGCTGTAGAGCCTGTATATTTCTTCCCAGTAAAGTTTATGCTAATAAACTTATGCTATATTCTGAATTCATTAGGTATGAGGACAATGATTATTGTTTTATATGCTATATACAAGAAAATATCATTTTTTGCTCCACACATGCCATCTTTGATAAGAAACTTTTTCCTAAATATACTAACTCTCTTTTGAAAGAGTGCAAATTGTATAATAAGTTATTAAACAAAATAAGTCCAGAGACAGAGTTATTAGTACTTGACCCTTCTAGAAAGATAGACCTACTCTAGTATCTATTCCACACATTCCAATTTCCTTCATTCAAAATGATTTTTGCACTTATTTTTCTTCATCTTCTCTTTCTTATAAGTCTCCATCTTCCTTACCTATCTCAGAATCTAAAAAGCTTATAGTAGAGATTGAAAATGATAATGATGTTGACTCTGATGTTGAGATGCAACCACTTAGCTCTCAACAACCTTTGAAACCTACTCTGCAGATACCAGAAAAAGATTCTGAATTGAGAAAATCTAAGTGTCAAGCTCAGATATCCTTTAGAGAAAGAAATATTTATAGAGAATGAGAACATTCTACTAATATCCTGTGAAATTTCTTATGGCAGCCAAGAGAAAGGTTTTCCAACCCTAATATGGCACATGATATGCATGAAGAATTTATCAGAATACATGATAATTTTCTAATAATCCACTACCTAGGATAGTAAGAATAAATGGAGTTGATTATCTATATAATTTATTTGACAATATTGTTGAGATAAATGAGATCCCATATAATATCCAGTAGAAAGGCAAATATCCAATCATTGTTGATAATAATAGAAGTAGAATAGACACTTCATTTCTTGCAGATAAATCAGCTAAGCTAGCTATCACTAGCTACTTGGTATGTCTTACAAGAGAAGAAGGAGCAGAGTAAATTCACTTTCTCTTAGTACAATATATAACAGAGTCTTGTCCAATTTCCAAAAACCTTGGAAATGTCACTAAATTGCTAGCTAACATTCAAAAGAAGTGGCTTAAGTTCTGCTTTAAGAAGCTGAAATCACTTAAAGACAAAAATGTCTATAAAGTTGTAGATCTCTCTAAGAAACAGAAAGCAATCAAGAATTGCTAGGTGCTCAATATTAAGTCTGATGGTTGTCACAGATCTTGTTGTAAAAGAATTTTCTTAGGTTGAAGGAATTGACTTTGATAAATTATTCTCTCCAGTTGTCTACTATAAGATAATATGCTTATTTCTGGCTACTACTCCTAAATATTGGGATATCTATAGTGCTGATATAAAAACTACCTATCTTTATAATAATCTGGATAAGAAAATATATATAGAGCAATTTAAAGGTTTTAGGCTATCTAGCAAAGAAAAGAAAGTCTAGTAACTCCACAAAGCTTAAGGAAGCTGAGTTATCTTGGTGATAAACTATAACACTATAACTAAGTCAATGTTAGCTCTAAGATTTAAGTAATTTAAATCCAATGCTAGTGTGTATTACTTTATTGATGAAGAGACTAAAGAGCTTGTTATAGTATTTGTTTATGTCAATAATATTTACTTCATAAGTTTAAAAAGATTCTCTGCTTCTCTTAGAGTTGAAGTGAAAATTCATGAAAAAATGAGAATGTTGTGATCTTAGCAAAATCAAAGAGTTTTTTGGAATGTATGTAAGTCATAACTATAAGAATCAAAAGATCTTTGTAGACTAATCTGAGTACTTAAACAAAGTTCTAACATGCTTTAATTAGCAACCAACCTAACAAGTACTCTACTATTATTAGGCTCTGTGTTTAAACCCAATGATAAGTAGTATAATCTAGTTTTTGTCAAAAGTACTAGCAAATAGTTTGATCTCTGATATATCTAATAATTAGCTCATGTTCTAACATAGGATTTACTATAGTTGTTACAATTTCAAGACCTTAGAGTGGATCAAGAAAAGAAATCTTGTATAGGGTTTACACAAGAGAACTTGATAGAGAACTCAGTATAGGATTATCTACCTTATATACTAAAAGCCTATGGTCTATGCCCTACTACTTCAGCCTACTCTAAATGACCATGTGTTAAACATGTTGTATGACATCATTCTTCTAGAACCTTCTATGCTCTTCTATTGTGACAGTGTGACAGTGTGACAGTGACATCATGCTAAACCCTAATCCTAAGCTCTGAAAAAAATAAAAGGAAATATAAATGAGAAAGAAAATGAAAATAAGTAAAGTCTCTCACTTTCAGTTCTGACAATAGTCAAACTTGCCCAATAGATAGCAAATCTCTCAAATAAGTATTATTGAGCTGAATTGCATCTCTGTAGATATTTACTTAATACTTGCAAGTATCAAATAGTCTATAATGGACTTAACAATGAGTCTATTGTAGCATACTCTGACTTAGACTAGGCATAAGATCCAAAATCATGTAAATCTGTGACTGGTTACTTTATTCTTATGGCTTGTGGAGTAACATTCTGGATGAGCTACTAGTCAAAGATAGTAGTTCTATCTTTAACTGAGGCTAAATATATAGCCCTTTTAATTGTGGCTGTCAGCTTGTCTGAATGAGAAACCTCCTCAATAAGGTCAGTTTTAATATTCCAATCCTTCATATCTATGATAATAACCTTGGCTTACTTTTCTGGGGGTCTAACCCTATACAAGAAAAGCACTCCAAACATATCAATATTTGCTATCATTACATAAGAGATCTAATTGAGAACAAACAAGTTAAACCATATCACATTGATAGGAAAAAGAATTCTGCTGATATTCTGACCAAAAACCTTGGTTAAGTCTTGTTCAGTCATTTGCATCTATCTCTTGGCTTAGAAATACTCTAAGTCCATCCACTTTTGCTTCTATTGCTTAACAGCTAATGTCTTAAGTGGGGGGGGAGTGTTGTAAAGCATTCTGCTTACTAAGTATATAGATCAGTAGTACTAATTAGATAGTTGATGTAAAATTTTTGCATAGGTTGAACTATCACCAATACTACTTATCTTCTATTGTCACTCATACTTCTCCAGCTCTCCACTATAGTATTCACTACAGGTAAGTGGTTGCCAGTTGTCCACACTGCACCATGCTGCTGTGCATTCTGTTCCTTCCAACACCAAAGATCAAGCCTCTTGCTGGTGATGCCTTGGAGGGGTTGCTTCAAACCTTGATAGCAGAGATATGCATCCTTCAACAGGTAGTGTCAAGGGAAGCTGAGAAAATGACAGTGGACCACATGAATAGAGCACAGTGTCATATTGCTGAATGAGGTGTGGGAGTGAATGGGTCTGATACAAGTTTGTGACATTAGGTCAGTAGCAAAATCCAAATCAGTCTCTAGCTTTGTTGGGTTGCCATAGCACAGGAATCTTGTAAAGAACAAGCAGGTGAGATGTGTTGTCCATGAGAGCCTAGCCTCTTGTCAAGAGATTTCGGTAGACCTAGACAATCATCGTCTACAACATACCATATTTACACTCGAGGTCACTAATAAGCTTCTGATAAGTTTCGTGATCACTATACTGGTGCTTTGCTAATTAATATTTTCAGGAAATTGTGTTTATACGATATAGGAACACAGAAATAACTAAAATGGATGACAAAATGGGTGACTTGTATCTCTACGATGGAAAAATCACAATCCGATCACGCTGTCTTCGGAGCATAAAATGTTTCTCACTGGGCACTTGGAAATGTTCCTTACACTGAGTCAGTAGATACTCATGCGGGACATGATGAGTTGGTATTTGCCGATAATGAGGTCTCCTGGAAGAGCGGCAAAGTATTCTACCAAGTTTTGGGTCCATTTGTAGGCTTTCTTTCCATTTCCCTCATCGAAAGCACCCAAAGTGTTTTCAGTAACCATTTCGGCTCTGACCAGGACTGATGTCGATTACATACAAATGCAAATGTTCTCAATTTTGGTATGGAATTTTACGTTCTATCTGTCTGCCTTGTCCTTTGTCCCTTGAGGAGATGCCAGCCTGTCTCGTAAAGTTTCTCCCTCTTTACGCCACTGACGCCTCTCGTGTGCATCATACGCATCCCTCTCATCTATCCAGCGTTCTTGTACATCACGAACATCGCTAAGGGGGCCTTTCAATGGTCCTACTGCAGAAGAGAAAAGACCGTGCTCATTGGGTCGTAGATTAGGAGCATTGTTCATTTGATTTATAGCTTCTGGAGGTGATTTAGCATCAGAAGGAGGTATAAACACGTAACCTGTCGCCCGGTCGATCGCCCTGGTGAGATTCAACATGGAATGTTTGTCCTATAGAAGCGATAGTCAATAACGGATATAGAAACCACGGAGTACCAGAAACCTACTTCAACTGCTAACGTTTCGAAACCAACAAGACTGAAGTCTTCAATGAGAGAAATCATAGCCATATTGAGAGCTGAGAATTTGGCTGGTAAAGATGAAGATAACGAATTCTCAAGATAGGATAATTCCTGGACCTCCGTGTAGAAGTCAAGATTAAATTCTGTCAAGTAGAATTTATGAACGAAATTCTCTATGGTTGATAGATAGACTTACCGAGTTCGCCATACTGTTTAAGGAGGTCAATTTTTGACAAGACATTGATATGTGGTAGTTCAAGATGCAGCATTGCCCTCAATGAAAGCAGCAATACAGAAACATATTTAGCTGCATCGGTGATATAATGAGCATCACAAAGATGCACCGCAGCTAACTGTCCTGGATGAATTTTAAGTGAAAAGGATGACAGAATTTGGATAATGACGTACCCTGAATCCGCTCTTGACCAATCTCTTAACAATTCTCTTGATGCTGTCATGGTTGGTGCTCAATTCCACTTGTCCAGGAAGGTCAAAAAGGACATAGGCATCGTCGTCTAGCTTCTTCAACTTTGCCTCGAGCCAATCGTAATTAGTCTCCAAATATTCCATCGAGTACAACATCCCGCCATTCGGGCCGAGACCATATTCCTCCATCACCTCCTTCAGGGTGATAAGTTCAGATATGTCGATCGCACAAGGATAGGGTATCGTGTCATTTGCAGGGTCGAGGTTGACGACGGCTATGGGTCTATTGATGGCATTGAAAAGCTGATATTTACCGTAGCAATAAGTTGATTTGCCACTTCCAGGCGAACCGCAAATGATTTCACCGAAAGGCATGGGGAGTGCGAAATAAGACCGAAATAGGATCTCAACGATGCGTACTTACGACCTTGATCCCAAATACTTGTCATTCCCCGTAAACAAACGAGGAAGCACGTAATCGTGTTGAAAGGCACCCTGCAACATGCCCGTGTCTGTAGGGGGCTTGTTAACGTCCGATCAATAAGTTTAACAAATCTATGTCAAAATTTGTTATATCAACTTGCGTGTGCTCCAAGCTACGGGATCCAACGATGTCAGTTGTACGCAAAGATCATCAAGGGGTAGACAATAGCCAAATTCAATGTGCACAGTACATGGCAGAAGCAAGGCATTTGAACTGTTCACCTCAAAAACAAGCATTAATGCCAGAATTAAAAAAATCTTATTCAAAGTATTAGATTGAGTTGATCAAGTTTTTTCAGTTTCGAACAAACTTCGTCATACAGGGGAGTCCTACCAGGACCCTCTGACCTCAATCCAATCCCGTAACACATTCGCTCTCTCTGTCCCAATCTGCTGCGTAACCTCTACTTGCCGATCAATCGGCAGACCTTCATAGTGACCCAACAAATTTCCATCCAATATACCTCTTGTTAGCGGTTTAGAAACATAGTCGTTCTTTACAATTCTAAAGGTCACGTTGAGTCATCGATGGGATGGCCTTTTAGAAGAAGACGTAACTCACCGGAAGGCTTTTGGATTGAGCGCTGCTGTATGTTGTATACTCCTCATCAGCTGGCCTTGTAAGAGTGCCAGTCGTTTATGAGAAGTTTCTTCCAGAACTGTCAACGACGACAGCGATCCGTTGGTCGAGCCTTAGCAGTATTATTCACCAAAAGCTGAAATGACCTGATACTGCTGAGTTCACATACCAGCCAATAGTCTCGAGTTGGGTATCGGTGGATTCTCCTTCGTCCGATGAGCGACAGTGACTGAAGTGCGGCATTCACGTTGGCCATGAAATTCCGTTCGCAAAAGTAAGTGTCGTCCATCACGAGAGTCAGGATCTAGAAATATGAACGAAAATAAGTCGATAATCTGACGGGATCGATATGGATCAAGAGGTTGCGACAGAAAAATCGACGGACCTTGTGGATTATACTCATAGATACGCACGATACCCTCTTCATCACCTGTCACAATCCGCAAGTCACCTTCGGTAAATAAGAAATCTGCGTTGGTAACGCAAATGCGGTGATTATCCTTCGAGAGCAACACAAGCTTGTACGGATCCTCCTATGGTAGCCAGAGTATCAGTATCAGTTGACCTTTTGAGAAGACAAATGCAGTGCTACGGACTTGGAATGCTACAAACGATACACTCTTCACTGCATCCCCGATCAGTAGCAGGTTTTTGAGGGTTTGCAATGAAGTCACGTAGACTCCGACATCCATGAACGCGACACCCACAAGGCGTTCATCAGAGTCAAATGCACGGACAAAAATCTAGGGTACAGGACACATCAGTTACGAACAAGGGATCAGGGAGAAGTTAAATGAGATGAGAAGAATGGAAACGGACGAGTATCAGTCTCAGCCATATGGTGCTAATGGCCAACACTACAGCACGTTGTGATTCCTGATAAAAGTTTGGAAAATAAAGTTGGAAACGAAAAGCTCACCTTTTGACCCATTGACGACACGAGATAGTCGTTCAGCCCGCACACAGCAGTGACAGGTCCTTTTGCGTCATCCCTGCACCGCAGACGAAGTTTATACCATCGGCGTTGAGAGACAGCCGGGTCGGGAACGACTTCTACAATTTCAAAAATATATGTCTATGATATCGGTTCTAAGTTTATGTCAAACGCGGTGGTTAGGAGACGTACCGCTCCTTTGACGGCAAGATCCTCGCCACGATCGATCGAGGTTCCAACAGCGATAAAGTCCTTCTTTCCTGTTTCCGTCGCGGCTGTTTCCAGAGTTACGATGGCCATATCATTGACATACTCGTTTGTTGCAAACTCAAACCTACGTACGGCACTGTAAGTCATTTGATTCAACTGAAAGCTGCCGACTGACCCATCCATCGTGACCCAGATATCAGGCGCAATTAACTCCAACGCTGAGCAATCCACATGTGGCTCAGGGATATTCAGAGCTGCATAACATTATGGTTGGCAGTTGAAGAAATAGATAGAATACACGTCAACCAAATGTCACAGGAAAAATACTTTGTCTGTACTCACCATCAGGTTCCCACAGGTTATTCCCATCCTCATCAAATGATGTGAATTTCGCTTGCAGCGAAGAAGTAGCGACAATCAAGCTTGTCGAGGGGTCAAATAAAATGCTCGAATATGCCCGTCCGCGAGGAATCGACCTCGATGGCAGTGTATTTTCAAATTGGAAATCGGGGATCCATTCAAGTAGGATCGGACCCTTGTTTCCACGTGAGCGCCACTGTTTCAAGAAGAAGACTAAGTTTCACCAACCTCTTCAGTATACATTAAGAAGTCGTTCTTCGATTCCCACAACGAACAAGATGTAAACGCGTGTACAACGTTATGACCTGAAGGATAAACTTGCACTCCGCCCTTGTCAGTCGACAAAATCCAATGCGGTCGATCACCAGTGAAAAACACGCCTGAATACGTGATCCCTGGCGTAGGCGAAGTTACAAACGGAATAAAAACTCGATTGATCTTCTTCTGCTCAGCCAAGATATGACTTTTCTCATTCTCTTCTAGCCGTTGTATGTCAAATGCTTTAGATGCAATTTTTGCGAATTTAATCTTGAGAGATGTAGCTCGAGGTTTAGAATCTATAGGTGGTTGCTCTACATCTCTCGAGCCTGAAGCAACGGCTTCGTAAATGGCCAATTGACCTGAACGTAAGAAAACCTAGGGTACGTATGAGACAAACAATAAAGTACCTTATCAAGTAATAATCAATTTTCACTTACACAGAGATGAGGAACGGGAGAGGTTTCTCCCAGGGGACCCAACAAAATTTGCTCAACATCCAAATTCTGAGGCTTTCGAGGGGGATCTTGGGGTGGAGATGATGCTGGAGGGTCGTGTGAGTCTGTTAATACGGATTGTAACGAGGCCAAAGCCGATGTGGAGAATGCCAGTAACAGTTTTGGTAAGGTCCAGATCTGATGTATCATAGGTATGAGAAAGAATCTGATGCAACTGAGGGAGTGCTGACCTCGAGGACACCCTGTGGCCGAACCAATAGTAGCCATTGTGACTTGGCTCCTGAGGCAGCTTGCAGCGTCGAAGTAGCAGACGGCGGTAATTTGTTCTCGAGTTGTGCCTCAAACAGCCCTGTCGAATCTAAAAAGAAACATCCAGAGAGATATCTTGATGTCTAAAGATATAGAATTGAAGCCAAAACTATTGTCATCAAAGGACAAAGACAGGGAGAACATACCTTATCACCCATTGGCGACATGTCTTTTCGCCTGATCTTTCCTCTCTCTGGTTCTCCAACAAACAGCCCGATTGAGTCATCCTCCCTCAAAACAAGCACAAATGGATCCGAAATACTGCAAGCTCTAATCTTCGGTCTCGGCATATTCCCATCTTTATCAGGTATGATTTGCCGTTCAGTGCCGTCAGGTTCGAGGACACGTATGGCATTGGTCATAACATGTAGGATCGCTGTCCGTTGAAAAAATGGTGCAGCACCGATCGTCAAGCCTGGTGTCCGGGTCTTGATAGAGATGTCACGGTTTATCGAACGAACTGCAATCTATTACAAAGAGACTCAAATCTCGAAAGCGCTGCGAAAGGGAGAGCCACGTACACGAGAAGAGCCAGGTGATGGATTGATATCAGTGCTGAGAATGAGCGTGTCATTGTCCTGTATGCCATAAGCTGCAGTGTTGCTGCGCAAGGGTTGGCGTATGGGTAAAGACCATATTCCACGAGAGCCACTGATAGTAAGGATCTTGCGCTTTCTACGGACTGGTAAGTCTCTCTGATGACGTGGCATCAGAAATGTACCGAAGAACGATAGAAGGTCTCCCACCTGAAAAAGGGTGAAACCACCTAAATTCCCGACACCAGTGGCCGCAACAAGCTCTGGTACTGGCTTCTCCTGCATGGACTTCAGTCACTGTTTTGAGATGAACATGGTGCACGATGACAACACACCCCATTCATAGCAAGAGAGAATGTCATGCTGGAAATAGGACCATAGGCGGGGAGGCAGTCCCGCAGTGAGAGCTGAATAATAGTCCTGGTCTTCTTCATATGCATAACTCTGTCCGTAGTCGGTTCAGCTTCAATTTTTGAATCACCGTAGATATCTACATGTTCTCATGCATTAACACTTGGTCTAATCGAAGCTGGAAGGAGGCGTACCGTCGTCGTCGTCGTCGTCCATTATCATATCTTCAGTCACCACAGCTGCAGAAACTGCAGCTTCATGTTCTTCCACGTCCTGCTCAACGTGTGTAGCCTTGAGAAGAATGGATGGGCCTGCAGTGCTCCCGATAAAGATATGGTCCCCATCCACGCGCCTGATGACTGTTGGGATTGTAGTCTGTGCGATGGCGGGTGATATTGACAGTTTTGACACTGTTTTTCCGTCCACGACAAACTCAACAGGATATATTGTGCCATCCTTCAGAACCAGGAACACAGTCTTATCATCAACCATAATTGATCGGCACCCTTCCAATATGAGCTTCCCTGGTACATCTTCCTCGTTGAGAGGGAGATACGACAAATCGCTCATCCGTGTAGCCCATTCGTTCACTTGTAAAGCGACTCGCTTAGAGGACTGGTCGACATAGATCACTGAATTGCCAGTCATGACAACAACACCACGAAATGCAGTCGAGCAAGCCAATAATGAGAAGGCGTCATGAGGAAGACCTTGAATAGAGGTTATGATACTAGAATTTTGAGTCATGATGTCGAGTGTGAAGATGATCAGTCGAACTGTATCCTTGAGTTCACGCAGTCGACTGTGTAGATTGGAATATTTCATTATTGTGAGGTGAATATGTGGTTCTACTAAGCAACGTACCCAGTCCAGGTTTGCTGAGTTTGGAAAAGAATAGCGAGGGTAGGGTTGTTGAAGCCAGGGAGGAAAACAAAGTCGATAACGTTACGAATGCTTTCGTCGACCTGGATAGGAAGGTCTAAAATGAAACTCGGCGAATATGGTACATCTCTGTTTCAATTTACATCATGAGGAGACAAAGGTGAGCATAAAGAATTGAATGACATACTTGGGCTGAGACTGATCTTGCTCCATAACATCGAGTTCAGCTTGTGTTTGATAGAATGGGAGGATGGCAATAGCATGCTTAGGTAGGGAGAGTGCCGCGCAGCGAGAATGAGGATCGACACGGAGATCTGCACGGAAAAGAGGAGAGTCAAGAGAGAGCTAAGACGAGATAAGCGCAAGAGCTGGATGGTTCTTGTCAGGCTTACGCACCAGTTGGGGTGCTCGTTCATAAGTGTGAATCGACACAGTGATGAGGTCGTGTGCTGGATCCGACCATTCCAGGAGAGCAATCTATTGAGAGTCAGATTTAAAGTTGACCTAAAGATAAAATTTACGTGCCTTGGCGTCTTTGAAAGAAACAAGTAATCGGTCCAGTTTATCTTCGAGCGAGGCCATGATCCTGACTCCTTCGAGGCCTGTGACAATCCCATGAAGTGTATGCTCCCGAATGAAGTAAAACCTCGTAACAGTAAGTTGCCTGGTGCTTTTCTGGATTGCGGACTGAATTAATGAATGAACTGGTCAGTAACGATTTCAGCCTCAAAAACTAATCCATGTGCAAGGAAAAAACATATATTTGGCCGATGCATGGGACAATAAATCACCTGTGATATATTGACAAAACCCTCGCCTTGTTCGTCCATCTCAACTTCTCCCTCAACAGCTTCCGTCCCCCTTCGTACCTTTCCCCTTCGTTCACGCTCATCTTCGCCTTGGGTAGACACCGGAGCAAGCTCTTCGCGGACTTCAAAGATACGGAGAATATTTGACCTTGCGACAACCACGTTGCATAAAACACGAGCCACAACTTCGTGTCGGACACTTGAACTAGACGAAGCAGGCGAGTCGTGTCGTGTTGAAGGCAGTAACTTGAGACTGGTAGCAAATTCCACACCGCTTGCTGGTAATATTTCTTGCTGAAGGGCATGCATCGTGCTCAGAGAACTAGACTGTAGTGCAACCCGTATAACGCGTCCTGAACGCACTCTGCCAACAAGCACTGTCAAGAGAATTACGCTGATGTAAGCAGGACAATTCTGACGTAACAAAAACCAGAGCTATCATATCACTCTTTAAAGACCAAGATTTCACCTCGTTTTCTACGCGTCTCAGTGAAGAAAGTTCACTTCTAATGAATGAATAACATGACACTCTCTGTCGACTATGATCATTGAAGCGCTCATCATGGCTGTGAAACTTCAGACCTGACATACGTCCACCAACGACTTCCAGAAGTCGTAAATGAAGAGTCACCATCATGGTTTACTTGGGACTACAGCAGTACGGAGCCACCATCAACAACAGCATTATTATTATACAGGATCTCTCAGCCGTCACCCACTTTTTTTATGCTCGATCCAAGGCCGCATGGATCACCTCAAGCCAGACTCGTGTTGGTTACATCAAGTATGTGAAATGAACATACATATATTAGCAAGCCCATCTCCTACCAAATACTGATGTTCAGACATTCGATATACCCACCATGTACTCATCTGCTATTTCGTCTAAGCCGCAAAGCACCAGGTTACTTAATACACCTGTAAGTTCTCATTTTCCCGCATGTCGTTGTCTGCATTCATTTCAAGGTCTATTCTGCGCGTCTCTGTCAACTATCCGCTCGTGCTTTTAAGGCACCGGCACTGGGCTCATGCTACGCCCAACAGCCTAAATGCGACCCATGTTTCCAACGTCCCGTTGCGCCGAGCAATCATTATCCTTCCTCCCGATATGAAGATACTGCCACTCATTTTTCGCTGGGCTCAGGCTCTCAACGACCATCACATTATGTTCCTCCTGTCATTAGAACATCTCACTTGACTGCTCGAGACTTTCCATCCCGACCACCCACTCAGTCTGACTACATTTTCAGCCCCGGCAACACCACTCATACATATATCTATGAACAGTCTGATTGTTACTCTCGATCTGATGACACCACGACAAATGATTCATGTTCACCAAGTCTCTCCCCCGCTTCCCCTGCAATGTCGATCGATAGCTTGCTAGCCGTGACAAGTCCACTCTTGAGTCCATCGACTGAGCGAGGGGAAAGAGGACAAGTCAGCGGCACGACTGCAACGAGGCATGACCCGATCAGTGACAATAACAATACTACACCATTCCTGCCACTCACTGGAGCAGCAGGGTCGACAATTAGCAGATCTCATCCAGGACAATCGAGTGGTAGTCACGAGGGTGGATCGCTCCCATTGGCAGGTGACAAAATTCATTTCCGGCTGAGTACTGTTCTGATACGGTTCAAGGCCTCCATGTTGCTGATACACTAAATTCAGCAGCACCCATTCTGATCCCTCCTGCATCCACCAGTAGCAGTCGCTCCATGAAATTGGCTTCTAAAGTCGGCCACACCGCAGCAACAGCCACAGCTCCTCCACTACCATCATCGACGTCAGTTTCTCTGGTGCCGAACAATACGTCAGGTGGATACGCATGGCATTCGATTCCGACTGCTCCCCCTTCGGAGGTGGAATCAGAAGATGTTTCACTCGAGGCACGTATGAATGCTGAATACAATTCCATCGCCACTGGTTCCCTATATACTTCACCTGGAACTACCGATAATAATATGACAACCCGTCGCCTCACTCCGGTTTCGCAGTCTACACGTACTGGAGGCGAGAGAAAGGGTTCCTCTGGAAAATCTGAGGATACAAGTTCACACGTTCCTGACCCTGATCCCTCCGCCACAGAAACGAGCTCAGATGGCACGATCACTGAACCGGCGCCGACAGTTGCGAGAAGCTCTGCGAGTTCAACTTTCGTCGAATCGCTGGAAGAAGAAAGAGTAACTGGTTATATGAACAAGAGGAATTCGACTATTGTTGTTGGGGACCAAGAAAAGTATATTCCTTCTTTCGCTGATGATCGTTGGGTGAGCGACGAGGATGAGAGGGAGAGACAAAATTCCGTTTCATATTCACGAGTTCCTATTCCACCACCAGCACCAGAGCTGCGCAGGGAATACTCGAATACTCGTTCTCTCGTGTCGAGTGCGAATGCCACATACAATTCGTCCTCGCCACGTGCCACTGTTACGGTTCAGTTTGTTCCTCCAACCGAGGAACAACGCCTCCAACATGTCCTAGCCGCTCCTAACTCCTCACCCCCGTCACGTCCCCGCTGCCGCTCACAGACTGGTCACTTCGTTCCTACGTCTAGGTCTGAACTTGTAACGAGACCATCAGACACAAGAAGTAACAGCCATCCCATGCCCTTGTCTCTTCATCAGGCTGAGCCTAGACTAGATGCGAGGCGCCAAATAGATAGTGCGTTTGGCCTCCAGTTTTCTGCGACTACTTTATCATCTCCGGACCGTGCTACAAACGTTTATGTGCCATCCCCCAACCACCGCCTCGAAATCCCCTTGTCTTCTCGTCCTGAACTCTACATGTCCTCGCGGAATGAACATAGAGCCAGTCCCCCGAATATATTAGCTGGAGAAATGTTACGCCCACAAACAACTTCGCCGGAGCCTTCCCCACGTTGTATTCCATTCATAACGCATTACAGATCTCAAAGCAATTCTCCGCCTGGGAAATATCGTGTATCGCCTCCATCCTTAAATGATCGTACCACCGTATATAATCCTCATCGAATACCTGATAATGTACTATATCGCCCCAAGAGCACAGCACCTCTATCTTCCGACAACCAATCAGAAACCACTATTTCCTTTGAGCCTTATCGTTCCCAGCCAACGGCTCCTCAAGAGACCTCATACCGCTCACGATCTGGCAGGCAACCTCCAGGTGATACACACACTGTAACTCCGGTTTCATCCTGTGATCCACAGGCAAGTATTAGTACTGCCACCGTTCCGACTTCAGCCTATCCTGTCACTCAGCCTTCGGATCCTCAGGTACCTTTGACAAGGACAAGAGCAAATTCGGGATCATGGTCACGTAATGCCTCATTCGGTTCAACAACTTCTCCCATTCCACCACCACTTATAAATGAAGCTCCCAATTTATCATTTCGTCTCGCTAACCATGAAGCCCTCCACCAAGGCGGACAAGTAGACATGCCTTCGACAGATATCCCGCCACCTCCACGTGTAGCACCGGCAATGCTACGAGACCGTGGTTCACCACAGAGTTTTATCACCCCGGTGAGCATCAACGCTAGTCCTCCTCAAGATGCCCGTTCTTCGACTTCATCGCGTAATGCACACAGCTCAAAAACTCAACACTGGGATGGAGTTGGTGAAAGATCTGATGCATCGTCCGAGCGAGGCATTCCTCAGGGAAAGCTGGTATTGACAGTACGCAATCCATCACCCTCAGAAACAAGCAAAGAGAGATCGTCGAATCCGTCCCGCGCTCAACAACAGAGTACTGGCGCATCTCTTCCCCAGAATCTGGTAAAACCACACTATTCCACTGCATCAACAACGCCTTCAACAACTGCCCATTCACATGGTAGGCGTTCGACATTACCTTATGACTCCAAAACGGCTGGTAGCAATGGCCAGCAAGTGAACGATTATGGGCATCGGACTACTCAGCTTCGTTCAGCACATGAACCACCCAAGCGTCGTTTGTCCGATGGTGGCCATACTGATCGACCGAGTTTCTACTTCAATCCGAATGAACCTTCACGTTATCCGGCCCTTGGACGATGTGTTAGGTGGAATGAGAACTTGATTTGTCCGTCACCTGTCTTTCCTGATAGACGGAAAGGATGGTTTAACCGCCATGGGTGAGTCACTCGTGTTCAGTGCTCGCAGACTATTCAATCATGTATGATAGGGATCAGTTGTGGACAAACGAAGGTGCATATAAGCCACCTCCGCCAGGAGCTGAGTACCCACCCGATCTCGATGACTATCCCGAGTACGGTGAGGGATGGATGAACGAATGCGGGGTGAGGATTGACATGACCCATCACTTGATCCCTAAGGCACCTCTTCGTTCGGCTTTGAAGCAGTCAAAGGCGAGTTCTTGAGAGGGAAACCTAAGTGATGTATCTTTTTTGTTTCTGTACCAGACATTTCATGCATTTGATGTTGCACTTGGGTTCAGACCGCAGGAACAGGTTTCCGTAGTCAAGGCTTGGTCTTAATTTATATTTACATGCTGCATGTCTTTTGATAGTGTGCACAATGCATATTCTGACTAACAGGAAAAGTTAGGAGCTCTAAACCAGCCCCGCCACACTAGCATGTCACCTGAGGATTGGCCCAAAATGCATCCAGAAAGCGCCCACGACTGTTTCCACCATAAACACCTGAAATAGTGTTTCTATTTTATGCTATATATACTTGTAATCTTAATAAACCTCATCAGTACACAAGCATTGTCCAATTGAATACTGTTGAAGTGGCTGAATTTAGCATACTCATTATTAACCAGTGTCTGGATGCAAGTATATTGTGATGAAAGAGCGTATATTTTATGTTGATAAATATGGAGAAAGCTATGTATGCATTGTAAGGGAAGGCATTAGGGCTTCTGTGGTCCAATAGTATATGTTATGAGTTTTGTGGTGGATTAAAGAGTTGTGGTGAAGGGTTCTTGGTGGAAGATTGATGGGGCTTTTGTGAAGGATTAGAGGGCTTGAGTTTTATTTTTGTGAGATTAAATTGTTGAAGATCTTATGAGGCCATGAAAAGTATGAATGCCAGTTCATTTTCTAGAGTTTTTACACACTGAAAATGTTCTCTGTGATATTGGACTTGGCACTAGCACATAAGAATTGTGTAGAAGTGGTCTAAGTACACAAAAACTGTTGACAATGATACATATGTTTCTAGAGGAGTGGCTAGTATTTTCAAGGTACTATACTCATACAAATATCATTGATGCCTGTACAAAGAGCTTCTCATTGGCAATTCAGTATTATAGCAGAGCATTTGTACAAGAGTTAAGAGGCAAGGTATTATAATTCAAGACTTATAGAGTAAAGTTAGAAAAAGAACCTTGTATTAGGGTTAATACAAGAGAACTTAATGTAGTTCCAAGTACAAAGTGTCTACCTTATATACACTAGGCTAATGGTCTATACTACACTAAATCTAACCTACTCTAAAGAGTATGCATTATCCATAAGGTCAACATATAGTAAACATATTGTATAACATCATTATTCTAGAACTTTCTATATTCTTCTGTGTGATATGTAATCATGTGACCTGTGACATTTTGTGACAGTTATATGTAATATCATGCTAACCCTAACCCTAAGTCCAAAATAAGAAAACAAAATGGAAAATAAAATAAAAATAAAAAAGGGAATGAGAATAAACAATTTCTAGGATATTGATATTGTTTTATATACCTTGACTTGTGCTTTTCAAGTCAAGCACATAGCAAAGCTTATTCACAGTATTACTTAGGTTATATAAAGTCCACACAAATTCATGTATAATGCTAAGCTTTGTTAGAGTTGTGAACATTAAACTTAGTTTTATTTTATTTTATTATTTTATTTTGTATTTTATTTTCATTTCTATCATTTTGGACTTAGACAAAGAGTGTGATGTGATGTCATTCTTTCTTTCTCTCCTACTACCATCTTGCATAGTAGCACTTATTAGAGAACTAAAAAATATAACACAAACCCCTGCTATTATGAGCTTTAACTCCTTTAATCTGGCTTCTGATGATGATATCAACATGGTCACTGACCCCTTGGGGACCATGTTTAATTTGAACAATAATTTGAATGAGGTGAGAGATCGCTCTCTTGATGCAAGCACACATAGGCCTAGGTCCCCATCTTTATCATCAAGTGAAAATAAAGAAGAATATCATGTTCACGTTTAATATGAAAGCAACAGGATGAATAAAGATGAGCCCGTCAACTCTCTAGGCAGTGTCAACCTAGAATACACAACTCAAAGTCAGAATCATCAAGTTAGCAAGGTGGCTGACTCCCTCTTCAATACAAGGCTACAGTATGCTCCAACTGCATGCCCTACCCTTAACCAACCTCATGGTGAAAATGTGATTCACATACACCTCAATTACAATCCAGACAAGGCTCTAGACCCTGAGTCTTAGGATGGAAACTTTCATGCAGTCTTGTTGCATGGTTCCATGGAGCATCTAGCTTCTGATGCTCTTAACATTAAAGAATCACTTACCAGAATGCAAAAATACATAGCTGGTAAATCCATTGATAACAATAAGGCTAATAATGTTAAGGACTTAAATGGCATGGGTAAAGCCATTTGGGAATTTATTTCTGTAGTTTATGACTCTTACTGGGATGCTTTGTATGCTGATGACAACAACACAACTTTTAGGAACAAAGTCAAGTCCAAGTTTTTCCCTCAAGCTAGGAACATTCAAATCCCATCAAACAAAGGTAAAAAGGTTGTCAAACCTACTTTTGTATCAGCTATTTCACCCTCTATTCTAGCCAAATCACCTAAGAAAGTCAAGGAAATTTCAAAATTTTTCAAAAAAATTGAAAAACCCATTATGAATAAGCTATATGCTCAAGCTTTGTCATCAAAACTAAAGTCCAACACTGTATCTTCCAACATTGCAATGAACACATTGAAAATCAAGGAGGCTTTTCCAAATATTCCTAACAAGAAGATTGATACCATCCAGAAGGTCGTTAACAGCTCAAGCAACAAACCTAAACCTAGGCTCAATATGACTACTAAGGGCCCATTGCATAAGCAAGTCATTGTTCCCATGAACAATGACCTTGGTAAAAGATTTATTAAAAACTCAGTGGTTCATGTCACTAATATCAACTGTGCTCTCAAGAGCATCAAATCTAATGTCTGTGCTGACTTCATTAGTGCAGACAACAAAGGTGTTATCATTGCAACTAACAACATAGCATCAAATTCCAACCTCCAGGAAATTGAAAAATATGTTAAGAACTCTCTTCAGACCACTGACGACAGTATTACAACCCCTAGGCTTCCCCAGTCAAAGTCTTACCTCAAAATTGTAGGTATTCCATACTTTGTTGACAAGTCAAACACACACATCTCCTCTGAGGATATTGAATGTATTCTCAAAAACAATCACATTTTCAATGATATCATTCTTGCATCAAAACTGAGAGTTATTAAAGTTTCACCCAAGTTGGACATGGCTATCATCTGGATTGATATCTGGGACACATAGAACAGTAATAATGCTAAAAAAATTATCAATAGACAATTCAATGTTGGAAGTATAATCGCTATGGTGAGGGGTGCTAATATGAACCCAGGTACTCCTCAATGCAAAAATTGTTGGAAATAGGGGCATATGGCAGGAGTTTGCTGTATTCAAGGTTCAAAATACACCAAATGCAATGGACCACATCTTACTGATAATCATTGTGACTTTGCATGGTGTTGTAAAGATCAACTTAACCCTCCTAGACTTGAAACCAAGAAGGGCAAACCATGCCCACACTTATTCAAGTGTATTAATTGTAAGAGTTCTCATGTTGCTGACTCTGTAGAATGCCCTTTCTGGAAACACCATTTCAACAAGGAGTGGCACTCCAAAGAATATGCTAAACTCTGGGAAGCTAGGAGAACATCAATCCATTTAAGTGTGAACAAATCTGCAATATGATTTTAAAGAATTTGAAAATATTCTCACAAAACGTTCGAAAGAATAACTTCATTATCAATACTATTCTTGAATTTAATCAAGACTTTGACATCATATTCATCCAAGAGCCATCGTGGATGACTATCAGAAATATTCCTAGTGCTACAAATGCTGAAGGCTCCCCTCTAATAGGTGTTTCAAATCATCCTAATTGGCTAACATTTGTTAGAGATCTTTGTTCAACTGATGATTTGCTGAGAGTCATTAGTTACATCAATATTTGCCTTTCCTCTTTTTGTTTTACTCTTCACAAAGACATTATCAACCATCAAGACATTCTTCTTGCCTCTTTTTTCAATAACAATACTATTTTCTGGGTTATGAATGTTTATTCTGACTCATCTCACAGTGCCTTAAAGTATCTCAAGGATGCTGAGGTCAATATTTCAAATTTTTTAATTATGACTAGTGACTTTAATATTAGAGATTGCATCTGGGATCCATCTTTTCCTCATCATTCTTCTTTTAGTGATGATCTTATGATTATAGCAGATTCTTTCAATCTTGAACTTTTGTTTCCCACTAATTATATTCCTACTAGGTATTCAGATTCTGATAGCAGGTCAAATTCAGTCATAGACCTTATGTTCTTGCGATGTAGATCAACAGAAATCAATAACCACTCCATTCATCCAGACTTACAATTAACTTTGGATCACGCTCCTCTCTCAGTTACAATTGCCATCAAGGAAGAAAGCATTGATTCATTCAAATTTTCAATTGCTAAAAACAGCGAAGAGGAAAAAAGCTTTATCAAAAACATTTCATTAGCTATCAAGAACATTGACATATTGGACCTATCTGATAGTAGCAAAATTGAAGAAGCCATGAATTTGCTTGCACCAATAATTGAATGTTCATGGAAATCAAACACTAAATGAGTCCAAATTACGAAACATTCCAAAAGTTGGTGGAATGAAGAATACAATTGTACTCTAAAGAACTATAGGACAACAAGAAGTCTGGATAATTGGAAATTATTCAAGAACACAGTCAAGACCATAAAATACGCTTTCTTTGATAACAAAATTCAAGAAATCACAAACAAAAAGAGGGGTCCTTGGGAACTTATGAACTGGGTCAACAAGTGCAAGTTACCTGCCATTGAATCTATTAAGTACAACAACTGTCAATGTATCAAAATTGGAGATCTATGGAATGCCCTCCATTCTACATTCAATACAGCTCTCCATCATCAAGTTGATGTTGACATTCTTGATGAATTAGTGGA
>Ga0157368_1000359_pt1 | contig 21590 bp, 27 predicted proteins | sample AttbisABBM3_FD_113146 | JGI IMG/M metagenome (GOLD analysis project Ga0157368, IMG submission 113146) | Fungus gardens microbial communities from leaf cutter ant in Botucatu, State of São Paulo, Brazil - Atta bisphaerica ABBM3 | ecosystem: Host-associated > Fungi > Mycelium > Unclassified ...
ATGGCCATTCATATGTCCGTTGAAAGCTCCATTTTTAGCTTTTAGACTCTTCAAATACTTGTGGGCTTTTCCAAGCATCCAGATCGGAAACGAGAACTTGAAGTTCGGGTATGCAATAGCGCAAGTCTTGTTGAAGATACCTTCAATTGCTTCCTGTGGCCATGAACCATTCTACCAAAAAAGCCATTTCAAAGTCAAAGAACTGGGAGTAGCAGGTGAGAGAAAAAACAGCATACAGGATGTTGTCGAGACATGACCAGCCGAACGGCCCTTTCAATGGGTTCAGCGTGTGGATATTTCGCATGCATAAGGGCCAGAACGGCCCAGCATGTCTGTACTACCTGAGTATCTTTATGTTCGACCCAAGCACTAAGCTCACAAGACTGGTAATATACGTTAGTGATAATATCCAGCATCACAAATCGTAGGCCTTCCTAGCATACCTTCCAGCTCTCTCCCCAACCACCATCATTTCGCTGCTTTTTGATCAAGAACTCGCATGCTCTTCTCGAGGAGTCACTCGTTTCGTAGGTCTCGCCAAGCAGCGATAGAGATTCAAGAGCAAATTGGGTGGCATAGGTGAAACAGATACCCCATGAGCCAACCCAGCCCCCTTCGGGTTTTTGAATTTCATGGAGGAATTTGATAGCACGGTGAATGACTCTCCTGAGACCAGTCAGAGCTTGCCTCTAGGCGAGGACCAGTGAATCACTTACTCAATGTCTTTGGAGCGATAGCTGGGGTATATTTGACGGAATATGGAAAGACAAGTGATGACTGACGTCGTGCACTCAGGATATAGGTATTCAGTCATGATATTTCCTGCACTGGACTTGTTAGAAATTGAAAAATTTTGAGCGTTGAATGACTTACCGAAGACTTCAGCAGGGTTCAGCCACTCTAGCCATTTGGGGCCTCTGACGAGCTCGTAAGTGGCATAACCACCGGATGGGTCTTGCATAGCGAGCATGAGGTCAATTGCGTCAAACACACGATGGTCCGAGATAAGCTTCGGCATAAAGCTTGAATGCTGTTATGACATCGCACAAGAAAAGCAAGTGACAAAGCTCACTCAAGTCGATGCTGAAGATACAAAGCCGCTTTGAGTGCTTCACCTGTGCAGTCAGTGACTGTATAACCTTGTTCCTTAGTACTAGCATATGTCTTGGGTCAATAATTTGAGTAATCAGTGTGAAAGATTTACCTAAAGCTCCATGCACCTTTCGTTGCTTGTCTGTAGCTTGTGTAGTGGTGCCTAGGGTTGTCCCTAATTTGCGCTTGGTCAAACCATTCCAAGGCCTTGATCGAGCTCTCTCTATTTTCGTCTAGCTCTGCGAGGCCAGTCTCGACAAGAGCTTGTGTAATGAAGCCTAGATCCCAAGCCTGACTTCCATTCGTTCCACACATCCTCATACCGTCTTCTCCTAGCCACATGAAGTCATGGCGCTTAATTTCATGCATCTTGTATGCATGACTCTCTGGTCCATCTGCATGAGCTCGCGCTACGAGATTGAACATTTTTGAGACAGGGCCAAGGGCTTGATAGTCAGTGTTTTCATCTTCATAGACGATGAGGTCATATGCCCTTTTGAGGGCAGCCGAACGGAGAGGGGGTATCGTGCATTGTTCGTACGCGGCCAAGACTATAGAAAGCGTATCGAATAGTCTGGAGTGTGGGGCGTACAGGTCAACCGAACAAACATTATTTCGTTGGTCTGGCCAATAGATGGAGTAGTAATCCTGTGTGTAAATTTCCTGGGGGATACAAAGAACAAGCGATCAAATTTGTGGTCAAACTTCTGCATTTTTAATTTACCTGACGCAACTCCAGGATGAAATCGTTTTCAGGGAATGTGTATCTGATGCCATAAAGATAACTCATGGGAATGTAGACGTTACGGGTATGAATCCACCATCTGTGTGGGTGAATTGGTAGCCAGTCTGGTAATAGCCTTTGAAGTCGTCAAGCCAATGTTCTGTCATCGAATGGCTAAACACACCAGAGCTCGGGAGGGACTGGATTGTTCCCTTCCCAGTCATAGACGTTTAGTAGAGACAACCAGAATTTGCCCCAAGCGGGAATTGCAGCAGCACCACCTGCCCGTATTCAGATATTATGAGCTGCTCGAACTCCCTGACCTCTTATTCGGTTGCAGTGCTCACCCAGTTTGTGTAAGCAAGCAAGCGCCTTAACGCAGACAGGATGGTTGGCATCGACACCGAGAATACGAAGTGCAACGTAGTTCAGTCCAGTTCCAAAACATGTTGAGGCGCCTTCAACATGTCTACATGAGGATTAAGTGGTTGACTCAATTCTTGGTCACAGTAGCAAACGCACATGCCCCACCCACCATCTTCAGGGTGAGCGCGGTTGAAGAGGTATCTAATCATCTCGAGGCGCTCTTCTTCTTTGAACGACATTCCAGAAATATAGGAGCCAATGACAAGACCAGGGAGCAAGAACATGGGTCCACCGTATTCTCCAGGCCAGTGCCCATCATGTGACTGTAAATGTCTGTAGAATTCGTACCCGTTCTTTGCTGCCTGAAATGCGTCTTTTGCCGGAGGGAGGTCAGGAAGGCCCTGTAGATGTTTTTGAGGGGACAGAAGACCATGGCTGAGCAAAAGCATACGGTTTCCAGACCCAGCCAGTATTTGTCAATCTCGTTCTGCGGCCAGGCCTTGCATTCCTCGTCAGTTCTGAGGTAGTGCCATGTATGACGACCACCGTCGTTTACCAACAATCTCCAGCGCGAATAATCTGTGAAAGGGTTCTCGCCAGAGGGCCCGACGTTGGCTCTTGGATACATAGTTATAAAATGATCATACGATACTAAATAAACGTGAGATGCCGAGGATACTGGAGTTCTGTGCCGCAAACCCTAACCCAAGTAGGTCTTGTTGATACTCCCTCCCCAGTATGTCCTTTCGTGACGCGAATGTCATCGTCATCGAGACAAGCAGGACGGCTGTGAAAGCAGGACTGGGTCTGCCTGACCTCCTCAAACCTCCCCCGATTGTAAGTTTCCTGGTTTGCTGTTATGATGTTGGTCTACTGTTATGATGAAGCTAATTGTTTGAATTTTTCTTTTGGATAGGAAATACTTGCGCGTGTCGGCATCAGGAGAGGCCCATTAGGAGACACCAGTGCCTCTGCCCGCGATGCCAGTGTTTTTGACGCAGTAACAGCCTCCAGCAGCCGAGCAACATCTGTTCCGCCCCAGCCCATGAAGGCTGCTGTCACGGACTACTTAGTCGGAGAGCAGTTGGATGAAGCTCTAAGAGACGACCAGGACATAGTTATTTCATGGCCATTTGCCAAGGGAGATGTTGCAGACTGGACACAAGCAGAGGCAATCTGGTGTGCCCCAGCACGTGAATTTCCTGTCTTGACTACTGACTATTTTGAAAAAACAGGGGATATGTCCTCTTTAATCAGCTCCAACGCCGGCGTGTCCAAAACGAGTCACCCGTCCTCTTGTCTACCGCTCCAGGACTCTCACGCTTCACCTATGAACGATTATGTCAGATGTTCTTCGAGCGCTTTAATGTGGCAGGCTTTGGAGTATTGGAGCGCCCCATGGCTCAGCTCTACGCTGGAAATAGCCTGAGTGGTGTCGTCGTTGATATTGGTGACTGCGAGACCGACATCACCCCGATATACGAGGGGTTCATCGTCCGTCATTCAATAATGAAAATGCCATTAGGGCTCAAAGACTGTGAAATCTACCTTGCCAATCTTCTACGGTCCAACCAGAGTGTCATCAACGCCCTTTCTCCCCCTGAAAATCCACTCGATCCAGAAGCCTTGACGCGAAAACTAATGGAGCTGGTACAACAATTATGGAGAGATGGACATATTAAAATACCTTCAAACGGCCGAACAGTTATTCCTGACGACGAAGGTGTGACCGATATTGCAGCCATCGTTGTGGCAGGAAAGGAAAAGGCGGTTATCGAGAGTGGTATGAAAAGGAAGGCAACAGCGAGGGCGACAGCTGCTGAACTCGCTCGCGCTCGCGAAATTGAGGACTTGGATCTGATAACAGTACAATTCGCTGGGCTTTCCCTGACTGTTGGAAAGGAACGCCACAGAATGTGCGAGCCACTATTTGACCCGAGGCTAACAAGTGGTGTTCCATCACGCGACAATCAAGAATCAGTTTATCCTCTGCAAGAACTGGTGGCACAAGCTGTCAGATTCGCAGAAATGGATCAACGCATCTACATATGGGGGGGATTGCTTGTTACAGGGGATGTAACGCGATGTGTCAAAGGTCCGCACAACATTCTTTGCAATGCTACATTGATAACTCAATTCCCTTAAGGCATTGGTTCCGCTCTCCAGTCTCGACTGGCACCATATATGTGCAACCCTGATGCATCTCTGGATAACCAGCCTCGTGGTACGCGTCTTCTTTCAGTCCCAGAATATTACTCGGAATATCGAGAAACGGGGAACGGCTATGCCGGCTTTTTGGGCACGAGCATCGTGGCCAAGGTATGCATCGTCCACGCACACCATTATCCCTCATGCTGATTGCTCTGCAGATCATCTTTAACGAGCCTGGGGGGCGAAACTATGTGACAAAATCAGAATACGCGAGCAGGGGACCGAGCTCTATAATAGACATGACACCCTGTCTAATATAGATATAATGTGTACTACTGTTCTTTTTATACATGATATGAAGGAATCTTCATAGCACGACTCTCAAACAAAGCCATTTCACCAAGTGCATGACATCAACACGAGTAGCGCCGGTGAGTTGTTGGATAATGTAAATGACACCTCGTGGAAAAGCGATTTAAATAGTAATTTGCAAATCCGGTGACCTTATACCCTCCTCCAACGACTTCACGAAATGCCATCCGCAACTAAGCAGAGGGACCCGCTTGAGCGGACAGGGTAGGCACTCGCCTTCCGGCCAAGTTATACGCGTAAATCGCGTCGACGAACGTGTAACACTGACTTTGGTACCAGGACATTGACCGACCTTGAGCAAGGAGAAGGGCCAGTTGTGAAGAAGCGGAAGCTAGAGAATGGAGGGTCGTTTGCCTCACAAGGGCTACAGCCACAATCCTCTTTCGCGGACGTTCTGGAGAGGTTGAAAAAGGAGGAGGAGACGAATGCAACAGGTATATCCGATAATTATTGTCACCATCTACTATGTCTCACTCATACCATAGAGACAGAAGGGGGTGCTGATAAATGGGCGCGTCCCGCATTGCCAAAGATCAACCCAGGCCGAGATTCAATAAGTAAGTAAAGGACAACTCTTGGGACGTTCTATGTTGAGAGTTGCCTAGTTTTCCAGCAGATAGACGTGGAAGAGGGTGTAGATGGCAAAGGCGTTTTCGGCATTCGGATGTATGGTGTCACAGAGGTAAGTAGACTTCTGGCTGAAAGCTAAGCTCCTTGTTTTATTGTTTTGCAGGAGGGGTACAGTGTCATGGCATATATCACCGATTTCCTACCTTACTTCTACGTCGGAATGCCGCGAGGCTTCCGGGATGAGGACACCACTGCTTTCAAGGAACATCTGAACGTAGGTAGCAGTGGGTCCTCCCCTTTCCTTAAATGCTAACTATCTCAAAGCAACTCTCTGGAGGGAATTTCGTGAGACGGGTGGAAAAAGTATCTAAGCGCACTCTATGGGGTTATAAAGGAGACGACTGGATACCCTTCCTCAAGTTGACGATATCAGATCCCAAAAGTCTCCCCAAAATCCGAGATAAGTCGATTTATCTCTAGCTTTTTAGTTCATTAGTCTAACATTCTCTTTGCACGTCTCTTCGAGCGTGCAGAGTGCCAGTTTGGAGATTTATTTCCTCCTGACCCGGTCCCTACGTTTGAGAGTAACATAGTTTTCACTCTGAGATTCATGATCGACACAAAGGTACTGTCTTTTCACGATGCTCTAAGCGTACTTTGATGAAGTACCAGGTTGTTGGTATGAACTGGATTGAGGTTCCAGCAGGCAAGTATAAACTCATTCAAGACCAACACAAGCGTTCTCACTGTCAGATTGAACTTCACATGAGGTATTGGAGATCCTTTCTGTCATCATGTGTATTAGGTACTAATACCCACTATCTCTAGATATGACGCTTTCATCTCTCATTCACCCGAAGGCTCCTGGCAGAAAATGGCACCTCTTCGTATTCTGAGCTTCGATATTGAATGTGCGGGCAGAAAGGGTATCTTTCCCGAAGCAGAAGAAGATCCAGTCATTCAGATCGCCAACATGGTGACACAGAATGGTGGGTAGTTCTAAAGTACACTCTATTTATCCACACCCTGACCTTATATCAGGAGAGGACAAACCATTCATTCGGAATATATTTACACTTAATTCTTGCTCACATATTGTTGGTTCCCAAGTCCTGTCCTTTCGAGAAGAAAAGGAGATGCTTGAGCAGTGGCGAGAATTTGTGGCACAGGTCGATCCTGATGTCGTCATTGGGTATAACGTTGCCAATTTCGACTTTCCCTACTTGATGGATCGAGCGAAGGCTCTGAAGGCGAATAATTTCCCTTACTTAGGACGATTGAGAGGTTTGCTGGACATGCAGCTCTTTTAGTTTTGTGTTTGGGCTGATTGCACAAGTACAGGCGTGAGAACTGAAATCAAGAATACTCACTTCTCTTCGAGGGCTTATGGTCAACGAGATTCGAAGGAAACGCCTCTTGACGGCCGTCTTCAGATGGACCTGCTACAATTCATGCAGCGAGAACACAAACTCCGCAGTTATACGCTTAACTCCGTTTGTGCTCAGTTCCTTAACGAACAGAAGGAGGATGTACACCATTCTGTTATTACAGAGTTGCAGAATGGGACACCAGAATCTCGCCGACGTCTAGCCGTGTACTGCTTGAAGGTGCAAAATTCGATATTTTTCTGATTTATAGTTCTCATCTACACAGGATGCTTACCTGCCGCAACGGTTGTTGGATAAGTTGATGTGCTTTGTCAACTATGCAGAAATGGCACGTGTAACAGGTGTACCATTCAACTATCTCTTATCCCGCGGTCAAAGTATCAAAGTGCTTTCGCAACTGTTCAGAAAGGCGAATTCAGAGGGATATGTCATCCCAGCCCTCAAAGGGGAAGGTGATTTGATCACGATTGTGAAGGAACATATATACTAAGATTAGATTTTGCTAGGTTCTGATGAAGCCTATGAAGGAGCAACTGTCATTGAGCCTCAGAAAGGCTACTACGATGTGCCGATCGCGACACTTGATTTCAGCTCACTTTACCCTTCCATCATGATGGCTCATAACTTATGCTATACCACTTTGTTGGATAAGATTACTATAGACAAGCTAAATCTTGTCAAGGATGTCGACTATATTCAGACTCCCAACAATGGTAATGTCCTCGTTGGACTGTATAGCATGCACGCTTACCTTCATCAGACTTTTTCGCCACAACTGCGAAGCGGAAGGGCTTATTGCCGACCATTCTTGAGGACCTCATTTCTGCCCGAAAACTGGCCAAGGCCGACCTCAAGAAGGAAAAGGATCCGTTCAAGAAAGCCGTGTTGGATGGTCGACAGCTTGCTCTCAAGGTATTCCATTGACTCAGTCTCTTTTGGTTTCGCGCTAACGATCTTTGCTTAGATCAGCGCTAATTCGGTATACGGTTTCACAGGAGCTACTGTTGGCAAGCTCCCGTGTTTAGCTATCTCATCCAGTGTAACGGCATACGGCCGTCGAATGATTGAGAAGACTAAACAGGTCGGACATCTCTCACCTTCCCTTCTTTGATCTCGATAGATACTCATGAAATTATAGGAAGTAGAAGCTGAATACTGCATAGCCAACGGGCATACTCATGATGCTCATGTCATCTATGGCGACACCGATTCTGTTATGGTCAAGTTTGGGCCCACTGATCTCGCCAAAGTAATGGCTCTTGGTGCATAGACTCATTTGAATGTGCGTGACTTTTTCTGACACCTCGCTTGTAGGAAGTGAAGCTGCCGAATTTGTCACTGCAAAATTCATCAAACCTATTAAGCTTGAATTCGAAAAGGTTTATTGGCCGTATCTACTCATCAGCAAGAAGCGATATGCAGGCTTGTATTGGACCAAAGTGGAAAAGTATGACAAGATGGATTCCAAGGGCATTGAGGTATGATGTCTACTGTACAGCGGATTTCCTCGGCTAATTATTGTGTAGACTGTGCGGAGAGACAACTGTAGACTTGTTTCCACAGTTATTGAGACCAGCCTGCACAAGCTCCTGATTGACAGGGATGCTAAGGCTGCAGAGAAGTTGATTAAACGTTATCGTGTTCTAGACTCTTCAACTTATTCTCTGTTGTAGCTATGTCAAGCAAGTGATCTCGGACCTCTTACAGAATAAGATCGATATGTCCCAGCTTGTGATCACCAAAGCACTGTCAAAGACGGGTCAATGAACATCTCTCGAATGATAATTGTCTAGATCTGACCTCACGTTATAGACTATACTGGGAAGCAAGCACACGTGGAACTCGCGGAAAGGATGAAGCAGAGGGACGCCGGTTCTGCTCCTGCTTTGGGAGACCGTGTTGCCTATGTCATTATCAAAGGGATCAAAGGTATTTGCGTCGCTTTCTTTGAATATTCAGTCATTGCTAAACCACATATCCTAGGGGCTGCGGCATACGAGAAATCAGAGGATCCTCTTTACGTACTTGAAAACAGCATTCCTATTGATACAAAATACTATCTGGAAAATCAGTTGTCGAAACCACTAATGAGAATTTTCGAGCCTATTCTCGGAGAGAAAGCTACTTCCTTGTGTACGTCAGCTCTTCTTCCATTCGAGTGAGCTATAAAATATTTTTTTCAGTGTCTGGTGACCATACCAGGTCGATACAGATAGCTACTCCAACCGTGGGAGGCCTTATGAAGTTTGCTGTCAAAACCGTTACTTGCCTTGGGTGCAAAACGGCATTGCGGTCAAACAACAGTGTCCCGAGTATGCTTCCTTACTCCTTCCTCGGGATGTCAAACTGAGTTGGAGTATGTTAGATGGTGCTGTTTGCAACAACTGTCGTCCTAGAATATCCGAACTATATCAAAAACAAGTAATGATGACTTCCGAGTTGCAAGTACGATTTGCTCGACTATGGACGCAATGCCAGAGATGTCAAGGTTCCTTGCATCAGGTGCGTATTCGTGTTTCTCTGTGAGAGATTTGGTTCCTGAGGACAATTCAAGGATGTGCTGTGTACGAGCAAGGATTGTCCCATATACTACATGCGGAAAAAGGCCCAGAAGGACGTTGAAGATGGGAATGGGATGCTGGAACGTTTTGATGAAGAGATGTGGTGATATTGGCGTGTTTATAGCTTGCCCTCGTATGCTTGGCTTTTCTTGGATTGAAACACTGTACAATAAATATCAATACCTGATTAATTGATATACCACGAGCTGGAGGATGAATGAGTTCGTCTACCGTTTGTGCAACGAGTCGAGAGATTGTGAGGCATTCGGCCTCTCTAGGTACGGCCGAGGGAAGCACGGCATGTGGAGGCTCGACATTTATTTGGGTGAAGTGTAAACACGTAGGAATGTATATGAGTACTAAAGAGAGTTCATCGAAATGAATTCTTGAACGAGCAGGTTATTGCATGCGCATATTCTCAATCTATACCATCATCCAAAAATCGAGATTTTCGAATTTTTCGGCATTTACCGTGATGCATCAGCATCTAATTGGAACATCAAGAACTGTATAGTTTTATCAACTCTCACAACATACCAATCTGGAAAACCTCAAGGTCGCCCTCAAGACATCATCGTACCAGTCAGCAATGGCCCCAACAAAGAAATCCAAGACAGCAAAGAGCACTGAATCTATAAATGCCAGGCTTGCTCTCACCGTCAAGTCGGGCAAGTACACACTCGGTTACAAGTCTTCTCTTAAGGCGATGACGAACGGTAAAGGTGTGTATGCTTCGTTCCCTATCTTTTCGGGGGCTGGAGCGTGAGGCTGAGAAGGTCCCTTGAGCTGATGAAATATTTTGTTTTTTTTTTGCTTGTTGCTCCTCTGGATGGTCTTGGTTTCTTCTCTTGGTTCTACCTGTTTGCTTTTGGTTGACTTCCGGTGATCAGCCAAACTGGTGCTGATTGCTGGCAACTGCCCTCCTCTGCGTAAATCTGAGCTTGAGTATTATGCCATGCTCTCCAAGACTAGCGTCCATCACTTTGCTGGAAACAATGTCAGTCTTGGTACTGCTGCTGGAAAACTCTTCCGTGTTAGGTGTGTCATTGTTGTAAATTTCGAGGGTGTGTGGTAACTGAAAATTTATCAATCTAGTGTCATGACTGTCACTGACCCTGGAGATTCGGACCTTCTTAACTTCGCTGAGGGTAATGCTGCTTAGGCTCGTATAAAAAAAAGGGTGGTTTCGCTCATTCATGCATCTTCTCACGACCATCTATGTGTATTACCATCAATATGAGTCCATGTTGCATGTCGGAATATTTGAACATGGGGTATGAACCAAGGTTATTCTACAGGTTACTCAACTGAAGAAGAGCTCTTTGACAAGACGTATGGTATCGGCAGGATTGGAGACAGAATGCCCGATCGTACGAGGATCAGAAAAAATTTCGTAGTCGTTGCCACCCTGAAGAAGTATGTCAGATATTGAAGTTATTACAGTCCAAGACACTGACTGGGTAGCATTTATCGCCAAAGAAGTGAATCTCATTGAAGTTCTCATCTTCGAGTCTGTGAAGAGCATACGTCTTGTCCCAGCCATTAGGAAAAACATCGAATGAGAGTTGGCCACCGATAGCGAAAGTCAGCCCATAATCAGAGAATTTTTCTTTGAGGACTTGAACAAATTTTGCTCGATAACCATTTTGCTATGTCTGGTAATCAGTGGATTGTCGCGAGAAAGCTGTTTTATGGATTATACCTTATCGATTCGTTCGAATTCGACCCTTTCCAGAGCGCTGTCGTCTCTTGCATCAGTTTATGAGCGATTGTTTCTGTGAAACGTGACCTGACCTCGCATTACGGCCAATTGGGCTAACATTGATCATGCCTTGGCGAAACTCAACAAAGGTTCCTCTAGTGAGATATTTAGTGGAATAGGAGCGTAGTACTCGTAGGAGATGATTCCTACCGCTTGATGGGAATGTCCAGGTCGGCAATGTAGTGGAGAATAAAGTTGACCAGAATCTTGTAGCGCTCTTCACCAATAAAGCTGATGAACGACTCGGAAGGTAGGACTTGTCCCAACTTGTATGCAGTTAGGCCATTTTCGAAGAAACAATAGTCCATGTCGGCAAGCACTATACTTATTTCCGGGGAGTAATTTCAGTGAGGACAGTATCAACTTACAGTCAGTTCCTGGAATTTCCAGTTGCTCCTTGATCTTAGGAAGATCAGAGCCGCTAACAAACCCGACAGCAACCTTCTTGCGTAACTCCCTCAAAGTCTCGATCATCTCTGCGGATGCTGCCTGCCCAACATAGACATAAAGGACGATTGACGAACACCGTTAGGGATGTGTTCCCCACTTTTAAGATGAGGGAACATACTTGACGCGCAGGCGTAAGTGTTCCATCTACATCGAAAAGACAAACAGTGTTGCGTAGCCTGTCTCTGAAGCTCTTAGACATAGTGATTAATTGAACATTTGCATCTCTTCACTGGACAGCGCTAAGTCGGAGATCGCCGAGACAGTATGATCGAGTCAAGATTAGATTCTAGTGGTATTCTCTTGGTTAGATACCGCATTTCCAACAACAAATGCAGTCGGTTTATCACCTCTCACGGGAACTTCTGGACGCCCTGGTCCTGCGAAAATTACGTTTGGACCAACCACCATCACCGAATTATGAACCTACTCCCAATTTTGATTCTTTGAATGACGCTGTTAATTCTGGAGCGAACACCGGTGCTCGTGCATGTAATATCTGCTTATGCGTTACTTTCATAGACGTAGAAGAACAGAGGATACATTTTCGGTCAGATTGGCATCGATATAATGTAAAAACGCGACATTCGGGTGGCCAAGCCGTATCGGAGGAGACATTTAGTCAGCTCGTAGAAGGTATGTCTCTGTAGTTGGCTGCTGTGTTGGATGCTGAATTGAACGTATCCATCTTGTATAGCTTTGGAAGATTCATTGTCCGGCTCCGCATCATCGTCATCTGAGGAAGATTCTTCAGGAGAAGATTCCTCAGACGCGGTGACCACTCTCATTAATAAAACTAAGCACCTCAACGTGCAGGTAAACTCAGAAGTAGGTGATGAAGTTTCCTGGAAAAACCAAGTTCCACAATCCCCACTCGTATGGTTCCACTCGCCGGAGCATCGTACTCAATTGGGTGTCTACCGAACTATCTTTCCGTCATACATTGAGCCCAACGTGTATCTCGATGAACTCAAAGAGATGCAGTCAGGCGGCCCAGAAGGAAGAACTTGGGCCATGTTCATGGTTGCAGGGGGTCATTTTGCTGGAGCCATTGTCAAAGTGGGAAAATCGGATGAGGAAAGACAAAGAGAGGAGGAGGAGGAAGCTGCTGCTACCGTTGGTTCAGGAAGGAAGAAGAAAGCCAAGAAGTCTCATGTGGAGACAGAAGTGCTGCGACACAAAACCTTCCATCGCTATACGAGTGAGCACTCCATTTAGAATTCCTTGTATCCAGTCATTTTGATATATGGTGCAGCAAGAAGAAAGCAGGGTGGTTCGCAATCATTAAACGATAATGCGAAAGGTCCTGCCAAAAGTGCTGGTGCGCTTTTGCGTCGTTATGGCGAACAAGCTTTGCGAGATGTAGAAATATGTGATTTCTTCCAACGTATCTGTATTGACTTTCTAATTAGGATATTCGCAGCCTGCTTCTCGATTGGGCTGAGGATATCGATGCATGTGAACGAATTTGGATTCGTGCCAGCACCTCAAATCGCCGAATATTCCTCGACTTTGAGGGACTCGTAACTAAAGGTGATATTCGCCTCCGAACGTTCCCTTTTCCGACGCGGCGGCCGGTGAGCCCGGGAAACTACCTTGTGTTGAATTTGAGATCTGATGTGTTGGTTTAGACACAATCTGAACTAACGCGCTGCCTTCTCGAACTCATCAAGCCAAAAGTTTCTTACTTCACGGAAGAGGAACTCCGCGAGCAGGATGAAGCATACCTTGCCACCATTAAACCGAAACCTCCTAAACCTGTTCCTCAGCCACCGTCCCAGCCTCTTTCACTACCAAAACCGAAGCTCACGAACGACGAGGAAGTATTCAAAGACAAATGGCTTCGTGCATTTGACATGGTAGCCCGAGATCGCCTCGAGGCGTTCAAATCATTCTGGAGCCGTGAGGCAGATGCATTAGGCGGAATAAATGCACTTATACCCGAATATGCTTCCGCCGATGTAAGTGGAAATTTGAAAAGAGCAGCGACGTTTCTACAAGCTGCCGCAGCCGCAGGAAGTGAGAATATCCTTCAGTGGTTATTGATAGATAAGAACGCCGATCCCACCATCCCGATTCCTGTGATATCTCGCGATGATGATAAAGATATTCTGGAAGACCGCCAAGAAGAAGCTGATGGAGAATCCGTACCTTTAAAACCTGGTGGCCATCGAACTGCATACGATCTATCCAGGACAAAAGCCGTACGTGATATCTTCCGTCGATGTGCCGCCACGTATCCAAACAACTGGGACTGGTTCATAGCGGGTCGAGTTCCAAGTGGTTTGAGCAGGGAGATGGAAGAAGAGAGGGACGAGAAAAAAAAGGTGCGACGAAAGGGCTTGAAAGAAAAGCTTAAGGAACGGGAACGGGAGGCGGCTGTAAAGAGAGCTGTCGGAGTTGAGTCAACACCGAACCCCCCACCTGCTTCAAAGCCCGAAAGTTCGGCTGGTCCGCAAAAGCTTGGAGGTGTTTCCGGTGCTACTGAAGGTGTTGCTGGCCTTACGCCGGAAATGAGGGCCAGAGTTGAAAGGGAGCGTCGAGCGAGGGCAGCAGAAGCTCGCCTGAAAGCCCTTGGAAAGTAATTACCTTGCACTTCTTATAATAGTTTCAAATGTATTGTACGTGCTGGACACAGTCACTGGCATATATATGTTATGAAATATACATGCCAATGTATGAAATCTGATTTCAGTGCTTGTGTTTGTACGCGACAATGTCATTGTTTGATTTAGACTCAGCTTGAAATGAAATTGAAATGAAGTCATGATCACATTCCCTCTTACAAAGGTGACCGGTCACCCCATTGCAAACACTTAGCGGATTCCAACTTCTGGGATTCATTCTGGTCCTTGGAACACCTTCACATCATCTTTGTCAATTTTGGTCTATGGGACAGTCGCACACCCCGACTCTGACCAAAGAATCAGAACTTGAGGGAGTGGCTATCCCAGAAAATTTGATCGAACTTGCAAAGAATGTTCTTAGTCCTGTGAGATGTGAATGGGAGGCTGGGACAAAGGATGGGTGCGGAATTATATTAGGGTCATGGACACTATTGCGCAAGGTATGACGGGTCAATATCGTGCAAAGTAAATTTCGATTGTTGATACTCTTTAGCATCTACTTATTGTGCACTGCCAGGATACAAGAGTAAACTGTTATTTTTTTGGTTTCAATGAAAGAACATGACTTATGATTTCTTACAAGGGAGACTTTCACTGTGCTCTTCCACGATGCAATCGGCAGTTTCATTCAAGCTACACAACATTTGTTGAGCACCTTGATTCAGCACATTTACTGCGCCTTACTTTTTCCTGTCCACTTTCTAGTATGCTTCTTGAATAACTGGGATATTATCATATCAATATTTATGTTTCATGTTTACAGAATGTCCAAGCAATGCTCTACGAGGGATTGAATCCCTTCAAAAACATCTTGAAACTCATAATGCTGGGAGTGAAGCTTTACAAGCTTCTGGAAATTCCATGACATGGATACCTGTTCCATGGCATCAATCCTTAGCAAGTGGTCTTGGATCTACAACAGATCTAGAAAAATCAAGCTGCTTTGTAGCATCTCATATACCAAGATTAAATCCTGGAGCTGTTCTGGTTTCCAGTATGAAAGCTCAAAAGTCACAGAAGTTGGTACAATTAATGCAGGAAAGTGCAAAGCATTGGTTGCTTAGCCAGCCTATCATGTCTCAAGCTCAGGATCTTGTGGGTAGTCAGTCTGGGCTACATTTAGTGACAAAGAGGAAGAGGGGGGCAAAGCAACTAGAAATGATGGAGATCAAGAGAAATGATGATGATGATGAGGGGACAACGAAGATCACTTTGGATAATCTAACAAGATTTATTGGTGATCAACGATTCAATTTCATGGATCAGAGGCAGAAGACATTGACGAAAAGTTTTGGACCGGAGGAGGGGTCCAAAGATATCCAGATGGTTGTTGGGCAAGGAATGAAGGTACTCATGGTTGATTTATCTCGACCGCAGCCCATGCAGGAGTTGATTCGAGATGGAGGTGACTGTCCTGAATCAGCGAAGGCGCCGAAATGTATCACTTTTGAGGTTGTACGGAGGAAGATGGACAAACTGAGTGCGGCGAGTCTTGTTGAGACAGACAGGCTGTTACATGACCTCAGTCTATAACGTAACACTGTCATAAAATCATCCAATAAATGACATTGGGACCAACATTGGACCACATTGGGACTAAGGACATGTCCCAGGCTTGCAAAGTAGGTAGACCATACTTTTCCTTGAACTACAAGAAATGTCTGCTGTTGTCAAAAGTCAACACAGTTCGAGGTAACAAGGAGATATTTTCGGAGATATCAAGTCTTTCAGCAATTTTTCTGGGACGGTCGTCTAGAAGCTGAGGCAAGACTAAACTCACCATCTAACATCTTTGCTTTCTATCGAAGGGAATACAAACAGCATGACAGAGGCGATGGCATAACCATCATTACTCACAGGATATTGGTTGATTACAGGTCACATTAAGGCAATTCAGATAGAGAGAGAAATCTCAGAAAAACCACGAAGGCACCCTTGAGAAGTGCACGGGCGAGCAACAGTCGGATTCTGGAGGCGAGGCAATGTTCTCGTTCTTTGAATATTTGATATAATATCCTATAGGGTAATTCGTGTCTTGGCCACGAGTTTTTTTGTTGCATGTGTAATTACACATTATACATACCCATAAATAGTTATTAGAGGGACCTGAGGACAAGCCAACCACCACCCCACCCATGCAGTTGCAGCTGTGGGAAATCTACATATTATATTCTATACTACACTATCTTATCCTTTTCATACTTCAATTGCGGCAACACCATTGGCACCCCTTCACATGGCCCATCTACTAGAAAACTTCACACCAACTTCCTCCTCATCTTTTATCATTCCTTTCCGCCGGATTTCATAGAAGTCGTGGAATAAAACTAAAAATAGTAATATATCACATGACTTTGAAATTTAGATCTAAAGCTATGTTCATCATTACATTATCATCTTTGTTCTATTCCAATGTCTACCCAACGTAAGTATGGGAGTGAATAACTGTCGTATCTGGAATGTAACTCCCTGTTTGACAGGTCTCTCTTTGGCTCAGCAGCTCGCTCAACTGGATCAAGTAGCACCGGTTGGTGCGTTTATGATACTCGAACACGCGGTTTCCAGCTGATACTCCTCTTGCTACAAGATTTTGACCCCGAAGATTTGGTAACCCATGAAAGGGACTCTGATGATGAGGGACGTATCATTTCTGCAGCGGCCCGTGAGCACTATCTTGAGGTTGGGTACGTCAACCTGACAGTTTTTGTGAATGATTTTTAGAATTAACCCCGCTAATCTTAATTAAGTCCAAGTTCTCTTCGTAAATTCCACGATACCGCGGCAGATCCCAAATACAAAGGAGTAGAAACGAGTAGAAAGAACCTACTAGAAATTTCTGATCTGGAGGACGGAGGAATAGGGGATGGGGAAGACGAGGACGAAGGAATAGAAAGCGAAGGAAACGAAGATGAGGGTGAGGTGGATGCCGGAAAAGACGAGGAAGCCAATCTAGACGATAACGTGATCGGTCTCCGAGAACCCTCCGAAAGCAAAGGCGAACAAGGCCTTGAGAATGACGAGGGAAGACCTGAAAATGAATCGAAATCGTTGTCGTTCCCTGCGGAGCGAAATGAAGCACCAGACAATCTCACAAATACACTTCAGAAGACAAGAGAGGAAGATTTAACGAAGGGCAAGGCAGTAATGAGACAAATGGCGAGTGTATCAAATTTTTGATGACGTACTCTCGGCTCACTTGATTTCTAGAATATATGGGATTCACTGCTCGATGCAAGAATTCGCTTACAAAAAGCGACGACGACAGTGAACAGAGTTGCAACGGTGGGCCATGCTCCCCGAAAGTCTCTTTATCACTTCTTGAGTTGTCTATAGTCGAATTTACGGAATCTTTTGGATTCACCCAATTGTCAGGATGAATTGACCAAGTATCTCGAGGAATCAATACTTTTGACCGAGGAGCTGTTCGAGCTTCAAGAGGTTCGTTTTATACTGCGTGGCCAACTACTCTACCTCATTTTTCCAGGATATTCTTAATGTCAATGAGGATACAATGCCGCCGCAGCGCAAAAGGCGTAGAATTCTAGAAGATGATGATTTGGAGAGCCAGGCAGCTTACTTCACTGAAGCGACCACTAGCACAGCGAAACTAGAACAATCGTACGTCCCCCAGATATTTCAACTACAATCAAAAGGTCTCACTCAATATCAGCGTCCATCCATGGCTCGTCCAGACCCTTGGAAAGTGGTCTGCTAAGATTCAGGCTGTGGCTCCCTCCGTTTTGTTGCCCTCTAACCGTAATGCATTCTCCAAAAAATCCCAAAATATAAAGTCGGCTGTTTACATGGTCGACGAGGCATTGTCTGATTATCCTCGTCTGCTGCGCAAAACCCGAACAGCTCGAGGAAAGGTAAAAAGTGAAGTTGATGATGGCAAGGAGGAAGACATCGAGGTATTTGATGACACTGACTTTTACCAACAGCTTCTGCGTAATGTCATTGAATCTAGAGGCGATGGAGCTAGTGGTATGGATGATTGGATGGCACTGCAGCGTGAAAAGAAGGCTAAAAAGAAAGCTGATACAAAAGCAAGTAAGGGGAGAAAATTACGGTATGTCTTCCTCTGGTGTGTATTAAAATGACTTCAACCACCCCTGCCGTTTTAGCTACGAGACCCACGAAAAGCTTCAGAACTTCATGGTCCCTGTTCCGGTCATTGGTGCTTGGCATGAGGAGCAGGTTGACGAGCTCTTTGTGTCACTGTTAGGCAAAGGATTTGAGAATTCTGTTGTAGACGAAACCTCATTTGGAGCTGAGAAGACAACTATTAGCGATGGTTTTCGAATCTTTGGGTAGATATGGATATGTATTATTCAGATCAGGCACTGTAGAGGAACAAGACCAAATATGATGTATTTGAACAGTGCCATGCCACATACCTACCCGTTACTTTAAGACCATTTCAGGCGCTCCCTTGACGACAAACGACCATTTCTGAGTAGCATACTGACTATAAGTGCGGCTGCCAGGCGAACATTCGGGATTAAACGTTTACAACCACAACCCCCGACAGTCCTGAACGCTTTTTGAAACAATCAACCATGGTTATCGATAACTTTGAGGATGAAAATCCTTTTGAGAATGCCAGTCACTTACCTTTGGAAACACCATCAGCCTTCGAAGCTGCTCCTTCTGCAGCCTCAAACCAGCTGTCGCATTCCTCCCCTACTCGTCCATTTCCTTCACCCGGTACTCGCAAGGTGCAGCAAATTAACTCCAAGACAGAGTTCTGCTGTAACACAGATCGAGCTTTGCATTCGGGAATTGATGTGGAGATCTTGGTGCATTGTTTACAACTTCGTTCAGAGTCCACAGCCTAACTATCTATCAGATTACAGACGCGCAGAAGACGTCGGTTAATGCCAACTCGCCCTACATCATCTACATCATCAGGACTGGTGTATGTTTCTTCTTCGTAAGGCAGAAAAGTGGTCTGATTTGAGAGCCAGAATGCAGAAGCTAGGCATCGCTATTCGGAATTCGAGTCATTCCGGCAGTGTATGGTCAAGCTTTATCCAACTCTAATAATACCTCCCATCCCGTCGAAGAACACTATCGGAGATTATGCCGTCAAGCAGGCTAAGGCAAAAGAAGACATTGCCTTGATTTCACGACGCAAACGGATGCTGCAAACCTTCCTTAACCGCATTGCTCGCCATCCCATATTGTCCAACGAGCATGTGTTTCACCGGTTCTTGGATGGGGAAGTATCATGGGTGCGCACGATGAATATTCTTCCACTTCATTCACTCACGACTACAGACGGAGGTCCTCAGTTCACCACCTCTTACACTGTTACCGAAGAACATCCTAAAAGCCCCTTCACATAACCCAACAGATCAGAACGCTTCTCCGGCTTACAGCGTACTTTCCAATCCCTCTGCAGCTCATCCCCTCCGCAATCCTGATCAAAGATTCCTTGACTCAGAGGCCTTCACCCACAAATTTGCCAACCATCTGAGCGGTCCAATGGAAAAGATTACCCGGAGAGTAATCAAGCGTTGGACCGGTACGAAAAAAGATTCATCGCTCTGGATCTAGCATGCTAACTACTCATAATAGACTATGCACAAGATCACGCTGATTTAGGTGCCGCTTTGAATGGCTTCAGCCTGAATGAAACAGGGGCACTCGCAAGTGCGATCGAGAAGACGGGTCAAGCTGCTGATGCCACATATATGTCTACCACTAAACTGGTAAGCCCTTCTTACACTTGTTAAATGGATTGTTTTGTACATTTGGATAGCTTCAAGACCTGGAACAGAATTGGGCAGAACCTCTGCATGAATATTCACAGTTCGCTTCGATCATCAAGAAATTATTGGCCTATAGACATCAGAAGAACGTGCAATATGAGATGACTCAAGACGCACTTGTAAACAAACGTGAATATTTAGAGGAGCTAGAGAAGAGCGAACATGAGGCGAAGCGGCTGGAAGAGGCCCTGGCGCGAGGGAGATCAATAATCTCATCCAGTCAGCCTAGCCAACAACAGAATTCTTCAAGTCCAGAGATTGTAGGAGAGGAGACAGAAGGTAACGAGCCAGTTGTGGAGCATAGTCAGGCAAAATCTTGGCCAACAGCATTGCCGGCTCACCCTGGGCCAAATCCTGCTCGGCGAAAAACGAGGACTCCCGGTATGGGATTCCTGAATGCCCTTAGTTACACCCTTCACGGAATGATGGACGTGGATCCCGAGACCGCCCGTCGCAACAGCATTACGAGGACAAGAGAAACAATTTCTCAGGTGAAAATACTCATCTTGCATCCAGCTCGAGCGAAATGTCTGACATTTCCTACACAAGCTGGAAGACGCCCTTCATCTGTCAACCCAGGACCTGAAGTACTCAAGCTCCACGATACAGGCAGACCTTGACAGGTTCCAGCGGCAGAAAGTTGCAGACCTTCGAGAGATGGCAATTAACATGGCGCGATGTCATCGTGAATGGTGTAGACAAGTCCGTTGACCCTTCTATCTGCAGATGTACAGGGTTGATTGACTTTCCCCGTTCGATAGAATTTGGAAGCCTGGGAGGAATCAAGGAGGGATATTGATGCCATTCCAGAACACCCAAACAGACTACCCTCTCAGCCTATGACGAGCAATAATACGAGGCCTCAAGACACGACACGCAGTGCTGGTCCTTCAGGGACAAACCGCAGGGATTCGACAGCTGCTGTCAACGGTCGTTAGCCGAGTTTGTGTTCCATGCCTTCTATGCAGACTCTGCCTTCCCCACTTAGTTGAGTCGATCTCTCAGTTTCTAGATACTCTTAGTAGTGAAAACCCGAAGCAGTTCTAGTCACTTGATTTTAGCTTTTTTTCTCGAAGTCTGATGGACCGGTACATATAGAAACCTGGGTGGTGAATGGATTACTTGTTAGGCTTCTTTATTTTCGGGAAAATATATTGTTCATACCTTGCAGATGGATTCGTTGACAGACTCTATGGAAAGGAAGTAATATAGCCTCACCTGCAAGCTATAAGCTTGATCTGACCTCAGATATGTTTAGTAGTGATATTATTCTGTACTTGCTTGGTAGCTTTATATAGAATAATTGTCAATTCTCACTTTGGAATAGACGGTTCTTGAAGAATTCCAAGGTTTACTGTTCTTTTGGGGTAAGCAAATGGGCTATCCAATCTCCCAATGCAGATAAAAGATATTGAGCATGGTTTACACTTAAGATAAAGGTGTACTGAAATCTGAAATCTGCATAGACTCATACAAGGTTATCCACCTTCTGTGATGGATTGCCATAGACTGATCTAAGTGTTGGAAGAAACAGAACACAGCAGTACAGTGCAGTGTGGACAACTGATGGCTATTTACCAATATAATACTATTAGTGGAGAGCTTGAGATGTGAGCAGTATAAGACAGATATATTGTCAGAATGATGAAAAGTGGACTTTGTTTATTTTTCTTTTCTTTCTTTTTTTCTTTTCATTTCCAGTTTCATTTCCTTTTATCTCTTGGAATCTAAGGTTAGGGTTAATGTGACATCACCA
>Ga0157368_1000360_pt1 | contig 21588 bp, 22 predicted proteins | sample AttbisABBM3_FD_113146 | JGI IMG/M metagenome (GOLD analysis project Ga0157368, IMG submission 113146) | Fungus gardens microbial communities from leaf cutter ant in Botucatu, State of São Paulo, Brazil - Atta bisphaerica ABBM3 | ecosystem: Host-associated > Fungi > Mycelium > Unclassified ...
GCCTGAGCCCGATCCGGCTGCGCCAGCAGTGCCAGAGGTAGGCGCAACTGCTCGGCACGCCAGCGCAACAGCTTGGCCTGGTCACTGGCCACACCGGCGACCAGCAGGGGTTGATGAGTCAGAGCAAAAGGATCGATGCACTCATGCACGGCCAAGGCTAGATTGAGCACGGCGGCCGCCTTGTTGCCGCTACTCGGAGTAGGAACCAGGGTGGGCAGATCGCGCCACAGGGCGCGGCCCTCATTGAAGGTCAGGCGTACCAGCCCGTTGGTCCCCTGGCGAAAACTGGCCATCGGGTCGGAGATGCTGGAGTCTTCGCCCAGGGCCTGGCCGGCAGCGAAATGCAGCCAGCGGATATTGCCATCGGCTTCGCGCAGCAATAGCACGGCTCGGCTCTGCCGGGTATAGCGATCATTGGGGCCCGTAGCCAACAGCGGGTCCCCACGCAAATCAGCCAGCGTCAGTGGCGGACGCTCCCAGGCCGGCAGATCGTCCTGGGCCTGCCGCCCCGGGGCAGGATGCAGGCAGAGCGCCAGGGTCTGCGCCAGGGTCGCACCCAGAGGCAGGATGGCAGCGGTGTTCACCAGGGCACCGGCCTTGTCGGCATCGCGCAACACCTTGACTAGGCCACCCGGGGTGAACTGCAGGAAGCCCAGCAAGGTGGTGAGAGCCTGGGTCGGTGAAATGGCCCGCGGCGCGGCATCACAGGCATGGTCAAACACCACCGGAGCATTGCCATTGGCGCTGGCCAGGTCGATCTGCGTCCAGGGCTTGCGCTTGTCGCGGGTTTCTTCCGCCTGCGCCAGGACCGCGACCTGCAGGAAGGGCTGTTCGGGGTGGAACAGCCAGAAATGCTCGCGCCAGCGCTCCAGGTAAGCGATGACCCGATCCGCGGGCAGCCCTTCACGGTACCAACCGGCTCGGTCCGGATCCTTCCAGCCCGCCGGCAGCGACTGGCTCAGGGCACGATGCAGGATGGCCAGCAGCAAGCGGTACTGGGCCACCAGACTAGGCGGCGCCGTTTCTGCCAGGGCGACGATCTCGCCGCTGCGGCGAAAGGTGTCCAGTAGACCCAACTCCAACACCTGGCCATCGGCTAGGCGGACAGGAATCCAGGGTTCGTCGAGCAGGTTGTAGGAGCATTCCATTTAGAACCTAGTCCTTTGAGCGGTACTCGATCAACAGACGAAAGCGCTTGGTTTTCCAGAGGAAACCGGCCAGCAGAAGCAGCCCGCACCCCAGCCATATCCGCCAATCGTCTCCGTAATCCCTTAGAAAAAGCAGAAAATGCGTCAGAACGTTTTCGATAGTCATGACCAGCCCCCACCACCATCGGCAGAGGGACAGTAACCTGCACGCAACCATCTAGCAAGGATGAGTTCCGAATTAAGCGCACATTGCCCACACCCTATGGTGCTGTTAGAGTCTGCTCTCCCCACCTTTGCGGGGATGACCCTGATGAATGCCGCATTAAATCGGTAGAAGCTTCATTTCCCGACGCCAGTCGGGATGCTTTACGGAGGAGCATGCTCCTCCTTTTTTTCGTATACCAACCCCAGCTCGGCATCCAGACGCAGGCGTAAGCCTCCTATTTCGTAGCACCCGTGACGCAAAGGCACAGGGCGAGCATTACGCAGCAGAGGGTGCTCGAAGGCATGAGGGAGGTCCTGGCTCTGGAAATGCTTGACCACGGCAGTGCGGGAGAGGCGTAGCTGGCGGCCATAGAGGTAGGTTGCCGTCCGATCATCCAGGCGCACTGTCGCTGGGAAGATATGCTCACCCACTCGCCACATGCCCTCCTCGGTCACGTCTACCGGAATCAGGGTGATGGATTCCTTACCCAGTCGGGTGGTATTGCGCAGCCCCAGCAGGTCGTCCTCGTCGTTACCATGGGGCTTGCCGCTGTAGGCGGCCGACAACTCGGCGTCAGGATCGAGCACGACGTTGCCGGCCTGGATGCGCTCGTTCTTGGCCGCACCCACGTGTTTGCCAAAGGCCTCGACGTCGATGAACTCGACCACCTTGGCCTCCAGGCCATCGGGCAGTGGCATATCACCGTAGACTGCCTGCACTAGGCGGTCGATGTCGGCGGGCAGTTGCAAGAGGTCTTCCTGGCGTAGTAGCGCCCAGGTCCGACACAGCAGATAGGGAGAATAAACGAAGCCCCAGGCGGTAGCCGTGAGTTCGGGAAAGGCCGGTTGCAGGCCGGCGACCCATAGGCGGGCCTCGGCATGCGCTGAAGGCCGGGACCGCTTCTGGTGACGGTGCAGGCGTCCTGCACGCTGCAGCAGCAGGTCGACCGGGGCCAGGTCGCTGAGCAGAAAATCGAAGTCTAGATCGAGGGACTGTTCGGCCACTTGCGTGGCTACCAGCAGGCCGCGCACGGGTCGCTCGCCGGTAGCCCCGAAGCGCTGCAGTACCGCAGTCTCGCGCTGGTTGCGCTCTTCCAGCGGAAAACGGGCATGGAATAGTAGCACCGGGACGTCCGGCGGCAATTGCTCCCGCAGCAGTCGATACAGCCGCTGTGCCCGGTCCACGGTATTGACGATCAGGGCGCCGCAGCCATCGCCCTGCAACAACGCCAGGGCCTGAGCGGCCAGTTCTTCCACCGACTCGCCCAGGCCCAGCAGCTGGATCGGTGGCAGGCGACGGGCATCGCAGGGATTGCCACGTACACCAGCGGCATCCGCCAGTAGTAGCCGCGGATAGGGTAGCTCCGGGATGTCGGCAGCGGAAACATCCCAGGCCGCCAGCAATTCATCGCGGCGCGCACGGGGTAGCGTCGCGCTCATCAGCACCACCGAACTGCCAAGCGCCTTCAGCCAGCGCAGCAGGGCGATGATGAGATTACTGGTGTAGGTGTCGTAGGCATGCACCTCGTCCAGCACCACCACCCGGTTACCGAGCCCCCAGAGGCGGACGAAGTGATGCTTGACGTTGAGAGTGGCGTACAGCGCCTGGTCGACCGTGCCAACCCCATAGGGCGAAAGCAGGGGACGCCGCCGCTGGGCGAACCAGGTCGAGGCGGTGAGACTCTCCCAAGGAGACTCATCGACATTGCGCAGGTGTTGGACGGTCTCGCTCAGGCTGGAACCACTGTGAACCAGCTGCACGTCAGTAGGTTCCTGGGCAAAGCGATCGAGGAAGGTCAGAGCTCGCTGGAACAACGCGTTGCCCGTTGCCTGGGTCGGCAGGGCCACATAGAGGCCGCGGTGGCCGTTGGCAGCCTGCAGACGCAGATGGGCGAGAAAGGCCAGTTCAGTCTTGCCCTCCCCCATGGGCGCTTCCACCAGCAGCAAAGCCGGCCCCTTCGCCGTCGTGAGAAGACAATCCCCGACCTCTTGCAAGGGCCGTGGCGTGAATGGCTCTTGGGCCGCGACCACCAGATTCAGCAATTCGGCGGTCGTGGCCGGCCGCTGTAGCAAGGGGTAGGAACGGCCCCAGCCAATAGCGTTCAGGGCCTGTTCTGCGCGCTGACGGGCATCCGCCTGGTAGGCCGCCAGGTCATCATGCCGCTCTCCCAGGGGAAACCACTCGGGATTGGAGGCGATCCAGTCGGCGACACTGGTCAAGCCGGCCAGCCAATTCATAGCGGGCAGACCCAGCTCCGCCAGCGAGGGCTCGCCGACCGGGGCGAGTTGCTGCCAATAATGTACCAGGAGTTGCTGGCGGGCCTGGCTCCAGGCCGGCGGCTCACCTAAAGGGCGAGCGCCGCGCACCTCATCGGACAGAAAATGATAGCCGTGATGGGCGCCGATGGCCTGGATGACACCTTGCAACCAGCCAATGGCCAGCGGTTGCAGTCCGTACAGAGGCTGGCCAAGCAAGGCGACGGTAGCGCAGGAGTGATTGTCCACGCGGCAAGCGCCGGTGGGAAAGGCCAAGCCGACTGCGTTGTCGCGCAACTGTCCGTCAACCCATTTAGCCTGGAAGCCAGGAATGGCCTTGCCGAAGTCATGCAGGCCGACGGCAGCTGCTAGCCAGCGCGCTGTGTGCTCGGGAGGCAAGCCAAATTGGGTACTGGCCCAGGCTAGCGTAGATGCCGGCTCACGCTGCAGCAGCACCTCGGCCGTAGCCGCCACGTCCAGCAGATGGGCCAACAGGCCGTGCCCCTGCCCTTCGTCACTCTTGGCCCAGAGGGCGCGTACAGCCGGGGGCAGACCGGAAAAGGTCATATCCATTGAGATGTAGCTCACAGTCCGTTGTGATCGACTTCACATATAGCAGCGATTCGGACCTCGACGCAACAGCAGGCATAAGGATCGCGATTCATCCCCACGCCCGTGGGGAACACTCGACCAACATCGACCTGTCCACCGCCACCAGCAGTTCATCCCCACGCCCGTGGGGAACACTTGTCGCCTGCAAATGCCGCTGGGTAGGTCCACGGTTCATCCCCACGCCCGTGGGGAACACCGGATCCTCCGGGTCGACAGTCAGGTCCACACCGGTTCATCCCCACGCCCGTGGGGAACACATGCCGGCAACCCACAGGCGCGCGGGTGCTGGCGGTTCATCCCCACGCCCGTGGGGAACACGGCCTGCCGGTGGTGGCAACCGAAATCGCCGCCGGTTCATCCCCACGCCCGTGGGGAACACCGCGTCACCGGATCGAAGCGCGGCGACGAAATCGGTTCATCCCCACGCCCGTGGGGAACACTAAGGAGGCAGCACCATGGCACGCGACTACAACGGTTCATCCCCACGCCCGTGGGGAACACGTGCGCAGCCGCAACGCCTATGGCGTGAGCGACGGTTCATCCCCACGCCCGTGGGGAACACGCGTGACCGGTCTCCTGCGGGTACGGCCTGAACGGTTCATCCCCACGCCCGTGGGGAACACTTGGGGTCGGCCATGCCGGGGGTCCTCGGGTGCGGTTCATCCCCACGCCCGTGGGGAACACTTGCCAGACCCGGCCGTCGTCGAAGCCCTCGACGGTTCATCCCCACGCCCGTGGGGAACACTTTACCGCCAGCGACTCCTCCTGGAAGGCAGGCGGTTCATCCCCACGCCCGTGGGGAACACTCCTGGTCTGGTGAGGATGAGTTCGCGATCTACGGTTCATCCCCACGCCCGTGGGGAACACAACGGCTTGACGATTTCGAGCACAACCTTCTCCGGTTCATCCCCACGCCCGTGGGGAACACGTGTTCTCGCCGCTTTCTATGGCCTCTGCCAGCGGTTCATCCCCACGCCCGTGGGGAACACTCCTGAACAGTGCAAGCTAGGCTGGGATAATGCGGTTCATCCCCACGCCCGTGGGGAACACCAACAACTGGGTGCAGCTATGAACTCGCATGACGGTTCATCCCCACGCCCGTGGGGAACACGCCTGCCAAGACCCGATGGCGAAGGCCGAGCACGGTTCATCCCCACGCCCGTGGGGAACACTCTTTCTTATATGTGCCGTATGTTGTCCTGGTCGGTTCATCCCCACGCCCGTGGGGAACACGGTTGATTGATAGCGAATATCTCCCGGTTTGGCGGTTCATCCCCACGCCCGTGGGGAACACTTGACGTTCGTGTAACTCCCGAGCAATGCAAGCGGTTCATCCCCACGCCCGTGGGGAACACACCAACCATAACCCACTGTTCTAGTTAGATAAAATAGACCCACAAAAATCTACCGACTTTCTGCCCTTCCGCTGGCCATACAAACCTCCCTCACGTACTGCTGCAATGCCTTTAGGGCAATCTGGTCGGCGATGATGCCGGCCCGGATATCGAGAACGTTTCGTCCAGCAGCTGGAGCGAGTTCGACGGTGGCTGCATCGTCCATGCGGGCGGGCCCGGTGGCAGCGCTGGCGACGGGCACTGGGCCGGCAGAGCCTGTGCAGGAACCCGCGACCCGCACCCGGCCGCCAGCAGCAAGACGAGCCCGCAGGCGGTCATTTTCAGCATTCGCATTCTTCAGTTCCTCGGTGGATTTCTGGTCCAGGGCCGCCAGCGCCTGCTGGGCGGCCTGCTGCTGCGCCAGCGCCCGTGAAACCTGGCGCGCGGCGGCGTTCGAGATGGCGGCCAGGTCGGCCTGGTGGGCTGTGTGCTCGCGCTCGGTCTGCGCCTGAGCGTCCGCCACCTGGGCGCCCAGGCGCCAACCGTTCAGGGTCCAGCCGATTCCGGCGCCCAGGGCGAGCAGCAGGATGACGCCGAGCGCCCAGGCCATGGCCCGATATTGCGTCAGCCAGGCGTTCACGCTGTCACCCTCTTCGCCTGGTCGCCGGTAGCGATGGCCACCTGGGCGGTGGAACCGAGGAACAGCGCGCGTTCGGCGGTGCGGCGGCGAGTGAGGCCGTACATGACCACCCCGTCGTTCTTGTTCCAGAGCAGGAACTGCTCGGCGGCGCCGGCATAGTCTTGGCCGTTCAGCTTGCGCAGCAGCGTGGACTCGCCCAGGCCCTCGGCCTTGCCGTTGTGGTTCTCGTCCAGGCCGACGTTGTAGGCGAACGAGACCAGGGCATCGAACTGGCCCTGGGTCAGAGGCACCCTCACCAGGCGCGCGACGCCGGCCTCAGTGATGGCGAGATCCTGAACGAAAGCGGCGTCGGCCTGGGCCTGCGTCCAGACTAGGCCGCGCTTCACCTCTGGCCCCGTGTGGCCCCAGCCGATAGTCCAGGGGTGACCGTCTACGCTGCCTGGGTCGGGATAGGCGACTAGACGGCAGCTTTCATAGTGGTGCAGCAGGGCTATGCCCTCAGGGGATGTCCGCATGAGTTTTCTCCGGGCATAAAAAAGCCCGCTCGATGGCGGGCTGGGGATTGGATTAGGGTTAGCCGGCTAGCTGGGCAAGGACAGCGCTGGCAGCTCGGCCAGGAATACATCCAGCGATGGGATCTCGCGCTCACCGGCCTTCACCTTGGCCAGCTCCTGGTAGGCGTACTGCCACACGAGCGAGCGCCAGGCCCGGAATGCCATGCCGTCGCTCTGGAACTTCGGGACCGCAGGTTCTTCCGCGTAGCTGACAGCGGTAGAGATTGAGTCGTAGCCGCGCCCGCGCGCTGCTGTATCAAGGTGCGCCTGGATGGCCTGCTCGAAAGTACCGATTAGGGCGACCTGAGCTTGGGCCTGCTTGTGCGCTGAAATGATTAATTTGGACGTATCGATGTTAGCCATTGGCTGATACCTACTTGGACGTGCTGGGAGCGGCAGGTGAAGTCGGCAGCTCGATGGCCGGCAGGTGGATGTCAATGACAGTGCCCTCGGTCTGCTTGCTTAGCATCGTGGGGAATGCCTCGGTCTCGGAGGGAGCCGGGCCGACTGGCACCAGAAGGGTCAGGTTGATCGCCCCGGAGTCGTCACACACCACATCGGAACAAAAATGCGGTGAGTCGACCGCTGCGCGCGGCAACGTTGAACCCTTCTCCATGAACGCGAAGTCGAACGACTCGCCATTGATGATGAGGAGCGCCCCTTGGATAGACACGGTGAGGTCTACCGCCGCCGTGCCGGACGGCCTGCACGGCGACTGCGTGATATTAAAGATCATTAGTACCACCAACCGATTGCAGTCCACTTGATAGCCGCTATCGCAGATGAAATCCAACTAACGACCTGGAGCGCTCCTCCAGTGCTTGTTGGGGTGGCGTCCGTGCCTACCCATGAAATTGAAACCTCATGTCGCGTTGTCATGCCGTTCAAGTTAGGTTCACTAGCAAACGCAGCAGGAAACGTAATCTGGATGTCGGGTGAGCAATAAAGCGGGCTTATGCTGATTGAAACATTCGCTTTCCCGGTCTCACCCCAACACCATTGTGCGCCGTCGGCGAACCTCACGTATTCGCCGTTACCATTGCTGCCACGCTCGATGATGGCGCCGGTTGGCAGCCCTCCAGACGAGCGCGTTACCTGCCCTAGAATCGTGTCGGCGGTATAGATCCGGGTCCAGGCTCCCCACGTCCCATCGAAGCGCTGCCGGGTGAACATCTGGTTGTTGTTCATGCCATGGGCGATCTGCTTGACGAAATTTGTATCCCGATGGGTGATGACTTCCAGGTATGAATAGACATAGCTCGGCATATTCGTGCCGCCGTCTGGAAACACATACACGCCGGAGGTGGTGAGCGTGTTGGCATCCGTCGAAGAAGACATGATCCTTGCCGGCCCTCCGTTTGCGCCAAACGCGCCCACCTGGAGCAGCGCGCCATCCGTCGTGTCCCAGGTGCTTGATTGGACCGGCAGGTTGTCTCGAGGGATCGTATCGCCGCTGGCGAACTGCACCAGCTTGCCGTTACCGTCCCCGTTGTCTACCAGCTTCAGTGGATAGGCGTCAGCCATTGAGCACCACCTGCACATTCACGGCGCCACCAGCGCGAGTTGTCACCGGCAGCGAATAGTTGGAGTTGAGCGAGAGCTTCAACAGCGCGCCGCTGCGGGTGTAGGCCGGTAGATACACCGGCAACCCGAGCAGCGTGTCCCCTGGCGGGAGCTGCTGATTGCGCCCACCGCGGCGCACCAGCGGGCGGCGGGCAGCCATCACAGCACCACGTAGTCGTAGTCGTCAGTTACCAGCTCGGTAGCGCTACGGGCGCGGCCCAGGCGCTGATCGATCTTTCCGGCTTGGGCGGTATCGGTCGCGTCGAGCGGAGTGGCCAATACGCCGCCGGCAGTGCCCAGGTAGTAGTCGGCACCCACCGTGAGGCCGGATAACTGATCGTTGGTGGAATCAAGCGGCCAGATAGTGGCGGTGCCACCGTTAGCTACCTGAACTTTCACGAAGCCGGTTGCCACCCGGCCATTGCTGTTGTCGGCCAGGCGCACAGACAGGGTGCCAGAGGCGGCGTATTCGTTGACGAAGGCGCCGGACGTCAGCGCCTCGGTGGCCGGCGCGGTGCGATTCGTTGCCCCTATGCCATCGGGCATCATGGTGAGGTCGAGCTTGCCGCTGGAGTTGAGCGCCGGCACCTTGCCGGCATCGGCGGCGCCGGCAGACTGCACAGTCGGGGTGTACTGCTGATTCCTACCGTTCTTGCGCTGCAGAAGTTTGTCGACCATGGAGCTCTCCTAATCGAGCCGGATTGGCTCTTCGATGTTGAGAATTACCCGGGTAGCGCTGACGGCCGCCCCGAGGCGCACGTCGAAACCCGACGTGGGTGGCGTCTGTGTCAGCGCCCCGTTGGTGCCGAGCCAGATTGGCCCAGGAGTCCACGACCAGGCGGCGTCGTCGACGGCGCCGATCAGTTGGATGTTGGTTTCGGTACCGGCTGTGGCGGCGGTAAGTGCCAAGCCGAGCAGGAGATCGATATGGGCAGCGTCAGCGGCCGAGAGCGGGAACACTTGGCCGTTCAGCTCATACACCACACGCAGGGCGCTAAGTGTCTCACCGGCCAGGCGCTGCACAGCCGCGCCGCCGGCAGGGCCTGGCGCGCCGGGTGGCCCAGGAGGCCCCTGGTCGCTGACCGCCACCACCAGCACCGGCGGGTCGGGCTCCACGACGATGCAGTGCTCGTCCTCGACGACGATCAGGCCGGGCAAGTCGCAGCTCATGGGCAGCCCTCCAGCGCAATCTGCACCTCGCCCTGGGCATAGCGCTGCACCGTGCCATCAGCGAAGGTGAGATCCAGATCCCACACAGCGCGAGTCCTGCCCAGGGCTGCAGTGGCTGGGGCCCCAAGGTGGATACGCAACAGCCCCTTGCCATCGATCACCAGGCCGCCGTTGGTTGTCGTCAGCTCAAGCACTGGCGCGGCGCCAACCTCAGAGCGAACCACCAGGCGACCGGTCACGCCGGTGAGATCCACCGGAGGCAGGTAGATCAACCTCCCGCCGGTAGGCTTTGCGCCGCTAGCATCGATGACGTTCACCTCTAGTGTGTTGGCGTCGATCACCTTGACCATGTGCGGCCGGGCACTTGTTGGATCGCGATTGAGGTTGGGAAGGCCTACAACCCCGGCAAACCATGCTGGCCAGGCTCCTACAAGGCCATGGCCAGGAGCCGAAATAAGTACGGGCGCGGTAGCGGCGATGCTGGTGATGTCGCGATAGATCCGACCTGGCTGCATCAGCCACAGAACCTTGTTGAGCGTCGTTCCCTGGATGATGCGCAGGGGAATGCAGGCCGGCGTCATGGCTGGCTACTCCAGAGCTGAATGGGGTTAGCTGAAACTGACCTTGAGCGTCCCAGCCGGTAGCGGGTTGTCCGCGACAGGCTGGAAGGTCGACACAGCACCGTTGAGGGTGTTGAGGTTGCGGAAATCCGACATGTTGTACTGCTGGCTACCGATCTTGAACGAGGTGAAGGGCAGCTCAGCCTTGGAACCGTAGGTGCCCCGTATGGTGATCACCAGGTTCTTGAACTGGGTATTCCACACCAGTCCCAACAGCTCACCGGCGACACCGGGGTTAGCCTTGCCGCCGGGAATGGTGGTGGCACCACTCGGTTTGACACTGCCAAGCGGGTAGGCGTAGTCGCCCGAGTAGAGCGTGAAGCCGTACCACTGGTTGCTCTTGAACTCGGAGACGACGGTGACTCCCCCCTCAAGCACGCTGACACGATCATCCATCGCGGCCAGGGCCTGCTGCAGCGTGGTGACCTGTCCGGCCACGGCGAACAGGTCGCCCAGCAGCCCCGCCGTGAGGGCACAGTAGATGACGCTCCCCGCCTTCCATTCGCGTGCGCTTGTGCCCTCCTGACCACGGATCAGGGTGGCGGTACCGCTCGAAACCGTGGCGGCCACGATCTCCCAGCCCGTGGCCTTGGTGCCCGAGTCGGCCAGCGTAAGCCGGTAGACGCCATCGGGCAGACCGAGCGTGCAGGAGGTAGCGCCGGACGCCAGGGTGATGGACTGGCTCCAGTTGTTCACAAAATTCATCGAGATTCCTCTGTCAGGTGTAGCAGACCGGCCGCCGAGAGCGGGCCACGGCATGGGTCACTGGACACCAACTGGCGTAGATGCTGCTGCCGCCGAGGGCATAGCCGAAGGGCACGATCAGCGCCGGCACTTCCTGGGCGCCATCCGGCGTGGCGACTTCAGGTTGCCAGGTGGTTTGATCGCTGAAGGCCAGGGCCGCACCGACGACCTGGTTCGAGAGTCGTTGCGGAATCAAAAGGATGTCCGCGCTAGCGCCATTGCGCCACCAACGCCCGGAGCGCTTGCTGATCGAATAGGGGATCTCGCCGGGCTCGTTGGTGGCTTCCGGCACAAAGGCATAGCGCCCGCCAATGACTATGACCCCGCTACTGGCCGGCACATCGGCCTGAGCGTTGACCGTCTGGGTGTCGCCCGTGGAATAGGTCACCTGTCCCACACTCTTCCCACGATACTTGCCACTACCAGCGAGCTCTTCGAGTAATTCGGCGCTTTGCTCGACCTTCTCGTCGCACTGAAGCGCCCAGGTCGCGACCACGCTGCCGTCGTAGGTGATCGTGACCGTGAAGGTGCCAGTGACGCGCCCCCTTTGCGTCCACTTGCCCACCAGCGTGTCGCCCGATCTGAAGTCGTCAGGACCTTCATGCTCGAGCGGTGGCAACTGGTAGGTCGTTGTGGTCTGGGCCGACAGCCGCGTCAGGTGCCGCTCTCCCTTCGCATCGTAGTGAATGCCCACCAGCCAAGCGCTAAAGCCTTGACTGGCCGTGCCGCTCATGGTCGTGGCGTAAAGGAACCAACTCTGCGGCGGGTTGGGGCCGTGGCCCAGCGAGTAGTTTCCAGACCCCGTGTCCTCGGTCCACCAGTATTCGGTCGCCCCGGTTAGGGGCCCGCCGAAACCCGTACCCAGGGTCTGGGCGCGGGTATAGAGCGTCGTAACAGTGGCTTTGCACTCGGCGCCGACCCCGGACAACGTGACCTCCAACCATCCCACCGGACGATACCGCCAGGCCTCATTCTCTCCGAACGTGCTGCCTGCAAAATCCATGGATAGCTCAACAGCAGCGCGAGTACCGGTCGGGGTCGCGTGGTAGATCTTCGCGGTGAGCCCGGCGCTCGCTGAACTCGGCTGCTGCACCGCGGGCGTCGACTGACCGAAGTCGGGCAACACCAGAGGGTAGCTGTAGCTCAGCGCCTGGCCGGACAGTACGCCAAAGCGCTTGAGGGTCAGTGCTGGCGAGGCGCCGAGAATATCCACGGTCGCCAGCCAGCACTCGCCGGCCGGGTCGATATAGATCCAGCCCAACATTGGCAGGCGCACACCGTGCAGGAAGCCGCCGCCCTGGATGGCCTGATTCCACCACTGCCAGCCGCGCTTGCTGTCTTCGGCGGCCTCCTCGTCGCTGCGCTCGATAGCCGCGGCCAGCGGGTGCTTGATCAGGGTCGTCGAGCCCACATAGGCGTTGTCCGAGCCATCGTGCTTGTGCGGATGCGGCATTGTCTTGCCATTGGACAGCGGTAGTTTTCCGTCTTGGACCAGACCGTGGTACGGGCAACCCCAGGTCGGAGCGGTCATGTCGCCACCTTGGTCGCCACCGTGCCGTTCGGATCGGCCAGCTGGAATTGCACCGCCGCGCCGTTGGCGTCGGTCATGTTCAGCGTCTTGACGGCTGGCAGGATGAACAGGCCGTCGCTGCTGGTGAGGCCGGCGGGCCAATACTCACGCTTGGGCACGGTCTTGCCGCTACCGTCAGTGGTGACATTGCCGCCGCTGTCGATCTTCTGGGTGACCTCCTTCAGCGGGCTGGCGATGCCACCGCCGGTGCTAGCGGCCGGCCGGGGCTTGAAGTCGGCACTGCCGCTCGTGGTCGGTACTGCACCGCGTGCTTGCACCTCGGGCAACGACTTGGCCGCCCGAGGTGGCGCCACCACGGCATTGATGTCGTCGACCGTGGTACCGCGGCGCGAAGCCTCCAGCGCCTTGCCACTGTCACGCCGCTCGGCTTCGTTGGTCTGGCCGATGGCTTTCCGGGCAGCCTCCAGCGCCTTGCCGCTGGCGCGGCGCGCGTCTCCAAGTGCCATATCACAGCTCCAGGGTGTCGTTGGGGATCACCACCCGGTACTCAGCGGTGGTGCTATAGGTCTGCTCGTCGCGCAGGGCTGCCGGGATCTCCGGAGCGGTGATCTTCATGCGCCGCGGGAATTTCTCCAGGGTGGTGTCCTGGACGTTGCTGTACATGCCCGAGAAGCCATCACGGTCCGGGTCGTATTTGCCGCTGTCGTAGTGGCCGCCGAGTTGAGTGCCAAGCGCGTAGTTCCTGCTCCCAGTGCCAGGGCTGCTGATGGTTTCCGGCGGCGCGCTGAGGGCGTCTGCAGCGGTGCCGCCGCCGCGCATCACGGCGATGGTGGCGGTGATCAGCGCACTGCCCGAACCCAGGTCATAGGCTTCCTCGAGGCGCCGGCACTTGCCGACGGCGGTGACGCCCTGGTCGGCCAGGCGCAGGGTATGCGCCAGGTCCGCGCCCAAGCACATGCTCGCCGGGAAGTCCCAGGTCACCGTGTTGTCACGATGGCTGCTGAGGATGGTGGTCTGGGCCTGGTGCAGCAGTACCTCGATGGCGGCGGCCCGGCGCGCAGCGTTGCCCAGGTCGGTGAAGCCGTCATTACCGCCCTTGATCTCATCACGCTCCCAGCTATCGGCTCGGTCATCCTCGATCTGCACGGCCAGGCGCTCGCGCGATACCTGCTCACCGGCCTGGGCCACGCTGGCCGGGGCGTAGACCTTGAGCGTCAGCCCCTCGGTCACCTGCTGCGTCCAGCGCCGGGCGCCGCCGAAGGCTGCCGAGAGCAGCAGGCCCTCGTAGACATTGACCCAGGGGCTGCCGTCGCCACAGGGATTCGCCATGCTCAGCGGGATGGTGTAGTAGCTGCCATTGACCAGGGTCTGGCCGCTGCTACTGACCGCCGACTCGATCATCTCGACGTCAGGCGTCTCGGACGACTCCTTACGCCATTGGCAGAAACCGCCGAGGCCGCTCGCACCCTTCGTTTCCGGATGGACCCAGGTATAGCCGTTACTCTGCTGCCAGAGCCTGGCGTAGCGGTAGCCGCCCTCGATCTCGACGACGTTGGTCAGCCGGTCCAGTTGCGCCAGCTCAACGCGCACGCTCTGGTAAACCGTGGTGCCGGCACCGAACTCGAAGGCCGGCGCCTGGGCCGCCCAGGGCGTGACGCGCAGGGCGCCGGTGGCCGAGGCCTCCAGGCTGGCCGGGATCGTACCCAGGCGCTCGCCGGCATAGTCCCAGCGGCTGCGCCCCTCGGTCGGCTCGAAGATGTCAGCCGACCAGTAGCCGCCCACCAGGGCATCGATGTCGGTGATCGACATGGCCTCGACGCGCTTCTGCAACTGGTCGCTGCAATTGAGCGTCAGCAGGCGCTGGCTGGCGTCGTAGGACGGATCGGAGACCTGGCCGGTGTAGCGCCGCGACTGGGTCGCCTCGCCGCCCTGTTCGCTCACGTAGTCCAGGATGACGCTGCGACCGATCCAGTCGGTGGGTACCACCGGGCCGGGCGGCAGGAAGATAGTCACCGTGGCCAAACCGGCGGCGCCCTCCTCCCGGTCGACCGACACCGCACCGGTCAGCTGCGCCGAATAGTCTACCCCGCCGATCAGCAGCACCAGGCGCCAGCGGAACGACAGCGCCGGCTTGACCGGCACCGGCTCGTCGCCCGGGGCGGCGCCGGCAGCATTGAGCGGCGCGGTATTCAGAGGGTAGCCGTTGAGCATCACGCCTCCTCGGCGGTCAGGGTCCAATCGAAGGTCGCGGCGCTGGCGTCCATCGCCTCCTCGCGGTCGACGTAGACGCTGAACATGGGCATCCACTGCACCTGGTAGAGCGCGGCACCAGCAACCGGTGAGACCGTGGCCACCTGGCCGGCCACGCTGACCGTCGTCGTCACCCAGTCGGCGCCCACCAGCGCCAGTGCCCAGGGGCTGACATCAGGCCGCGATGTGCTGGTCAGGGTGAAGCTGGTTCCAGCGCCCCGAATCGCCCGCGGCTGAGTGCAGCGCAGTTCCAGCGGCTGGTCGAAGTCCAAGCCGTCGAGCCCTGGGCCCATCCAACCAGTGCCGCTGACGGTGATGGCGGTCTTCGACCAATGCCGCATGTTCACCAGGGCGCCCTGACTCAGGCGCACCCGGGCGCGCCCCTCGGCGCCAACCTTGTATTGCTGGCTGGGCGGCCCGTCATGGGCCACCAGCGGGATTCCGCCGAGCATCACACCCGCAACGGCCATAGCGCCTCCAGTCAAAAAGAAGCCCGCACGCGGCGGGCTGGGTTATCCACGGGTCCGGGTTCGACCGAACTTCTTCCGGGCGATCTCCAGTTCGCTGCGCTGGCTCGCCGGTACCGAGACGGTCAGGGTGTCGCCTCCCGGCAAGGCCAGATCCATCGTGCCGAGGAACGCCTGCTGGGCGCTTTCGAGCAGCGCCGGGGCGATACCGGGAATCGTTGGGACATGGCCCACGGCCCCACCGGTGGCGAAGCGCGGCAGGCGCCGAGCGTTGAGCTTTTCCAGCAGATCGGGCCCGTAGTGCCGCACCGCCGCGGCCTGCATCACGAACTCCCCATTGGAGAGTCGCGCCAGGATGCTGTCCGAGGTGCCAGTGCCTGGGCCGACTATCTGGCCGCCGCCGGCAAAACCCGGCACGTCAGGCGCGCTGGGAGCGGCACCGGCCTGGCCGACGGCGACGGTCAGCGGAATAACGCCCATGGCCTTCATGCGCTCGACCAGCGACTGCATGTCGGACTGGGCTTGCGTGGCCGCTTGCTGATCCAGAGCCGGCTGAACCGGCACACTGAGCGTCTGCAACGCCCCTGGGAAATTCACCTGACCGTCCCCCTGCAGAGCCATGGAACTCATGTTGGCAGTGGGCACGATGGGATTGACCGCAAGTGTCACCGTGGCCTCGGCACCGATCTGCTTGGCCAGGGCTTTCATCTTCTCCACCAGGTCGGCGGCGGCCGCGTCGTCCATGGTCGGTGTGATCTGCAGCTTTTCCAGTGTCGAAGCCTGGGCTTTCAGGTCGGCCAGCTTGGTACTGATCGCATCGAGCTTCTTATCAGCGTCGGTCTTCTCCAGATCGTTGGCCGCCAACTCGATGGTCTGCAGCTGCTTGGCGAAGCCTTCCAGGCCATAGGTGCTCTGCCCGGCCTGCTGCATGTCCAGCAGCATCTGCCGCGCCGCCTCGGCCTGCTCCATCGCCGTCTTGAAGTCGCCCTTGCGCAGCGCATTCTGCGCGGACGCCTTCAGGTCTTGGGCGGCGCCGTAGCTGGGCTCTGGCGTGCCGTTGCGCAGCTGGGTGACAGTCGTAGAGAAGCGCTTCTGAATGTCCTTGCGCGCGGCTAGGATGTCATCGATCTTGCCCTGCTGCGCCTGTTCCAGCTTCTCCTGCTCGCTGATCGCTGACTTGGCGTCGGCCAGGATGCCGTCACGGGCAGTCTTGAGCTGGTTGCGGTGCTGGGTCAGCTGGCGCTGATAAACCTCCTGAGCGGCCCGAGCCTCGTTGTTCGTTTGGCTATTGATTTTGCCGGACTCAACCGACGCCGCGCGCTGATCTGCCAATAGGCCGTCCAGCTCCTTCTGGATCGCATCCCGGCGAGCGCGTAGCCCATCCCGAACAACTTCCCGGCTGACACCTCCATTATCCGGAGTGGTGTCGATCATGGTGTTGAGGATAGAAATCTTGCGCTGCAGTGTAGAGATTTCGTCTAGCTGGCCAGTCAGCTGGCTCCAGCCTTGACCCAAGCTATTGGCGGCGTTCGGGAGCCCCTTGATTGCTTCGGTTATGGCATTGATCGCCGATACCACTCGATCAGACGCGCCGGTCATTTCGTCGAGCTGTTTAACCACCTGCTGGGAGGCTGTTCCCATGTTCTGCATGGCGCCAGCATAGGTGTTGCCAAAACCCGTCGCCTCTTGGCGCAGAGAGGGCAACTGCTTGGTCAGGGCGTCAACGATGACGTCGGCGGTCAGCAGGCCCTGGGCGGCCAGGTCTCGCAGCGCCGAGGTCGGCACCTTCATGCCCTCGGCCAGGGCGCGCATCAGGCGCGGCGACTGCTCGGCCACGCTGTTGAACTCGTCGCCGCGGAGCACGCCTGAGCCCAGGGCCTGGGAGAATTGCAGGATGGCGCCGGCCGACTCTTCCGCCGTGGCTCCGCTGATCTTCAGTGTGAGGCCCACGGCCTCGATTACGCCTAGTGCTTCGGTCTGGCTACGGCCGGCTTCTTTCAGCGCTGGGGACATCCTGGCGTAGAGGGCAACGTTGGTTGCCAGCGGCGTTTGGGTTTCCTCGGCGATTCGCAGCAACTCGGTCTGGGCGCGATTGTATTCCTCCGTGGTACTCGTGGAGTTCTTGAGCTGGGCGTCCATCGCCTTGATGGGATCAGTCGCCTTGCCAATTTCTTGCGCCGTCTTTACGACCAAGGCACCAGCAACGCCTATCGCCAAGCCGACAACTCCCGTTGTGGCCATAACGCCCCGCACAGCGAGAAGAGCGCCAGCGCCAGGCCCTCCAGCTGCACCACCAGAGTCCCCTTGCTGCTGGCCTCGCATCTTGGCCATGGTCTCCTGCGTTTTCTCCAGCTGTGCACGGTAAGTTTGCTCGGCAACGGCACGCTCAGTAGCGGATAGCTTTCCTTCACGGGAGAGCCGCTGATAGTCGGCTGTCAGCCGAGCCAACTCCTGGCGCAATGCCTGGTACTGATCCAGTCCAAGGCTGTTGCGAGAGGTCGCTAGGCCGTTGGCTAGGGCGCCGTTGGTGACGCGCTGGCTGTATTCGCGCCGCAGGCGCGCCTGCTCGGCCGCCAGGTTCTGGGTATCGAGGTCAGCAGCCTTCAGTTCGCCACGCATCTGCGCCAAGCGGACGATATGGGTGGATTCCTGACGCTCCAAACGCTGCAAATCCGACACGGCGTCACGGTAGCTCTGCTGCAGCGCGCGACTGGGCGTGGTTACGGCGGCGAGCTGGGTCCCCAGGTCCCGAACGCGGTCGCGCGCCGTTCGGGCCGCGCGCTGGGTGCCCTCCAGATCACTCTCCAGATCGCGGAACGCATTCACCTGGCGCAGGGGCTTCTCCACCTCGCGCACCAGGGCCACGTACTCTTTGCGGAAGCCCGCGACGTTGCGCTGGGCGTCGGTCAGGTCGGCCTGCAGCCGAAGTTCTACGTCTGCCATGGGTCAGGCCTTCAAGGATCGGAGGAAGAGTCGCCAGGGGTAGTCCAGCACGCGGTGATGGCCCAGGCGAATCAGGGCGCAGAGGGTGGCTTCGAGCTGCGATAGCGCTTCGCCTGGTTGCTGGCCGCCCGGGCCAGCATTGCGAAAAAATCGCGGTTCAGCTCCCGGCAGGCCTCCAGCACCAGGCGCAATTGGCTGGGCCGCAGCGCCTCGATGTCCTCACTGGTGAGCGATGTCATCAGGCAGAGATCGACCAGGCGCACCTCCTCGAACAGCGCCGAGCCCAGCACATCGTCGGAGGCATCCGGCAACAACATCTGGCGCACGCCAGCCACGGTGAGCTCGCGCACGATGATCTCCCGGTCGTCTAAGTTCAGGACGCGGGAGCTGGATAGATCGGACATGGATTTCTCCTGGACATAAAAAAACCCGCCGAAGCGGGTTTGCGGGACCTTCACTCTCTAGCGGGGCACTAGGAACTTGAAAATTGTTCCTATCGTCATGTTAAACGCCACCCATAGCACCATCAGGATCAGCAAGGCGGGGATAGAAGCAATCACCCATTTGACCATGAAGACGACCATTGCCCAAAAGCTCATGCTCAGATCGACGATAACGACAGGCTGCGCTCCTGGATACTTTTCTATCGCGTCTATGACTCGCCCGCCGAAGCCCTTCTCAGCTGCCTCTTTAACTAATGCGATGCGCAACTTCTCTCTTTCGTCCGCGACATTGATTGATTCGCTGCGCATAGGCGCTGGGCCAGGAGACTGCGCCCTGCCCATTCGTTCAACATGCGCGCGGGCTTTCTCCTGATATATCCCACAATGGGGACACTTTTCGGGCTCGCCAAATGCCTCGGGACTATCTGTGTGCTTGCAGGAAATACATTCCATCGTGAGATATCTCCATTCGCCTCTATCGACCCTGCCAGGTGTTTACACTACCAGCGCAGCCATTGCGGTCGTAACTGACCGCGGTCGCTGATTTGTAGTGGTGGCTCACCTTCACATCAATGCCGGCGCCGCCGCTGGCTCTGCGTGAGTCGCCGACGGCTAGGCAAGCGAAACCCTAGTTTGACTAAGATACAAAACCAAATAAAGCAGCTTTAACAATCAATTGCATTTTGATGATTTCAAGAACGCATAGACTTTAGGCAGTCCAGATATATCTATGTCGTAATCATATTGCCCATTAGCCAGAATTTGCAATCTGAGCCGCTTTGAAGACAAAAGCTCTTTCAGGATTTTTGGGTCCATAATTACAACCGCGCCCACCTTTCTTTCCGCATTAGACGTCGATATCGTCGGCGACGCCTTCTTATCATCCAAACGATAGCGATAGGTGGTGGGCCAAATCAAACTCCCTATAGCGAAATCCTTTAATGTATATTGAATTCCGGCATTTCCGTTGTATACCGCAGTGCATATCTTTTTGTCAGTCATTGAGTCAGACGTTAGATGCACATCCCAAGCGTCAATTTTCGCGACAGGTTGACCAATTCCCGCAAATGCGCTCGCCGAAACCAAAAGACCAAGAGCAACAAAGCAAATTCTCAACACTACGACCTCCCTGAATAGAATGTGAAGCACGATTACCCCGAACAATCAGCAACCCTTATCAGACTGGGTAATCACCATCTTCTCTTCTGTCTTTCCGCAAGTAACTAATACACTTCCATCGCCTGTACAAATCTTAGTTATAGAAACGGATGGATTGTCAGATATTGGTATAACCTTATCAGGCTGCACATTGTACTGCGCTATAACCTTTGCCTGAGATATTAAGCACACATCAAAACTGGCTTTGACAGACGTAGTGCTTTCTTCTCCATGCGCAGAGGCCAGAAAGACTAACACAGCAGTTCCAGCTATCATCCTGAAGGTCATCTTGGGTCCCTCCACATCGTCGAGATTGATTCGAGCAATAACCTAACCTTAAACACCGACACTCCTACGTTCTCGGCGACATGTTGAAACACTATAGATTGCCAATCGAAGCTGCTCTACATAGGAAGCTTCACGTCAACGAGCTGCCAAGACAAAAATGACCTTTTAAGTACGAACACAATAGAGCCGCCGCTCTTCTCATCCGGCACTTTTACAACAAACTTATTCACACCCTCATATCCCATAGAGGCGCCTTGGAATGGCTTTTTACTTGATCCGCCACCAGATGTTGAGCCGCTCCCACTTCCCTGCTTAACGTTCGATCCCGGACGGTCTCCCTCCATCAGCTGAGCAAGACCTGCCGGCGTTATGAAGGTCGTGACCATCTTTTCAGCAAAGGCAGTACCAAGCGCGGCGCCAAGCGCTGCAAAGGGGCTACTGTCCTTTTGCGAGCTTAACTCCTGCATGACTTTTACGTTGACCTGATCCCTTACGCTTTCTCTTACAGCGGGAAAATCAATATAAGACGCCAACGCGTCGGTATCCCTATTTTCCGCCGCATTTCTCATTTGATACACAGCGATATAGGGCGACGCCACATAATAACCAAGAGCCAGAACGACTAAAATCGCAATTAGCCACTTGATCTTTTTAGTTTTATTCGAACCCGCCCCAGCAAATCCTGCTGACATATGAAGCCTCCCTCGTTATTAATCAAAGATCATGCCGCGGATAATAAAACCCGAAGCTACCGCCGTTGCCAGGTACTGACACTGCCAGCGCAACCATTACGGTCGTAGCTGACTGCGGTCGCTGATTTGTAGTCGTGGCTCACATTCACATCCGTGCCGGCACCACCGCGCGATCTGCGCGGGTCGTCGCCCTGCACGCTCGCCACCTGCCCGCGGGTCATGCCCGGGACGATTTCGCCCCGTACCTTGGCGGTGCGCAGGTCCTGGTCGTTCAGGCCGGTATCGCAATCGGGTCTGGCGCGGCTGGCACCTACCACGGTAACGCCATCCGATGCTGCCTCAGCTGGCGGCTGTCCGTAATAGGCTGGGGTCGAGGTGCGGCGTCGACGCTTGGCCATCACCGTTTCCTCGCCGTCCGCACTGATGGTCGGGTTGGTCGCGGTCACCACGTCGTTCAGCGCGTGGTTGTCCGGGCAATTGGCCTGGGCGGTGAAGGTGACCTTGCCCTTGGCGTCGACGCACTTGAAAACCGTCGCCGCCGGGCTCGCCGTGCTGGCAGCCATGGCGATGGCTGCGAAGATCAGGTATCGCATGGGTATCCCTCCCCGTTAAAGGAGAGGAATTTATCAACCCGGTGCGGCACCCCGGGCCAGCGCAGAGCAAGGCCCCGATGAGCGGTCCAGCTGACGGATTGAGCGGCGGCGTACTGACTAAGGTTCATCCCCACACCCGTGGGGAACACGTTACCGACGGCGCTGTTATAGAACGTATCGACGGTTCATCCCCACACCCGTGGGGAACACCGGGTAAACGACACAGACGGACGCTCGGGTGCCGGTTCATCCCCACACCCGTGGGGAACACACCTTCTCGATGGCGTTACGCTGGCAGGATTCCGGTCCATCCCCACGCCCGTGGGGAAAACACTGCTCAAGCACCGGGTTGGTCGTTGGCCAGTACGGTTCATCCCC
>Ga0157368_1000361_pt1 | contig 21542 bp, 20 predicted proteins | sample AttbisABBM3_FD_113146 | JGI IMG/M metagenome (GOLD analysis project Ga0157368, IMG submission 113146) | Fungus gardens microbial communities from leaf cutter ant in Botucatu, State of São Paulo, Brazil - Atta bisphaerica ABBM3 | ecosystem: Host-associated > Fungi > Mycelium > Unclassified ...
ATTGTACAGGAGGATGTGTCAAGGAGAAAATGAGGACTAGGTTAGAATATCATGCCTTCCATATGAGGCGCTGACTGAGACTACTTCGGCGCAGCCGATCGTTGTTGTCATACCCTTTGCCATCTTCCATACTGACTCCAGGAGGCATCAATCATAACAATCTAAGTCCTAACACTGGATAGTCTTGAAGAGTTGAGCTTTCACAAAAGACCTTATCACCTACTTTGAAATTTGGTGCAGGAGACCACTGTGCATCAGCAGACTTTTGGTACCACTGCTAGGCTACAGAGAACTGAGGAGAATACTTTGCAATTCATCAAGATTAATGACAAAGTCACAGGCTTGGGAGGAAGCAATATTGCATTCAGGGTACACTGTAATGCTGGAATAATAATTCTTATTAGTAAAGAACAGGAAAATACTAGTGGTGTTATAACTTAGACCTAAGTGTTAAGGCAAAAGACATACATGATGAATGTAATTATATATATACAGTGTAGTTACTAAGTGTAAGCCTAAGTCATCTTGACTGTGGTAGCCACAACAATAACCTCTAATACAAGCACAACATAGAGTATAGAGATAGGTATGCTCCTATATATACTACAGGAGATGGTCTTTCCCATGGCACAATACTCACAATACAGGCTATTGAATATAATTAAATAGTAAGGTCCAAACATAATGCATGACAAAGGAGAAAGAATATATAAAATGTAGATAAGATCACCAATGAATATTATCTTAGAATGAACAGGTCTTTTCTTTCTGGAGGGGGTGTAGTATCTTAATTCTGCCTATTTTTGTTCTCATTTTGTCTTTTCTGTCCTTGATTTTCCTTAATAAAAATTCACTTTGTTCCCATTCGTTCATAATGCCTTTATGATTGAAGGTCCGTTCGTGTATGATACTACTGCAGTGAGATCAGACCATGAAGTGAGCACGAGGCAGTGAAACATTGTAAATGGAAGCTTGAGTTAGCAGAGCTGAACCCCATTCGGAATACTGCTCCACAGTATGATAAAAGAGAAGCCGGCCATTGTGCGTCCCCAACCACTACCAACGTCACTCTAATACGATGAATGAAGTTATACCTGGTCTTTGGATTGGGGACCTCCCCAGCGCTCTGAATGTTGAGAAACTGAAGGCAAACAATATCTTCAGCATTCTTTCGGCAATGCGAGGACGGATTACAGTGAATGAGGTATGAAAGTCCTTCGGATCATACGAGTTACGTTAATCATAGCTTTCCTGATTTCACCGACAAATTTTAGACCTTCATTCGACACCAGATTTTGATCGATGACACCGAGGATGCGGACATACTTTCTCATCTTTTACCTTCGATCCACTTTATACAAGCAGAGCTAGGTAAGGGACGAGGTGTACTTGTACATTGCCAAGCAGGCGTCAGTAAGTAATACATTTGTTCCTTCAGCTAATTCTGAAGGCTCAGAGTTTGAAACTAGGTAGAAGCGCAACCATTATTGCGGCATACATCATGTATCGGCAAAATCTTGATCCAGAAGGAGCTCTTGAACTAATCCGCAAAGCTCGTCCTTATATCGAGTACGCCCTCATAAATGACTCAGAATTATGACTCAGGCTTTAGAATAGCCCGAATCCTAGCTTCGTGCAGCAACTGGAGCTCTTTCACAGAGCACATTACCACATATCAAAGAAAGAGAAGGATATACGTCTCTACTACCTGGGACGAACTGTTGAGGAAGTGATGAGTGAGTTATCTTATCACCCTAGAACTTGACGATCAATGTTTCCTTTTTGACTCGTCTTCCATCGTACGACAGATGGCGACGGAACAATCTCAGACCTTGGGATGCTTGCAAGCTATCCGCGCACTCCGGTGACGGAGTCCCATCCATCCACACCATCACCAATACCTCGTCGACGCATCCGATGCAAGATGTGCCGTCACGAGCTGGCAGCACGAGAACACATGCTTGACCACGGCCAGCTGGGACCCGCAACACCAGCATTCATGACACCAGCTGCATCCAGGAGACCCTCTGAGCCCTCTGTCACGCAGTCCACACAAGCAGTCGCTGGAAATGGAACTAAAAAACGGAGATCATCACGACCGCGACTGTCGTTCGGAAACAGTATACTCGGAGATTCGCTGGCGATGTCGACTATTGAACATAATGGGAGCGAGAAGAGGATAGTCGAAGAGCCTCGAAATGGGTCCGAAATGGATGAAACATCGTCAGCGCGAAACAGCTCTGGAGCCGATAGACTCAGAAATTTTAGGAACTTTTCTAGGGGAATGATGGATACTTCCTTATCGATGTCGTCAGCAGTTGCTGATGATGAGGACGAAGGAGAGAATGACAGACTGCCAGATCATATTCAGGCAGAGGCAGCTAAGCTCTTGGGCAGAAGACTCTCCGATGCGGTTATCACTTCTGCACCAGAGTCTGTCAAAGATGTTCCTTCAACAATTGGACAAAATATAGGAATATCAGAGTCATCGGTTGCAGATACGAATACCACGATGGCGACCAGTCAAGAACCGATGACAACCCACCTCATTAGTCCTGCTGATCTCGCTGCTCAGTTATTTGCCCATCCCAAACTTGCAGCTCTGCGTTCTCCATCGTTCGGCTCTTCCTCCATCCCAGTCTCGTCCTCACTTGCTGCAACACAACCCAAGCCGCTTGTCAGTGAACCTATTATCGTGAACCCCAAATGCTCAGGTTATTTTGTTGAACCTGTGAGTCAATTCATTTGTATACACTGAATTGTGTCATAAGAGATGATGCAGATGAAATGGATGGAACCATTTCTGTCGGAAGGTCATTTGTCAGGAAAGATTGCTTGTCCCAACAAGAAATGCGGGGCGAAGCTCGGTAATTATGATTGGGCGGGTGTTTGTTGCGGATGTAGACAGTGGGTTGTACCGGTATGTCTGATAAACAATGTCGTTGAAGCTGGCTCAACTCATACTTGTATCGCAGGGTTTCTGTATAAGCCGGTCGAAAGTTGATGAGGTAACGATTTAACCGAATTCCAAACTTCTGCAATTATCGTTTGGTCTGCTGAGGGTTGTCCTGATCACCTGGCTCTGGAACGGGCACTTAACGGCACTCAGAATGACTGGAGCGCTTACTGTTATTCCTTGTGTTAGCTGTTGAAAGTAACTCCTCCAAATTTACCATTACAGTCACATACACATGATGCTGTAGAGTTTAGAAGATCTTCATCAGCGAGGTTACATTCTCAAAGCGAAGAGAATGACGCACTATTCGTTAACTTTGGTTATCAGCTCAACATGGCTTTTTTCTGATAACCTCTGACCGCAGTCACCGACATATCTGTTTGACTCATATTTAAGAAGCACTCACATATCTGCCCGTCCATGGTCAACTTCAAGCATCGGGTTGTAATACTCGCCGGTTCCAGCTCCATTACAGTTCATCGTCTGCTTTCGGAGTGCCGAGCCTCTTCCATTTCCTATGTGGCTCTGCCGAGAATTTACCCGTCAATTCGGACACAAAGACCGGTACTGGATCTCCTATTGAGGCGTAGAATATGAATGATGAATGATCCAAAGCCAAACGGCTAGACAACAACCCACTGTTCCTTGTGCAAAGTTTTGTCTGACAAGTTAACACTATTCCATCGTATGGGAAGGAAGGGTGAAAGTTTTGGTTATTCCAATTGATGGATTCGATCTGTGTGGTGGTGGTAATGATCAGGGATGATAGGTATCTTCGCTCGGCGATTTCCTTCTTCCCAATCCACCTGGATTATTTTGAGTCATGAAGAGCGGTTGTTGAAGGCCGTGTTCTCTCAATTTGGATGCTCGTTCATCTATCTCTGTGAACATCTTGAGATTCAACTGGTTGGGATGTCAAAGTCTACTTTCGAGGCGATTTCACGGGGAATAAACAAATCAAACTTTACTCGTCACTTTCTGGAAGGCCAGCCACGCCTAGCCTGATGGATCTGGAGCCAAATTATTGGATGAGAACTGCTGCTGAATTCTTTATTTACGCCACTAATGCTTTCATTGATGATTCAAAAATCGAGAATCCGATCAGTCAGCTGTCAGGTCTACTCAAAGCTCTACTACGTCCCATTCGTGGATTCAATCTCGAGATCCTTGGATCAGTTCCTTCTCGGGTATAACAAAGTCACTGGATGCGCTCTCGAATATGACGTGAAAATCTCTATTATATTCAATGCATGATGTTTCGTTACCTGCAGGCACGGTCATCAAAATTCACCCTACTTGGTTTGGCTTCTTACAAGATCAGTCACGTCAATAAGCATAAGTTTGGTATATATGCCGTGCACTATAATCTCGGTGCATTGCAGGGGGCTAACAAAGGCAGTGAGTTTAATTGATATATCATGATAAGACACGACTTACTCATTCAGCCTTTAACTTTGAGCGTATCCCTGAATAGGGTTCAATCACTCCATCCTCCGATATGCATGCATACAAGATCTGGTTCACAATTACTTATGACAGCTTCCAATCATAAGCTGACCTAATGCATATCGAATATTAACAAGCTCGATTATGAAACTAAGGTTGAATTACACTACTGAAGCGAGGGTAACTAAACATGAATATGTCTGGTGGGGTATAACTAACAAACTTCCATTATGTGCTCTCATCCATCGCAACGTGCTAAACTACGGTCTTATTTGTGAATGTAATAACGTTGTTGGACCCCGAAATTGAAATGGTATTATTTTGATACGTTGTTCGACCATGAGTTATGACTCCATCATCTGATTCCATTGGAGAAACCACACTGTAGGTGGTGCGTGCAGTATAGTAGTTGACACCAGGACTGTTGTAGAAGGGTGAAGTACTGATTAATAGATTGCTGTTGTGCAAAGGGGTGCGATGGGACAGTCCCATTTGTTGAGGTGAGTGGGGGAGAACGATGATTTCGACATCAGATTCTGGCTCTATTCGATCCCACAAAAAAACAAGAGATGTGAATATTTAAAAAAATATCAAGCAAAACTTGAGCTTACTGTTCTCATGAGTTTGATCTGTAGCTGTCGATCTTTGTACTTGTACTCTGATGCCCGAATCATCATGCAATGTCAATGTCGAAGACCGCTTGATCGACTTTGATGATGATGATGATGATGACGACGACGACGATGACGACGACGACGACGTTGTTGTTGTCGTTGTTGACAATGATAAAAAGAGAGACCGAATCTTTCGCCAAAAAAACCTGCCCTCAGACTTCAACTTCAATATTGTCTGAATCGGCACTTGTGTCATCCTTTAGCGTGAGTGAAGATGATAAGACGATGTTAATGGGAGTGAGACGAACAACAACGAAAAGAGTCTCTCTCTCTCTGTGTGTGTGTCTACCGAGTTGCAGCTTTTTATACTTATATACGTTCGCATTCTTCTCCCTCGCTCATGAAGGAAGGTGGCCTCTTGTACAGGATTGCCCCAATGAGCGCCATACGTATACGCGCGCACACACAGCAGTTAGAGGAATCACGACACAAGACTCCATACAAAGCATACAAAGCATACTTGGTTCGTAAACACACTAGAACACTGGATTGCATAAAGGCAGGCACTGCCATTCTAGTATAAATGATTCATCTTGGTAATTTATAATTATGATTAACAGCCCTTGGTCATGTGTGAGAACCCGGAAAAATTGGTTCATCTCCGTTGAACAGGAGAACACAGGAATAACGATCTTCAACAGCGCTGTGCAAGTTCAGAACATATATATATATATGAGATTGATACATCGAAAAAAGGATTTCTCGTTTGGCTACAAATCGATAATAGATGCAATAGTATGTGAATTACCCAGATAAGATCAGTCACGATTCTAAATAAACACAAGACACCGCAACACACAAAAAGAAAAGAAAAAGGGAGAAATCTTCTAGAATAGAATGGACCTTTGTCCGCATACACACCAAAAGTCACTGAGAGGGGAGGGGTATCAACACCAAAAGGAGAGAGAGAGAAAAAGCCAGATGAAGAGGGTGGTGGGGGGAGGGGTATTCGATATACAGACAAAAGAGAAGAGAGACAGAAAGAGGCTACATTTGAGCAAAGAATCAAAAACCGAAAAAATCAAAAACAAGCAACGGAATGTTTCAAGCGGGAAGAGAGAGAGAGAGAGAGAGAGAGAGAAGGGGAGAGAGAGAGAAATCCTGTTCATTTTCTTCCTTTGCCTTTTTTTTTCGTCCTAGACTTCGACCTAGTGTCCTTTTCATTCACATTCAGAGAATTCATCGAAGCAGCCCTTTTCATCACCTTTCTCTTCTCCTTCTCCTCGTCCCTAATCAATTCATCTATAAGCTTTTGTCTCTCCTTCTCCTGTCGCTTTCTCTTTTGTCCTTCCGTCTCACATGGTTTGAGATGGGACTCTGCTGGTGGTGGTGGTTTGGCTTTGGGAGTGAGCGATCCTGACCGATCATAAAAGGAACCAACCTGTTTCGGTGGTGTACAAGGACCAGATTCAGATGATGAGAGCTGCAAAGGAAAAAGAGCAGCAGATGACTCTATCCCTCCTCCATCACCAACATCCCTCCTCCCCTCACAGCCATTCTCCTCCCCCTCATTCCCAACGCTCTCCAACCCTCGCTCTCCATCTGTCTCAACATCACCTGGAGGCAAAGAAGAGGAAGAAGAGAAATTCACCTCACCCTCACAAACAGAGAAAGGAACTTGAAGAAACCGAGCAGATCCCCATCTTCCTCTCGTCCATCCTTCAATCGTCTCCTTTGCTTCTTCTCTACTCTTGACTTGAAATTCAAGCATATCGAAATCCCATGATTCTCCAGAACACCATGATGCTCGCTTCAGATTATGTTGTCGTAATACGTTGAACGGTCGTCCTTGTGAATCAACAGATGACAGATTATTATTCGTATTCGTATTCGTATTCATAGTCATATTCTGTTCCGAATCGTCAATACTGCATTCACCACCACCACCACCAATCGAAGATGTAGTAGTAGTTGTAGCAGCATAAGTCGAATGAGGAGGAGGAGGAGTAGGAGAAGGAGAATAACCAAACGGTAAACTCCTCAACACATTCCTCGATTGCTTCCTCTTCAAACTACTCGCACCCAGACCTAAACTGACCGCGTTATGAAAATCAACTCGACGTGCTTGAAGGTTGAGTTCATATTCATCACCGTCACCATCATGACCTTCTTCTCTTTCTTCCTCTTCAGCTACCGCTCTCGAAACATCATCATCATTGTTATCGATATCGCCTCCAACCAGTTTATCAGTTTGATGGTGAGATCGTGGTGGTGCATTGACGACTTCTTCTTCAGAGATCCAAGAACCTGAATCCGTGGGCGACACAGATGATGTACCAGACCATGTTTGATGAACACAACATGGCATCGAAACAGTAGAACCAGCCACTGTAGACGAAAGCGGATCAAGAGCAGGAGCAGGAGAAAGAGGAGATAAAATCGAATTCGACGATGTCGGAGGAAACCTATACTCGTCTATCTTGATCCGAACTTCAGAATCACTTTGCCCAATCGGAGACCTCGACCTCGGCGGCGGATTTACGGCACAATGACAAGGTGAACAAGGAGAAGAACAAGAACAAGAGAGTAATGAGCTACCATCACCACCGCCACCACCACCAATAGCAGTTCGCGATTCCGAAGGCAACATCACTCCTGCACCACTTGCTCCAGCAGCATTAAAAGTACCGCTCCCAAAACTCATCATTCCATCATCAATCCTGCTCCTATGATTGACCATACTCATCATCATCATCGAACCAGGCGTCACAGGAGTCGGACTCGTACACGATCCGCCACGTGGAAGTGTAAGTCTAAAGGCAGTTGAATAGTCATTATCCGGAAGATCCACCATCCTTGAAGGCCCTGAACTGAGCAGAGACGACGTATAAGACAAGGAACCGGATGTAGTTGTCGACAAGGGAACAGGTATCATATAGGAACGTCGTGGTGAGGCACATCCACTCAAAGGAGTATTTGTTACCATTGTGTTGGAGGTGGGAGAACTCAGAGGTGATAAAGATGAGGACGAAGGCGAAGGAGAAGGGGAACAAGAGAGGGCTGAAAATTCCGCCGCCGAGGGAATCACAGAAACCGAATCGGCAGCCACCGCCTTTTTCTGTTCTTCTAATATTTGTTCCCATTCAAATAGATTTTCCGCACAATGATGACTGTACCGTTTCAATTCTGAAGAGAAAGAAGACTCAAAAACATCAATATACAATGACAGTTCAATAAACATACCAGGTACAGCAAGCGTTGTCATATCAATCAAAGGCTTCGCGATATGCTTTATAAAAAATACTTGCGAATTTGCTTCCGCCAGCGGTTCAGTCGAAGGATTCACACTATGCTTGACCTGCAAAGAATTTTCAAATTTATACTGACACGCCCATTCTTGCTGTAACGCAGATGCCCATTGTTTCGACACCAAAAATGGACGACACTAAATCATTTATCAATAAAACCAAATACCGAAAAACACACATATATACATACAGGATTACTGATATCAGCATTCTTTAACAGCAACTGACAAATAAAAATTTGTCGTGTGCATTTTGTCGATTGCCATTTCACACTACCATCAGAAGCATTCACACCATCTAAAATTTCTTCGGATTGATTCATGAAAGCTTGGTGAATACCCATATCCGTCGCCAACACCGTGTTTTTGAGGATTTTACGAAATAAAAAACCTATTGCAAGTGGTAAGAAGATGCAAGCTCAAACTGAGGAGCAACTTGAACTCTGACCTGATTTTGGATCATCCAATAGCGAACCTAAACCATATTGCCTCATCGCCATGAACAATAAGTGACTGTGCATCTGTTCCAGTGCAGACTGATTATCATAAACCCGTGAAAGCGGTGCATCTGCGTTTTTCTGCGAAAGTCACTCAAGTTTTTACTTTGTTATCGAACAATGACGAAATGACCCACCATGAACGGATTATTAAATCCCGGATGCCCAACATCATGTCCAATCGCTGCCAAGTACAGGGCGAAAATCTCTCTCGGCGTCAAGCACGTCACCAACGAGCCAGAATCATGTTCTCTGGCACATGTCCACATTCCACCAGGCTCATTTTCATCCTTGAGAAGTAGAACTACAGACGGGACCATCCCTGCTGATAGAAGATAGCAATGGAGAGCCTGTAAGACATCGACTGCATGTTCGAAATTGTGATAATGATTTTGCCAACGATAGAGGTGTCTGATGTGAATTAAAAAATGTGGTATTATATCTGTTTTATGAACGTTGAACTGAGTTGTTTTGAGAGTGAGGGAGAAGGGACTTGCTCATATCAAGATCAATGACATCCCTCATCCCTTGAATTCGAAAAAGGACCTGGAAGAGGAACAGGACACACGCAAGCAATCCATGCTCTGACATCGACAGAGGTTCAAAAGACCAGGATTCCAGATCCTCAAGTAACCTCAGCCGATCTGCACTTGAAAGTTTTGGAAGATCACTATCTCCAACAAAACCGGACATTCACTCCTCAATCCAAGTTAATATGAGATTTTTTTTTAAAAACGCACTTGTTCTCGACATTATTGTTCTCGACGAGGCGTACCGTCTCTGTATACATAGTCGCACATACTTCTGCATATTCTGTCCTACACACCCCCAACAAGAACCGATAAAAACTGCAGGACAAGAGCCGATATCAAATCAACGCACGCAAAGTGAGTGTCCCAGGCAGTGGCATCCAGCCATCCTTGTCCCTGACACTGACCACGCAAAGCTAACTGCAAGCCACCAACGTCGGCACTGCGTCTTCGGAAAACGGCATCGACCAAGGGAGGAGGAGGATGAAGGCACGATTGAGACATGAGAGCCAGGGCACTGAGCAAGACCACACAGATAAGTGTGTGTAGTGTGTAATGGATTCTCTCACGTGGCTTCCACGTGGCTGGAGAACCTGGTCGGTATCACCTGACCCCTGGATGGACGGATCATATTGCCACGTGTGGGATTTACGTAGTTGCAGCGGTTCCGGGGGGTTGACGTAAGGGGGTGCGGATCGCAGGAGGAAGGACTCTGGGCGCTCGATGGCCTCGCTCGTCCTCGGATCCCAGGTCCTGTACTGCCTCATAACCCTCACCACTCCGCCTGTGATTCCACTGCTACTCTACTCCCCATGGCCACCGTCAAGCTCGAGCCCAACGACAATTTCATCATCGAGCACCACCCCCACCCTCACCACACACTCCCCACACACGTCCCCCTCAGGGCTACTCAGGCTCCAAAGCGCATGAAGGGCATGATGGGCGTCTTCCGCATTAATCCCTTTGCCATCCACACTGCACACGCCGACCTCGCCCCCATCTCCTGGCAGCCAGGCCCTCTTGACCAGGAACCTGTCATGCTCGAGTTTCAGCTCGACCTTTTGCACTGGTGTGACGACGACACCAATGACAATACCATAGACACCAACGATATACCAAGACACACTGCTGAGGATCTTCCTCTTGACATCCTCTTTTCTCCACAGTATGCGGATCACTGGGATCCTCAGCCAGACTTCCAATTCCATACAGACTTTCCACAAGACCACCAGTCCTTTCCCACCACCATCCAGACAAGTGTGAATGACTTGGGTTTGTATTCTACCACAAACTTCGACTCTACACCATCCCCTACAACTATGGCATGTATGGTTCTCACACCTATCCATACACCTCCACTATCATCCTCAGAAGACTCCTCCGAATCCACAAGTGAAGACATGGTAGTACCATCTGCAGACATCGAACCATGTGCACTACTCCGACGACAGAATCCTCCTTTGCATTTGGACCAAGGTTATTTTGAACAACAGAGCTGCTATCGAATGTACCATGGTAACTTGATTTTTTTTCGGAAATTCCCAACACCGTTTTTAATATATATTTACATAGATTATCATCACCATCATCACCATCCGTACCTTCGTTCCATCTCATCTCAACAAATCCAAAACGATTATCTGAATCCCAGCACTAGTGCATATTATTCTACACCAACAAGTAATAGCAGTACTCGATCATCGTCCCACGCTTATCCTTGTACTACGTATTAATCACATTTCGGACTTTATAAAAATACTTTGGTGACAGCCCAGAAGATTACTCGCGGATCATTCTGAGAAGTGGATGTGTCACAAGTGGGTCGTCACGCGCGCTCAAACGTACTTGAGCCACCTATCCTGTCCTTATTGTCATCAACAGGTTCAAATCCATTGCAACTATGGGATCTTGTTCTAGATTCCACTACCACCGTTCCCTTCGGGTCCAGCTGCATTCAGTTAATTCGTGACTCTGCCTCTTCTTTGATTACGCCACATACCCAACGAGAACAACTGCTGGTAGTAATAGGATAATGGACAGGGAACACGAACTCAATCAAACGGTTCTTCATATTCAATCACCGAACCTTTCCAAAAATTTTATTCAATGCCCTCCTGGTCTTCTCGTTCCTGAAAAAGAAGTAGCCGAAAGAAATTTAACTAGGACTATGGCTTCTTCTTCTTCACTTGGACTTGGACATCCTTGGATACCTTGACACGTTCGAAATTTGGGTAAAGAACGGTCTTTTTCGAAGTTGGGATTGTGGATAGGGGAGGGAGATTGGGTGTTCTCCGACTATCAACGTTTCAGGTAGGTAATTTTTTTCTCTTCTTCTTCTTCTTCTTTCTTCTTCTTCTCCTCCCTCAACTTCTTCAAACAGAAGCGTCCAAAACTCAAAGTCAAATCCAATCCCTCAAAATAATAATAATAATAACTACAATGATTCATGCCCACTTCTTCATCTCCCGTTATACTTTCCCCCATCTCGGTCTTGGTCTCGGTCTCCTTTGACAACGTGGACTAGTATCAATTTACATCGGACTAGTATCAATTTACATCTGCCCCTCTTTATTCACTTTTCTCGTTCAGATCTTCATATACAGAATGAAGAAAATCAACCTTGCAGTAGTAGTATCCTTCACGGTCCATATACATATTGCACATGTTTATGCTGGTTGTCAATTACGTAGAATATGGCTTGATGGTGGTGGAGTTGATTGTCCTTGGGAGTTTGATTTGTTTTCTGTGAATTAAACTGTAATAGAGGGTGCTGTTATTATCAGATACAAGTCCGACTCGATCGATCGATCGATCAGGAGAACAAGTCATATGGAGGATTTTGATCTTGGGGGGATATTATTTAATGTCCGTTAGTCAACAATAATAATAAGTCAAAGCTATAGGGAAAAGGATCGAGCGCTTGCTCAATCTCGACCTCAATTGCCAACCAAGAGAGAGAGAGGAAGAAAAAAAGTATGTGTATGTTTATTCAGCGACCTTTGCCCTGTGGCTCACTAGAACAAACCCCCAATCGCTCACAATGCATACCTTTGTTCCTTGTTGCGCAAGGAAAGAGTAGGGAGAGAAAGGGAGACATCTGACATAAAACAGGAAAAGAGGCCGATGTCTAGTATAGCTTCTTTATCATGATGGAACGTCAGATTCAATTTTCAAGCGCAGGATAGGTACTACTCAAGGGCGGATAGCGTGGAACAGCGATTTCACGATTTCACCTCATAAGAGTAACCGCTCCCGAATTATGCCTCTTTCATAATAAAGTTGCCCTTTGTCCGGACCTGTCAGCGAAACTTACTTTGATCGGTGCCGTAAATTATCCCCCCCTTTTTTTATACCGGTAAATTGACTACGATTGTTCACGGAAATTACAATCCGGCAGCTTACCCCCCCCCCTCGTTAAGACACGGGAAATAATTTATTACCGTCAAAACGTTACTTTCTCGGCATTTTGATTGTATCCGATCAGGCGTCTAGAAAACAACTTGATGTATATTTAGGAAAAAGCTGGTCTACTGATGTACTCGCCACGAACCTCAATCCCTCCCTCTCCCTCCAATGAGTATGATTCGAACACCGCAGACAGGACTTGAAGACATGTCTTGCTCTGTGACGGCAACCCTGAGTCATTCAAACTGACTCTCATTTCTGCGGAGTGTTTCATTTCATTCCACGGGATATACAAAACCTTCTCTGACGGAGCGTGTGAACGATCTTAAGGCAATTTACTGGTTCATTGGACAAGAAATTTTAGGGACATTGTTAAATCAGAGCATAGGGAAGTGAGTGAGCTTGACTTCTTTGGTTTCCAGGGTGTCAAGATGTCACAAAAAAGTCGGAGGTGGAGGTGGGTTTAATCAGGACTTGGTTTAATCAGGACTTCGTCAGGGGTGACGATCAAGTCCATGAACCAGTCATTCTCGTCCATCGGAATGCTTGCCTTCTCTAGCATCTGTTCGCGAAGCGCCAAACCGACTAGAACAGCTGCTTAGACCAGTCACAATCATGGTGAGCATACAAACCCAAACCTAAGAGTGGTTTTCTATGGAAAATTCCATGGTACGAGGTGATGAAACGATCATAATACCCTTTACCATGCCCAAGTCGTGCGAAATCCCGACTGAACGCGATAGCTGGAAGGAGTATCACATCTAGACCTGGTGAATCGAGAGCTTCCCAAATCAAAAATCGGTTTCAGAACTTCCATGACGGTTCAGAAATCTAGGATAAATCGACAATTACCTCTCAAACGGGGTTCACCCTGCCAAAATGCATCCGGTTCTTTGATTCCCCATACACCGCTAGGAAGGGACATGAGGTCCTTCTTGTCATATATTTTCATGCAATCCATTCGTCCATACTTGTCCATGACCTTTGGCACAAAGAGGGTCCTGCCTTTACTTGAAGGGGTCCAACACAGCACAATCATGATTCGGATCGTTTCAACCGTACCTGATTCAAGAACTTCGGACACAACAGACGTCGTGTCAACTTCTCCAGATGGCATGCTAAGATAGCAGCTTAAGGAGTTTGCTTGACGAAAGACAGGAAGAGAACCAAGACGTTTGACGACGGCGTTTGCTGCGAAATCAACGGGATCGTGTTATTGTCATGGATGATAACATTAACATGAAGAAATGTGTTGATACTTTGTTCTTGTATGGCCTGAGGAGGAATGGCGGAGAGTTTGGAAGCGATCATACTGCGTAGAGCTCGCTTCTGTGCTCTAAATGTGACATGAAGCGTCGACATCTAATTGTGAATTCAGAGGGTACAAGTTACCAGGTCATTTTCAGTTTGATTACATCATCTAAGGGTAATACACCGCTGTCATTATAAAGCTCGCCGAGAGAAAAAAAGAGGTTCTGAGTTTACAGACAACAACAACTAGCACCAAGACATGGAGGGTGCGGCAGGTCAGCCACCGAATGTAGGACCAGCTATTCAAGGTTCTGATCGAATTACGAAGTGTGTAATGTTCCGAGGAAAAGTGATGGAGAGAAAGAGGGTGCTTCCAATACACGTTTCATCGGGTCACCAAACCTGAACAAGACTATCGATTGATAATTAGCAATTGGAATTGTACTTGTAGCACATGTCCATTAAATTATCCGCTCAAAGCTTGCAAGCCTCTCTGAAGAGCAATTCTACTCAATTGGTACACATACAAATATCAACAAATCTATGGAAACACGCCCCCACTTTGTCACTGCCACACTCTCATGGTGACTCGGAAACCCGATGGGGAGAAAAGCCGTGCTCCGGAATTTTATGGTTTCGTAGTCTGGGCCTCAACTTCATTCCTTTTCGTTCTTTACATCCTATGGGCGCTCCTACCTGACAGTTGGATTATGGCAATGGGTATCAACTGGTATCCAAATAGGTGAGTCTTGCGAATTACACATGATGAACCTCGAACTGAAAACCGTCTGCAGAGAATGGTCGATTCTTATCCCAGCGTGGTCTATCGTCGTTATTTTACTGATCTACATTGTTTATTGGTCACTTGCATTATTCGGGACACCGAGTTTTTCAGACTTGAGCACAATAACAGGTATGAAATGACCTTCCAGAGACTTCAGACTGTCATTCCTTTTTGGCTTCAGACTCTTTCGCTCAGTTTCCACCTTCAGATCAAAACCCAAATCCCTATCTAGCATCGGCCGATCCCTCCACCATCCCTCAATTATATGACATACCAATTGGAATGGTTAATCGGGTCCTATATCACCGCAAAAATAAATAAACACCTGTGATGCTACAGCTCTAGATCCAGACGAAACAATGTTCGTCCTGTGTTCACTGAGAACGTATTCAATTCGTCAAATCATCCTACAATCATGGTATCGAAGTATAGTGAGAGAATAATTCGTGAATCGCTAGCGATTTCAAGGAAAATATTTTCACATCAGCTGTGCGATCAAATTTCATAGGTGTATCATCGATCCCGATCTGTATCACTGGTGCCTAGGTAATTCATTTCCAAACTCCCATAAGTTGTTTTCACTGGGAGAACTTTTGAAACGCTCACCTAAACCTATCCAAGGCCTTCCATGCCCTCGGACTAATTTCGACTATTTCATCAGAAAATTCATCTGCAATATCTCGGTCATTTCCTCCCCAGAATTTCAACTTCGCATCCCTGTGGGTAAAAGTTGGTGTATCCCTCTCACTGCCGACATCAAAAAAGATTAGACTCGAGCGCTTTCTGACCAGTGGGTGTTGTCGAGATTCGGCATTACTGGTCTCTTTCATGGATGAGGATGACCCAGAAAGCCTGGATTTAATTTGAGACTTCGGGGGGAGAGACACCGCAAACTGTTGGCGACGTAGATCTGAGAACGGGAGATTGGTCCCAGTCTTCGCCAGCGAATGTTTTCCCAGTGGAGTGACATTTGTCTCGTCCCGACGTAATCTATTTGTGGACAATGCCATCGGTGCTGACTGCCTTCGTTCCTTACACCCATCACCTCTCTTCTCCCTTGACCTCAAAGCTTCTTGCTCGGTAGCTGAGGAAGATGAAGATGAAGAATCTTCTCTCTTTAATTGTCCCAAAGCCCACCTCATTCTCCAGCCTCTGGCGACCTTCTTCACCCTTTCCTCCTTCATCTTCATTACGGTCTCCTCTGGATCCTCATCCAGTCCCATCTCTATTCCATCATCCACATTAATGCCTGCTTCCCTTGGTTCCAAAGCGTCACCAGTTAAAGCAGTTTTCTGATTAGCTTGTGGCATTTGCGAAATGAAGTCCAATTTTAAATCTGATCCGAACTCTCTGTCTGCACCCGGTTTTGACTTTGAACCTGATAGATCTCTGGTGCTCACTCCGGGCATCAAAGGAGGATAGCTCTGAAACGTGACCTTCATTTTACCCTGAAGCTTGACCAGACCCAGCTTGGATCTTGAGCTTGTTGGCAATTCCGATTCTTCCTCGTCAGACTCTGTTTCGCTTCCGTCTACGCCAAGATGACTCTGGAGATCTGGGCCATTGTATAAGGTCTTGTGTTCGATTGTAGGTAGAGATGAGCTACTATTAAAGATGTCTCCAGTAGAGTCAATTTTGTCTTGTGACCCGAATGATGGAATGGCGGGAATCAGATCGTTTCCGACAGATAAAGACTGCGTAGGGGCTTTCAGAGGGATATACGGGACTCTACCGGCTCCTGGAGAGCATGATTGACGCCTCCTTTTCTTGACAATTGAAATTGGGCTCGAGATTGGATCGGCGTCAAAGTCCTGGTCTTGTGGTCCTCCGCTCTTTCCTCTGGCATCAATGCCTGTATTCAGAGAACTCTTCCGTTTCTTCTTTTTCAAAGGTGTGAATATGACAGCACCAGGGGAAGAGATTTCCTGTGCTTCCGGCAAATGTGTTGACAATGGTGACATATAGCCATCCTCTTGAATTACTCCATCCATCGGCTCGTCAAGATCAAAGTCGATGTCTTGATTCGGAGAAACATTGGCTTTCAATGAAAGCGTGGCCAAAATATCATCGTCTTCACCTTCGTCGGTTGCAATGTTGACATTTTCTTTATTGAGCTCTGGCAGCTGAGAGGGACCGGAAACTGGTCTTTCCAAGAGATGACCGGACTTTTGAGCACCAGCACCGGCAGACGATGTCGAGAAAAACTTTGATTGCGAGGTTCTCTGGGAGCGCTGTCTCCGTTTGGCCAAATCCAGATCTAGGATTTCACCTAGCCTCCGTTTTCCGCTCGAAACCCCTGCCATAGAAAACTTCGGGTCGACTTTGGCAGCTGTGGGTTTCTCTCGAGGAATAGTAGGATTAGGGCCTTTGAAAAAAAGTTAGCGCAAGGCGAGAATTTCCAGGTAACGAAGCCTACCGAAGAAGCTGAGGATACCCCCGACCTCCTTCTCTTTCTCTTTATCCTGTCTCACTGGAGACTTTGATATCTTGCCTGATGTTTTGACAGCCCGTGGCTTGAAGTCAGGATTTATATCCCTCATCGGTTCTCGTGTAATCGGATCAACATCTCCGACCGCGATGCTCGTGGCAAGTTCTGGTTCCATATACCTTGGCCGTTGTTAGAGGGTGTTTGAGAAAGTCAAAAAACGCTTACTTACTCGCCCACATAGGTGTCCAGTGCATCATCCCATTTGCCTTCTACTTCCGTCAGATGCACCAACTCCTTGCCAAGGGGGTCATAGACCCTTTGGAAGCAAAAGCATTTGTCTGCCAGGTTGAATTGATTCAAATATCCGTTCGGTACAACCTTCTTTCCCTCAAGCATGATTGCTCTCACGACGCTTTCAGCAGTCTTCCATTTCCTCAACAGACTATTCGCTATTTTGAGTCCAATTCCAGGAATATTGGGTAAATAATCACAGCCACTGAGTATTGCCATGGCACGAAATTGTTGGTCGTTCCAGCCGACAAGGTTAATGGAAGACGAATCCAGTGCGGTAGACCTCACTGAACCAAAATCGTCTCGTGATATGTGGCAGACTGTGCTTGTTTTATGGTCAAGCTTGAAAAGTACGTTCTTGCAGCCAAATACAAGGAGATCGGAGTCTTCAGTGAGAACAGCTGAAACAAGTCCAACGCGTTCAAGGTATGCAAGTTGAGCATCGGCTTCATATGGGGCCACGACGTATTGCACATTTTCTGCTTTGAGTGCCTTAGGGTACAGGAAGAAGGATTAGCCCGCGTGGGAGACTTGGAACTCATACCTTGATATACTGATAGGCCATCTGTGGTGTGACATCAATGGATTTTACGAAGCAAAGCCGGGCTTGAGAGTGTTTCGCTTGGGCTGCCAACGCCTTTCCATGAGACAGGTTTTCTTCTCTGCGCTGTTTGCGTTCAAGTTCTGTCCCCCTCTTAGCGGGCAAGGGTCCACCGTCGAAAACAACATACGGTTCGATGGCAAAATGCCGGAGCAACCTCACGCGATGCATGGCATAGTCGACGTATCTAAGAGAGATGAAGCCAAGTAGTGGGCAACAATCGTAAGAATAATGCGTACTTGTGTGTTAGCTTTCCTGTAGCTAATTCGGTCGCGCAGGAATACACGCCCTTGTGTAACCAAACGTAGGCATCGACAGCAACGGTCTGGCCTCGGAATTCCGAGAGATGTCTTGTCTTCTGTATGGATTTGAGTGCTGGCAATAGACCACTGATGCCCATGCTCACCGCTGACAAGGTCGTCTGAAAATCTTTAGCCGGTGGAAGGAAAACAATAATAAACAAATCCAACGCGTCCTGTCACACCAAGAGTGCATGTTCTGTATTTGTATACCGCAACAAGCAATCTAGTGTTAAGACGCGGTGAGCGTTGTACTAAACGGTGATATACTGACTATGCCCGAGTTTCTGTGGTGGGCAGCTGTGAGCATTCCCCTTTAGATACGAATGTAGTAGGTGAAAGAAGGTGTACACGCGTGTGCCTCAAATGTATAAGAGAAGGAACGGGGACGAGGAGGAAGAGGGAGATAAGAAATTGGTGGATGGGTTAGCATGGTATGCGTCAGCCATTTGACTGTGGTTCAAACTTCACGAAACCGGAGAGGGTGTCAAAGCTTGGTCTCGTCATCTCTCTTTTGTTTATCTTTATTTCATATTTATTTCATTTGTATCATGGTCACTGTAGTTACATGTAACTTCCACCCACACTTTGTTTAGATCATTATTCTATGGACCTTCATTATTGGATAAATAGACATACTTAGCCAGTAGCTAGACCGACCAGTTCTTTCTTTCCTGGTTCTAGTGACTCAAAATATACTTGTTGTTTATTCCAAACACCTGTGTATCTTTCTCATCAGGTTATGGGCCCTGACAGTGTCTATGTTTGGAACAAGTTCTCTGAAATACTTTGTTTTCCAAAATTAACTGGCACCAACTATCATATATAGTCTGATAATATAAAGGCAGCCTTCTCTGGCTCTTTGTTGAAGGCTTGGAGGAATGTCCCCTGAAACCATTCCCTGATCCCCTTGTTGATCCCAGTTCCAGTTCACCCTTGTCTGTTACTTGACTTGAGCACAGAACTTGGGTACAGTTGAAGAAGGATTATTTAGATTGGTTTGATACATGATGCTATTGAGTTTGGACAATGGAAATATATTATTGGTACTATTATTATCAAGAACTCTATACCTAGAAATGGGATGAACATACAATAATGTCTAACCATATTGGTTCATTCCTTCACCTCTATCACTGTATTGCAGAATCTAGCCAGAAGTTGGACAAAGTTTATGTTGTTCATGTAATTCTCTTATCTTTGCCTTGCTTTGGAACCTGGGATGTTGTTAAGCAAGATTTTTTGGATAAGAATAGTAATCTCACCTTATATATTGTCACTGCAGAATTGTTAATGGACCATGACTGCTAAGAGAGGGATTATATTGCCAAGGAGTCTGAGAAGAAGATTAAATCTGAGTAGTTGGCTCTTTTTATAAAATCAGTATCTACAGTATTAGAGCAACTGGGTGAAGACTGCAGTGTTTCAGTAGATTTGACAACTTCAGGGAAATTCTAAGTACTATTGTCCAACAGTGTTATATCTATAATATATCTCCAGAGAAATCTTAAGAGAATAGAATAGAGTTTTCCAGAAGTGACAGCTACTTTAAGTACTAGAAGTCTATTTTAATCAAGTAGAATATTAGGTGGAACATTTGGTAACCTAACTACAAAATAATAAAGCTATATAGTTAGAAATCTCAATAAGATGTTGCTAAATAGTGAGAGCTTATTGGTCAATAGTTAGAAGAGGCAAGTTAATAGCTATAAGTGAGTGAGTGAGTATCTGTAGTAGTACTATAGAAGTCAAGATAGTCATGGCAGAGCATTAGTATAAAAATTGGGGAAAGAAAGAACTGTAGAGTTAACTCAGGTTTCAGTAGGTATTACAATCTTGAATTTAAGTAATGTAGAGTCTTCTTACATCTATCTCCTTTTCTAGATTACTATAACTTGAACTAAGAGACGTTGGTTAAAAGTTAATGTTTTAAAAATTTGTCAAAAAATAAACTGTAAAACTGTAGGGTTAAGATAATGAAACTCAGCTACTTAATCAGATGTGAGTATATCTACAGTATTATCCTATGAGTTTGCTTTCAGTCCAAAACTCTTTTACTTAATTAGATATTGATATCTCTTATAGTACTAATGACTATCTAGAATTTTTCCTATCTTCTACTCTTTTTCTTCATTGATAATAATAGAGTTTAGAGAGAGGCTAGAATGTCTCTTAGAGATAAATTTATAAGAGATAACAGTAAGCTTGACTATTGAGAATACTGGATATAGTTCTCATAATATAGAAAAAAGCTTGAAGCAGTACAATATGAATTCAACTTGTTTCTCTACTACATAGAGTTTAAGATAACAGTGTGACAACAGTATGATAGCTTAGCAGAAGAACACATTGTATAAATATCTAAAGAGTCTAAGAATATCTTATTACTATGACAGAATACTAGGATAAAAATATGTCTTTGATTGTAATATCTTCTTAATATTTTTTTTCTTTTTGATTTTGATTTTTCAGACTTAGGATTAGGGGTTAGCATGACATCACATGTGACTGTCACAAGTCACACAGAAGGACATAAAAGATTCTGGAACAATAATATTATTATTATGACCTTAGCTTAGAGCTCAGGTTGTACTTAGACAAAGACTTGAGTAAAAGAAAAGTGTTATGGTTTAAAACTCTTAGAGTCAGATAATAAAACAACTCTTGTATTGAGTAACACAAGAGAACTCGATAAAGAACTCTTTTACAAACTAGTCTACCTTATATAGTCCTACAGATGGTCCATGCTAACTACTGTGCATCCTACCCTAAACAACCATATATAGTCCATGTTGTATGATGTCATTTGTTCTTGAATCTTCTACTAAATTCTTCCAAGTCTCATAACCTATCTTGTGACTACACCATTGGGTTGTGACTGATGTGACAGTGTGACAGATCAGTTCTAATCCTAGTTGTTCTAAAATAGAAAATAGAAAATAAAATAGAATGAAAATAAAAATAAAAAGTAAAATAGAGAAAACACTAAGTCTACTGTTTGTGAACTTGACAAGAAGGGTGGATTACAAGTGATAAAGCATAAGGATACAAGAGTATATCTATGCTATATATATATGTAAGCTATGAGGAAACAGTTTATAGTACATAATACAAATGAGTCATACAATATGAG
>Ga0157368_1000362_pt1 | contig 21534 bp, 29 predicted proteins | sample AttbisABBM3_FD_113146 | JGI IMG/M metagenome (GOLD analysis project Ga0157368, IMG submission 113146) | Fungus gardens microbial communities from leaf cutter ant in Botucatu, State of São Paulo, Brazil - Atta bisphaerica ABBM3 | ecosystem: Host-associated > Fungi > Mycelium > Unclassified ...
CCACCGACGCGCAGCCGCTGGCCCGCCTCCGGCTTCTCATGCGCCTCGCCTTTGCCATAGAGGATTTCACCCGGGGTATAAAACAGATCGATGTTTGAGCGCAGCGCATACATCACCAGCGCGGTGGCCAGGCCCAGGCCAAGCAGAATCGCAACGGCCGCACAGAGGCGATTGCGTCGACGGCTATTCACACACTCTCTCCTGCCGCTTCAGCCGCGGCTTTTCTGGATTTAGCTGCCTGGATGCGACGTTCACGCGCATCACGCTGGCGGATCTCCGCCAGCAGGCGGCGGCGCAGTAACAGGGTATGCAGCGTCAGTCCCGCCAGCGGAAGCAGCGTGCAGGCCACCGCCAGCCAGACGTAAAAGGCGTAGCCGCCCATGGCAAAAAAGGCGTGCCAGGAGGAAAAGGCCGGCGTCATTTCTGCTCTCCCCGTTTTGCGACGTCAAGTGCCCAGGGGCGATGGCGTTCCGTTAACAGAATCAGGTTGCGCAGCCGCATCAGCGTCAGCGTGATAAACAGCAGCAGATAACCGAGGATGGCCCAGCGCAGCGGCGTTCGCATCACCGGCGCAATCGCCTGCTGAAGGATGCCGGACGAGCCCTGATGCAGGGTATTCCACCACTGCACCGAGAAGTGGATGATGGGCAGGTTGACCACGCCGACCAGAATCAGGACGCCGGCGGCCCGGCCTGCGGTGCGGCGGTCATCGAACGCGTGCCAGAGTGCAATCACGCCCATATAGAGGAAAAGTAACACCAGCTCCGAGGTGAGGCGTGCATCCCAGATCCACCAGGTTCCCCACATCGGTTTGCCCCACGCGGAACCGGTGACCAGCGCAATAAAGGTAAAGACCGCGCCCACGGGTGCCATGGCGGCGGCAACCAGATCGGCCATTTTCATCTGCCACACCAGACCGGTAAACGCCGCGACGGCCATGGCGGCATAGATGCCCATCGACCACATGGCAGCGGGCACATGGATATACATGATGCGAAAACTGTCGCCCTGCTGATAGTCAGCGGGAGCAAATCCAAATCCCCAGATCCAGCCCAGCAGCAACGTCGCCACGCCGGCTATCGCAAACCAGGGCACCAGGCGCCCCGAAAGCTGATAGAGCCGTTCGGGCCGGGCCAGCTGATGTAACGCTTTCCACATATCAAATGCTCACATTAACGATAAAAAAGGCCGCGTCTTTTTATGCACGGTTACTGCAACGTAATCCGTAACGCCGCCGCCGTGGCAAACGGCGAGAGCGTGGCGCTGCCTGCCAGCATCGCGCCAAGAATCGCCAGATAGCCACCCATCGGCAGGCCCTGACTGGCGGCTTCCATCGCGGCACTGGCGAAGATCAACACCGGAATCGCCAGCGGCAACACCAGCAGGCTGAGCAATACCCCACCCCGGCGTAATCCCACCGTCAGCCCGACGCCGATGGCACCGAGAAAACTCAGGGTGGGCGTGCCGAGCAGCAGCGTCAGGGCCATCGCCCGCCAGCCATTGAAATCCAGCGACAGCAGCAGCGCCGCCAGCGGCGACAGGATAATCAGCGGCAGACCGGTGATCAGCCAGTGCGCCACGACTTTGCCGATGACCGTCACAGGCAGCGGCGAAGGTAACAGCAGAAGCTGCTCCAGCGAACCGTCGCTGAAATCGTCGCGAAACAGGCGCTCCAGCGCCAGCAGCGACGCCAGCAGCGCAGCCACCCAGGCGACACCCGGCGCAATGCGCGCCAGCTGCTGCGGATCAGGTCCGATACCCAGCGGAAACAGGGTAATCACAATCAGGAAAAACCACAGCGGATTGACCACATCAGCGCCGCCGCGAAAGGCGATACGCAATTCACGCTGAATCAGGCGAAACAGCATCAGCTTGCCTCCGCATCGCCAAGGCGAATTTTACGCACCCGCGCGGCCGCAGCGGGTAGATCCTGGTGGGTTGTCAGGATTACGGCGCCCCCGTTATCGGCATGGGCGGCAAATCTGGCCATTAATTTTTCAACCCCCGCTTTGTCGATGGCGGTCAGCGGCTCATCCAGGATCCAGACACGGGCCTGGCTGAGCCAGAGGCGCGCCAGCGCGACGCGACGTTGCTGACCCGCCGACAACCGGCTTACCGGCACCTCTTCGTCACCCGTGAGGTCGACACTGTCAAGCGCAGCAAAGATCTGCGCGTCACTGCAGTCAGGATGGTAGAACCGCAGATTTTCCAGCGGCGTGAGGACGCCTTTAACGCCGGGATGATGGCCCAGATAAAGCATCGCCTGATGCCAGGCGTCGCGCTGCCGCAGGATCGGCTGCTGCTGCCAGCGTATCTCACCCTGCTCAGGACGGCTCAGCCCCGCCAGCAGTCGCAGTAGCGAGGTTTTACCGGCACCGTTGGGGCCTTCAATCTGCACAATGTCACCGGCAGAGACGCGAAATGAGAGCTGCTGAAACAGCGCGCGTTCATCGTATGCACAAGTGAGCGTAATGATTTCCAACATCGAGGGGGGAATCGCACCAGCTAAAAGTGGCCGGGATATTACCACAATGTTGCTAAGGGCCGAAGTCTGAGCCGCTGCTCAGGCTCGCTGTCAGGGGGTTATTCGTGCGGTCTGGCGCTGAGTCTGAATAAAAATGCAGGTATGAAAAAGCTTGTTACGCTTATTCGCATCGCTCGTTACATAATTGGCAAATAAAAAACAGCTACGCTTATTACGCCACAGCACTATCACCAGGAGAAAATATGAAGCCTTCATCAGGTAATGAACAGGGTCCTAACGACGTCGATAGCGAAGAGAAGGACAAGGGCACTGACATCGAAGTCGATGAGGAGGCATTACCCTCCCGCGCCGCGGCGATCCATGAAGAGATCCGTCAGGATGGGGAGAAAGAGCTGGAGCGTGACGGGATGGCCCTGCTCTGGTCAGCCATTGCCGCAGGCCTCTCCATGAGTGCCTCACTGATGGCGAAGGGGATATTCAAGGTCCACCTTGATGGCGTGCCGGGTGCATTTCTGCTGGAAAATCTCGGCTACACCTTTGGCTTTGTCATCGTCATTATGGCGCGCCAGCAGTTATTTACCGAAAACACCGTCACGGCAGTGCTGCCGGTCATGCACAAACCGACCTGGGGTAATGGCGGTCTGCTGTTACGGTTATGGGGTATTGTCCTGCTGGGTAACCTGATCGGTACGGCACTGGGTGCGCTGGCCTTCAACGAGATGCCCATTTTTGACGAGGCGACCCGCCAGGCCTTTACCGACATCAGCATGAAAGTGATGGAGAACTCGCCCGGCTCAATGTTTGCCAACGCCGTCATTTCCGGCTGGATTATCGCCACCATGGTCTGGATGTTCCCCTCTGCGGGCGGGGCCAAACTGGTGGTCATTGTCATGATGACCTGGCTGGTTGCGCTGGGCGATCTGGCGCACATCGTGGTGGGATCGGTGGAGGTGCTCTATCTGGTCTTCAATGGCAGCATCAGCTGGCATGAGTTCCTCTGGCCGTTTGCCCTGCCTACTCTGCTCGGCAACATCACCGGCGGCACCCTGATTTTTGCGCTGATCAGTCACGCACAGATCCGTAATGACATGAGTGAAGCGGCGGTCGCCAAAGCGAAGGCGGAAAAGCGCAGGCAGGAGAAGCGTCGTGAGCGTGAAGAGCGCGGAGAAAAAGAGGAAGGTGCTGAATAACTGTCGTCAGGTAAAAAAGTGCAGCGCAGAAGGATTTGCGCTGCACGTGTTATCTGGCCCCTGCATGAAAAAAGTGGTCTCAAAAGAGAGGCTGAACAGCGACATTGCTGACGTAATGAGCAAACGCGCGGCGACCTGATGAATCTCATCGCCTGTTTCGCTATACTGCGTGCCGCTGTCCCCTTAGTTAAATGGACTAAGAATAACTAATCTTAATATCATTAAATTACAACATCTTAAATAAAAAAACACATAAATTAAGTACTCAAAAATGTACTCAATAAAAATATACTAAAGATATTTTTGTGATTGCCGATTATCTAATCAATTAACCTAATGTATAGTTAGTTTTGCGAAAATTCTGTTTTTGCAAAATTAAGTAACATGAACCTAACCAAAATTGTTGCCTGATAAATTTTTTTTATTTAAAAACAGATAGTTAAGATTAAAAGGCACGATTTTTGACAGCGATGGTTAACGCTGCTATTTGTTGACAAAATGAACATGGACTTACCATAATGGTAATTAGGGTGTACAGTAAGTACAAGACTAAACCGCCCAAGGAAGCTTTGGCCGAAGGCGAAGAGCGGATCATAGGTCATGAGAAGCTATATCCAGAAATGCTTAGTTTACTTGACAAGTGCCAAGTTAACTCTGTAACCACCCGAACTAATGAATTTATGGCGCTTCATCTGATCGATTTGGGTGATCTGAGGCAGTTTGCAATGGAGGCTTTGAAATATGGTACGTACATCAATTCTCAATGGTGTCGAGGCAACGCACCTCAAGGGCTTTATGCGTGCGACTCTTACAGTTTTAGGTGCGATCTTTACTGCCGAAAAGAAAAGGCATGTGTACCTACGCTCATGTATATCAAGCTCTGTTTAACTGACACAAATCAAACCATAGCGGTCATATCGCTACACGACTCAACTAAAACCAAGGTTTAATCATGAAACATTATTCTCTCTGCCCTATCTGCGGGGATGAAAAGTTACATGAAGTTCAAAGACTTGTAACCCGCGAAAGTGATGGTTATGTTAAAAAAGTTCCTTTTCATGCATCAGTTTGTCAATCTTGCGGTTGTGAGACTCTTACTGAAAAACAAGCTTCGCATAATAAAAGAGCTATGGCTAACTTTTATCGTGAAGCCGATGGCTTGCTTACAGGAGAACAGATTAAGCATATAAGGCTTGCTCTTAATCTTACTCAAGCAGAAGCATCTACCGTTTTTGGTGGTGGTAAAAATGCTTTTACTAAATATGAAAAGGGTGATGTTACTCAATCTTGCGCAATGGATAAGCTAATTAGAACCGCAAATGCGGTGCCCGAGGCTTTTGAATATTTAAGTGCGGGTTGTCCTGAAAAACACATTACCACTATTAATATTATCACTTCAGGAATAGATATCAGCGATATAACAACCGTTGAAACTATTATTCAAGTAACAGGAAGTGCACCACAACCGAAAAAATCACTATTAGGCTCTTTCAAATTTTTTGGTAGTGAGCGAAATTATGAAACAAATGCTTGGGAAAGTGCCCTGGCAGCTGGCTGAGTGCATTTAAATGATTGACAAATCAGTTAAAGATATATATTTAAGGAAATCATCAATGAGTTTCAATGATGATATCAATGTAATGCAAATGGATGGACTGGAATTTACTCAGCAAAACTACAATACAATTACTGGTGTTCAAGTAGTAGAAGTATTTGAGAAAGAAAATTTAGAGAGTCCGTCCTTTTACAAATGTTTTTTTAGATTACGCACTGGCGTAAGACTCGTTAAAAACCCAGGCGAAAAGGATGAGAGAGTTTACTTTGAAATCGTAGCTGAGCATGACGCGGTTTTTAATGCTCAAGAAAAAATCACTCAAGAAACCTTAGAAGAATTTAGTGGTTCTGATGAAATAAGTAACAGCATTTGGCCTTATTGGAAGGAGCATGTTAGCTCGCTATGTTCGAAAGCAGGTTTATCTACTTTGATCCTTCCTCCTCCCAAAAAAAACAAAAGGGTGAAGATTACCGGTTCGAAAGAGCTTTAAATATTAAAGTAATTTTCAAGTATCTAGAGTAAAAATATCAAGTCTTCACATACTGGTCATTATCCTTACAAAAAGCAGCCTAAAAGGCTGCTTTTTTCCTTCTTTAATTTATTTTTCAGAAGGTTGGGCGGTATTGCTCATATACAGCCATTATTTTAGCCGTCACCTTCCCTATCACGACAATTCCATCCAGCCCCTCCCCGTCGATCGTCTCGCCGTCCTGAGTAATAATCCCAGACCTGAACAATTTTCCCAGTTGCGGATAGTCTTCCAGCTGATATGCGACTGTGTCGCCTGGCACCATAGTCATTGACCGGTCGACCAGAACGAATCCTGTTGGCGTTTCGATGCGGAGCATGTTGTACGGATGAGGTGCAAAGATTTTATTCAGGTCGATGCGGCTCTCGATAAAATCCTGCGCAGGCGATGGAAATCCCATGTCAGATGCCCCCGTTCGGGTTGAACTGCTTGTACGTCTTAGCTTCACCCTCCTGAGTGGACACGTCCCGGAACGTCGATGTGTGCGACTTTATCCACTGATTGGCCTCACGCAGACTCAGGTGCCAGTTGAGCAACTCCAGCTGACGAACGAACTCCTGAGTGGTGATGGTGACACCACCACCTGGTATACGCCTGATGGCGTTTACGAATGCGTCTTTAATCTCATAATCTCGCGGCATGACAAATCCTCCCCTTATAAATACTGTATGCATAAACAGTAATATCGATCGGCGGATTTGTTCAAGGCGAAACGGGGAGCAAAATTGTAAAGCTGCGGCTGGTGCTGAATTTATGCTCTATAGCCCGGGCGATGCATAGTTTTGCATGACGAACATACATAACGTGCTCACGCTTCGCTATTGCCACATCCATCACTATCAATCGGCCCGGAACACTGTATGGTGCGGCTCTCAGCGAATGCTGATACTGAGATTTTTCCTTTTTGTCCCAATTGATGCCTGCGTAACGCGGGCTTTTTTGTGCTCTGAAATCGGTGAACAGATAACCATTAAAAGCGAGACGTGAGGCTAAAGTTTTTCTTCGGGTTGGCGATACTTGCTATGAGTTTTCCACTCTGAGATGTACTGGTAAGTTTTGTGTTAGCCCACCTCTGGTGGACTTTTTTTACGCATAACCCAAATTAGTTACCGCTTACGCTTGTCATACCAGCTCAGCCCCCTACCATATGACTGTTGTGTATAGGCCCGCGCTCCTACCGCTGGCTGAAGAGGCGCATGGCTGGCTCGCCTTAAACCTCGTCACAATCATGAGATGCCTCACAAGAGTATCAATAGCCCAACCACGACTTATGCCTGCCACCCGCCTCGGGGGCAGGCATTTTTTTCAAGCCATTGTTGTTACTGTAAATTTATTGTTATAAAAAGAAGCGCAGGCTGACTTCTGCCATATAATCAGTGCTGGTACCTGCATGGGTACCATAATAATAGCTAGGTACTTATTTGCCGCTGCCCTCCCCTGGACAGCGGTTTTTTTTGCTTCTTAGATGATTAGTTCCACCAATTGATAGAATTTACGCTTTCTTAACAACCAAATAATGACTATGCGTTATCATATATGGGTAACACACAGCTACCGTGTTGCGTACAAGAAGTTTCTACCGCTCGAGTTTTTCGCCCGCGCTTTGCGGGCTTTTTTTGCATGCCGCTTGGCTCTGAGTGCAGCGCTCAACTACCCTGACAAAACCCACCCCGCAGCCTGCTCAGAGAGGCGCGGTTGAGTCATTGCCCGGTCGCCGGGCTTTTTTATGCAGGCTGGTCAGGCCAGGTGATGTCTGGCGCTTTGGATGTATCAACCCGGTTAAGCAGTACGCGATATTTTTTCCAGGCGTTCAGCTCAGCCTTCTCTTGCTCAGTAGCGATATCAAGTTCAACCGCGTCCTGAAGTGGTGCGATCCTGTCTGTGCTTTGGCTCATTAAGAGTGATTTCTGCGCGGATGCTACGGCCTCCTCCTGAGACGGGGTGAGTACAACAGCAGCAACTTTGCCATTCTGATATTTCCATCCGCCACCTATGAGATCGCTCAACTCCGGCATACCTGTGGCTTTAACTTCAGCGACCGAAAGACCTGAAGGGAACATAGATGACACGTCCATGGTTGCCGAAACGATTATGCCGTCGCTGTTGAAAGCAACCTTAAGAGTATCTTCTGAAAAGGATTTCTGGCAGTCGTACCAGTCCTCTCCTGTGTCTGATTTGAGGTACATTGCCCCTGAGAATGGTGGCTCTTCAGGAGTGTATGGCTGGAAGTTTTTCAAAAAAATCATAATTGACTCACTGTAATCCAGTTACCGTTAATTTGTTTCTGAATGGGGCGTGCAGTTGCCGTAACCGTTCCTACATCCCCTGTATCGATGCTGCTGAAAGAGTATCCGCTAGGGCATGTGAATACGTTTGTATTGTTAGCCTTGTATAATGTTGTGACAGAACCCAGCCGCGTATCCGTCATGAAATTGCTTCTGGACCAGGAGCTGATAAAGTCAGAGAGATTCCCACCCCACTTAGGCCCGTAAAGATCACCACTTGGGAGCACCTGCCACGTTCCAACAGGGTTTAAGCTCACCATTGATCCATCCTGCCTCATATCAAAGGTAATAGTGTTTCCACCTGAGATTACGATAAATCGGCGCGCTGCAAAGGTTCCTATTTTTTCATAAAAAAGCTCATCACTGCGCTGCCCTGCCGAGCCCGACAAACGCAGGCCAAAAGTCTGGTTTGAATTATCTCCAGGCGCGTTTACGACAGAACTTTTGTTTAAATAATCCTGCCCGGTAAAATCCACCGCTCCTGCAAAGGTAGCTTTATTGGAAACATTGAGCGCCTCAGGATTAACTGTTTTTCCGTTGAAGGTAGTGACGGTAAGGTTGCTGAGCGTAGCATTGCCGCCTATGATGTTGACGGCATCCGAACTCTGAAGAGCCTGTGAGCCTAACCCGAGATTTGAGCGCGCGGTTGAGAGTGCGGCAGAGCCATCTGACTTAATGTCTGAAAATGGAGACTTTCGGCTCAAAGTCAGCCTGGTAATAGCATCTTTAAGCTGAGAATTTGCGGCCTTGCTAAGCGTAAGACCTGCAGCTTCAATGACTGATGAAATTTCTTCCTGCAAAGAATCGAAATAGTCTGCATCAAGCGCGGTAGGAAGCTCCCCCGTCTGCGGATTACCACCGGTAAATCCATTTTTACCCGCGCCAAACTTATCTTTCTGGGCGGTTGATGTGTCAATGCGATGCATAATTACTCCAGGTATCTGAAAATGACATAGGTATGCGACGGCGCCAGCTTATTCAGAACGCATTCGGCCGTGGTGTCGCCCCACGTTCTGATGCTGTCGGTGCTGTTACTGATAGCCGTCATCGGGTTTATCTGGATAGCTGATGGCATATTGACCTGCCAGTAGTAGCGCCATTCATCGCTGTAAAGTGAGTCAGTGCATGCTGACAGGCAGGTAAACTGGCTTTTGTTATAGCGCGTGATAGTGACGCCGATGTAACCCAGCGCCTCAATCTGAGCCAGATAAAAAGCCTCACTAATGCCACCGGCGAGATTGAGCTTTGCATCCAGCCGCTGTCGCCGCTGCTGCAGAGTCTGAACACCTGAAGGTGCGCAGCTGTCCGGCAGACCACTGATACGCTCGTAACGGTCAATCAGCTCTGTCACTGAACGCGGGTCAGTTTCCAGCATCAGCGCATCACCCCGCCCGTGCACCTCAGCCAGCGAAGGAGCGAGCCCGGTAAGCAGCAGATCATCTGCATCCCATGCCGGGCCACGTGGCAGCAGTGCGCCCAGCATCTGCCGGTACTGCGCCGTCAAGTCCATGAGATTGTCCCCACCACGCCCACCTCGCCTTTTCCGATCGTTATATCAGCGGACGGACTGACCAGCGTGTGGCTGTACTCGCCGGTAGCAATGCTGATCGCCTCACTGATGCGTGATGGTTTAAGAATGCTTTCAGGGCCTCCATCTCGCAGCATCATGGAACGAAGCTCCGCCTCTGCCGCGTATCGGATTTCAGTTGTATCTGGATTTAACCGTATCTGAAAATTAACGACATGCGGAGTGGCAGCAAATACGTAGATGTCGGCTCCTGCTACCGGTGCACGCGGTTCGATGTAGGCCTTTACAGCAGCCACGATTGCGGCACCAGGGATTGGGTTGATAAGGTCGTTGTTGGCAACCATAACCCCGACCGTTCCGCGACCGCTCCAGTGTCGGTAAGTCCATGCACGGTCAACGCCCGCGACTTCTTTAGCCCAAACCTCATAATCACCGTCAGCGCCGCCCTGCGGGGTCCAGTACCAGCGCTCAATTACCCGGGCCCGCCAGAGCTCTAAATCCTCCACGTCAGCGCCGCCCTGAATGCTGTCAGCCACGCCAGCCGAGGTAAGACCTTCAATCGGGCTGACCAGCCGCATAGTCAGACCGTCATCAGTGTTCCCGGTTGCCCCTGCCGTGTCGCAGGCAACAGGCACACGGAGCACGCCACCCGCTGATGTGGCAGCTGCTGTAGCGCTAAATGACATCAGATCGTCACGCTGGATGGTGACTCCTGCAGGTATAGTGATACCGGCTGTGGCGACCGCCCAGCGGACATAACCTGACGCTGTCGTAGCTGCTTTGCGCGGGCATCGCTTCATGTTGGCATGCCGCGTCAGCCACTCCTCATCAGCAAGGTCCGGCAGCAGGTTGCGTGCGAGGTAGTCAATATATCCATAAACGGTATGTACGGCTGCCGCCTGAACACGCCCGTAAACCTCAGCATCAGTGCGACGCAGCGCTGCCAGCGTTGTATCTGCTGCCAGACGGGTAAGAATGTCGCTGCGGACGGCGGTGATTAACTGAGGGAGTGTCGGGCGGGTAAATCCACTGTCAGCCATTTAGCTCACTCCATAAATCGTTAAATGAATAAGTTGCACGGTTGCCGTCCCTCTGAATGATGACAATCGAAGCGCTGAGCGTGCTGATCCCGGTCCGCTCTGCCGTTACGTCTACGCGCACTGCCACGCCGTCATCGACCAGCCACTGCAACGCCTGACTGATATATTCGCGGGCTTTGAGTGAGGTTTTATTGGTGAGCTTCTTGCGACTGAGAAGATAAAGGCGCGATCCGATGCGGTCATTCTGAGTAGTCGGAAAACTGTCGCCCCACCATCCGTTATCCTGTCCGGGGTTGTCATCAGCCTCAGCCTTTCGCCAGGAGAAAAGCGAAACAATCACGGCTCTGGTAAGCGGGTCGGTCGGCCAGGTTGCATCCTGTTCAGAGCCATTTACGACGATTATCATGACGCCACCATTTTCTGCGTTGTCGCGTCGGTTGTGCCGCCGCCTGAGCCGTTCTCTTTATGCGTATGGCCGTTGTAAGCAACGCGCATCGCTGACATGGTCAGCCCGGAAGAATCACATTTATCTTTGATTTCACCTGTCGCTTCGATGTCCATTTCGAACCGGGCTTTAGGCGCATTGGTGAAGGTAATCGGCTTGCCTGCACCATTTACAATGATTCCTGCCCGGGTGAGTGTGACTGACTGTCCCTGATCGTCATACACCGCCACCTCACCGGATTTCAGACCTTTAACACGATATCGACGGTCAGAAACAACCAGCACCACGCCGTGTGACCTGTCACCGTCAAAGTAGGCGGCCACAGCCTCTGCGCCTGTCAGCGGTGCGGCGGTAAAACCGTAAGGCTCCATATGTTCGATATCGCTCTTTCCCTCGCCCCCGGCCATCTCAACCTGAAGCATCTGGCACTTTGTGGCCGTGTTCAGACCGCGAACCACGGCGCGGGCCAGCAGGTTTGACAGCGCACGGCCCATACCTGACATCGGGTTAGCCATCAGAAATCATCCTCTTCTTTCTTTTTCTTACGCTTGCCGGGTTTGGCAGGTTCAGGGAGATAAGCGTCAGGAGGCCCGACACGGATTTCGGAAATGGTGCCGTTCTCATCCTGCTGATAAGTCACCTCGGCGATAACCATCTGCCGGTTGTTAAAGCCGAGAATGGGGTCGAAGACGACAACCTGCAGATTAGGCAGCCAGAGCGAGCCGTCACCCTGCCGCCAGCCCTGCACGGTGTAGGTCACCTCGTCGGTACGCGCAGCACGCTGGCGCATCTCAAACTCAGCCCGTGCGCTGCAGGTGGCCGTGGTGGCGTTGCCTGTCTGGCGGATAATCATCGGACGGTAGCGCTTCAGACCGCCGTCAATGGTCTTTGACCTGATGGCCGTAGTCGTGGCTTCGCCAAAGTCATCGTCGTTTCCCCGGCGCTGCCCGGAAACCTGATAGTCACTGAACCGGTCACGAATGCTCTTTTCGGTGTCACAGGAAAGGATATTTTCACCCAGCACCAGGGCGGTATGCGCCTTCTGACTGCCAATGCCGCCGATAACCAGATTGCCCTGCGCGTTGTCATACGCCAGAGCCTGCTGCAGTCCGAGCATCTTGTTGAGAACATCCATGACCGTTTCGCCCTGGTCTGCCTGAACGCCCTGCAGGGGCCCTGACGCACCGCCGGCATCAACCACCGCTATGCTGAAGGGCTTTGCCAGCTCAGCGGCAACCTGCGCCAGAGAACGGCCTGCATACTGTGAGGGCGTCGCTGAGCAGTCGATGAGGTCAGCGGTTTTACTGCGCCCTGATATTCCCACGCTGATGCTGCGCGCGTCGTACCGGACCGGTGTTGCCTCGATGTAACCGGTCAGCACTTTGTCGGTGCCTATCAGGACTTCAACGAGGTCACCGTTTTTTATCCTGTTACTGCGGTTTGCCTGGTCGGTATCACCCGGCCAGCTACGGGTAATCTCAACGGTGAAGTCGCGGGCAATGCGCTCAATGCCTGCGGCGATCCTGACCGAAGTCCAGCCGCCCCACTCCTGGCCGTTCACCCGGAGAATAACGGTGTTGTTCATCGTACCGGCACCCTCAGTGACTGAACCGGCACGAAGCCGGGATGGCGGATTCCGTTACGTGCAGTTATGTCACCGGCGCGGGATGCAGAGTCGTACCAGTCAGAGGCCAGTACCAGTGCGGGCGTCACCTGTGTGGGCGTGCGCTCGGTCATACGCTCAACCTGCTCAAGCCGGGCCGAAATATCACGGTTTACATCAGTCCGCACGGTTACCAGCGCCTGATAAAGACCATCATCGGTGACACGTTCCATCTCGCGGTCAATGGCCTCATTAAGGCTGTCACGCACCTGTGCCAGGTCATCCCATGTAATGACGGTGCCACTGTCAGTTGATGACGTGACGCCTGTTGAAACTGAGGTGGCAGTAACATATCTCTCTGATGTAGCTGTGGTCGCGCCCGCTGCCGAAGATACTGATGCTCCGGTAGTAGCAGCAGCTACCGGCTGAACGTTGCTGACAGCCGGATGCGAAACCCGCACTGGCTGCGACGGGTCCTGCTGACGCGTGACGGTGCTGTTTGCTGGCTGAGGCAGGCTTGTGACCGCTGCGGCAGCCTCACTTATCGCCGTGGTGCGCACTGCCTGCGCCACATGATTGCGCTGTGTGGTCTGTGTCTGCATCGTCTTGCTGTCAGTGTTCCAGACGCCTCGCGGTGCCAGACCGGAATCAACCGTGACACCGGTCAGCCCCTTAATCATCGCCATCAGGTCGGAGGCGTTTCCGTTCAGCCGTGATCCTGCTCGCCACATGGTTTGCAGCCGATTAACAAAGCTCATGCCGCTGGAAGGCGGCTTAAGTAGCACTGACATGTCACCCTGCATAAGGCGTGATGCCGCGCTGATACCCGAGTCAACGTACTGAAACGCGCTGGTTACGTTGCTGAATATGCCTGTTGCCTCATCCAGTACGCCGTCCTGCAGGAAGTCAGGCATGCCATCCATGCCAAAGGCACCGAATGCCGATGAAATGGCGTCGTCCAGAAACGAAACGGAAGATGATAATTTCTGCCCTGTCGCCAGCCCGGCGGTCGGGAAAGACAGCTCGCCAGACTCAACGAAGCTGAAACTGATGCGGCACATGCGGCCTTCGCTCTGCGAGTGACTGACGCGGATAGCATCATCCACGACCACGGTCATTTCGCCGTAGTAGGGATGAACCAGCGTACACGAACCCGGCTTTTCGATGGCCTCAATCAGGCGGTTGCGCTGCTCAAAGAAGTCATCGCCAATCAGATAAGCCTGCACACTGAAGCGGCGCGTCGCCCGGCCTAAATCCTCCGCCCAAGGCTTGTCGCGATTGGGGTACTCATGCACCTGCACGCGGCGGCCAAAGGTTGCCTCATCACTGTCTACCTTAAACGCGATGCCGCGCAGCGAGGCATCCTGCAGATTATCTTTCCAGCTCATGGCTTGCTCCAGGCAATAAAAAACCCGCTAAACGGGCTGAGTTTTCAGGCTGCTGAATTTTGCATGATCGTAACCATGTCGGGGTCCATCTGTTCGATGATCCTCTCACGGGCATTGTTCAATAATTTTTTTCGCCCGCCCCTGCCCCACTTATTCATGGTCCGCGCACACCCGCTTACTTGCTCAGTTTCGGTTGCAATCAGCAGATCAAGTCGATTGAGCTGATTCATATGACTGATGCCATTCAGAATCGCTTCGCGAAATGTTTCGTATACCCTGATTTCAAACTGCGGGCTCAGCCATGCTGCATAACGTATTGCTACCAATTCAAGCCCCCACACGCCTTGCTGCAGGCCACCTTTAATGATTTGCACCGAAGCGCATTTTTGTGCTTCGGTCAAAGCTTGAGCAAAACGCTTAATCTGCCCGCTACGCATGAAGAGGCTTGGCCTTTGAGAATCACTTGCCTCACCCTTCAATACTGCGGCTGCATGCAGATCATTCAGGTTGTAGCGCCCTTCACTGTCCACGCGAACGGAAACACCGTTCACTATGACGGTTGGATATGTCATGTCGAAATTACCTTTTAGTGATGAACCCTGTCGCACAGGAATACGGCCCCAAGAAGGCTCCGACAGCCAACCGGTTCCTCAAGGTGCATCCTGAAAGGTTCTTGGTTTGGATTGCGCGTGCGATGCGCGGTGGAATTCAGGCAATAAAAAACCCGCCGAAGCGGGTTAATATTTATTTCAATTTTATCTGTATCGAATAGGAGTCGCCGGTTTTGACGAATAGTGATTTCGCCTTTTCGTCATTTGACTCAAACCGCTCTGCGCCTCTGAATTTCTCCAGCTTATTCCGGAAAATTGCACTATTGGTTCCTGTAAGGTATTCATACGCCTTACCAGCCAACGCAACGTTAGCCGCATTCATCGACCTGTCTTCATTTGCGTAGAAATGAATACTTATTTTTTCAGCGCATGGTGGGTCATAAACGATCACATAAATCTGCGGTTCATACTCTGATTGTTTATTATCATTAAATGCATCTTCAGGTGGCTGCTCCTTTCTGAAAGAATACTGGTGCCTTATCATTCCGCCATCCTTAAAAACCTGCACCTGCTCAGGCTTTTCCCCAATTGCAGCAATGAAATCTTTTTCATTAAACTCGGGGTAGCACTCACTTGCCGCCACCCCATTAACAAAAAACAAAGCCATTAAAAATGCAAACAGGCGCATGAAGATATTTTCCTTAATTTGGAGTCGAGAACCGATTATAACCTACATCGAGATCAAACCAAGGAAGCGCACTGCCAGAAGGCTCAACACGCATTCCCGGAGGCGAGTTTTCGAAGGAAACCTTAATCTCTCCTTTCTGTGCTGTCGCATCACTGCGCATCAAAGGACCACTCATGCTCTGAGGGTTAAGCGGAACATTACTACTCTTTAGCTGCTGCTCGTTGTTATACCAGCCGCCAGCTTTCCACCTTTTTTTAAGTGAATCCCAGAATGACTCAGTACCATCTTTCTGAGTTGTTGCGTCAGAAATCTCTTCCAGTTTTTTGAACATGTATAGCGCAACGGCTATTGATACTGTCAGAGCGCTCAGCTTGCCTATTTGGGTAAGAACCGCGAGGAGACCGCTTGCTTTGGCGGTGGCGCTTGTGAGCGATCCAATAACCTGCAGTGTGAATGCCCCGGCCATGACCCCACCAATTCCGGTAATGACTCCGTTCATGCCGCCCAGGGCTTCTGTCAGTCCGTCTATCTTAGCCCAGACCCTTTCAACAACAGGAGCGAACCTATCCCAGTCAGAAATCAATAACCCGATTCCCAGCGCGGCCAGCCTCAGAAATACCCCCATCGGTGAGAGCTTCAGTCCGCGACCCAGAATACCCAGAGCGAAGTTAACTCCCAGCAAGGCAAGTTTAACTCCCAGCAAGGCAAGTTTAACTCCCACAAAACCGGCAGCAATGCCAAATGCACCACGAATCACTTTTGGGTTTTTGTCTGCAAACTCGGCAAATCGCTCTGACATATCGCCCAGCCAGCTTACCAGCCGTTTAGCATCACCAGCAAAAGCCCCCCCGATTGCCGCAAGACCATTTACCGCGGTGCCGGCCAGTGACTCCCAGATATTTGATAGCGTGCTTAGCTGCGCGTTAACGCGCTTATTAAGGTCCGCCTGCTTTCCCATTTTCTCCTGAATCTGGTCATAGCCGGTTTTGCCTTTATCAATCAGCGCATTTAAAACCTGCAGTGTTTCAGCGTCATCACCAAATATCTGCTTGATGATTGTCGTTTTTTGCTTGGTTGTTAAAGACTGAAGCTTGTTCAGCTGCTTGAAGAGATTATCAAGACCGCCGAACTCACCCTTACCATCGGTAAAATCTAGCTGTATACCTTTACGGCTTAGCAGCTTGTTGGCTGCCTTCATCTTTTTACCATCAAAGCCAGCTTGGAACACTTTTCGGAGGGCGTTACCGGAAGCTTCACCTTCCATTCCCATCTGATCCATCACCACTGAGATGGGTGCCAGTGCACGAGCTGCGGTAAGGCCATCTTTGCTGACCATCTTCAAAATCGAGCTGGTCTTAGAAAAGAAAGAGAGCATGTTGGTATCATCGACGCCCAAGTAAAAAGCTTTCTGGATCGTGTCGAATAATCCCATCATATCTTCTGAAGCTGTGCCGGTAGCATCCTGCATTTTTGCAGCAAACTCTGCAGCAGCCTCAGGTGTCTTCTTAAGCTGAACCGCCAGATAAGCGGAAGCCTCACCAACACCACTTAGGATGTTCTGGGCTGGTATACCCTGCCTGACAAGCATCTGCATCATGTTCTGAAAGTCAGCGGTGGTGCCAGGCAGCTTATTACCCAGACCGATTGCCAGCTTGTTGATTTTTTCGAAATCAGAGCCAACAGCGCCGCTGGCATCCATCATGGCAACCTTCAACCCAGTGGCGGCGTCTTCCTGCTTGGCAAAAGCAACCAGCGAACCTGTCAGCCCGGCAGCCAGCCCCCCGGCCATAGCCATGCCGCCCCTGCCCGCTTCCTCTGCATCTTTACGAAACCGGCGCAGGTTCTTTTGCATGCGGCCAAGTGCAGGTGAAAGTCTGTCAACGCCTGTAATAAGCGCTTTCAGTTCAAATTCAGCCATTGGCTTTTCGCTCCCGTTCTATCCGGTTCGCCTGGTCGATAAGTAATTGCAGGCTTTTTAAGTCCTCGCTAAGGACTTCCAGAGGATTTATGCGCCAGTAACTGGCGCAATCGAAGTACAGATTAAGTAGCTCTTTAGCTGTCAGGCCTGAAGGAAAAAACCGGCAACTACCCAGCCAGCAGCATTCAGATCTGATGGCGACATGTCATCTACTGAACTTGGCGGGATGCCACCCAGCTGACTGATGTATTTAGCCACGACATGCGCCAGCAGCTTCACCGACTCATCCTGATTCATCTGATAGGGATAGCCCAGCTCACGGACATCCTTGCCCGTTGGCTCGCGTAGCTCCAGCACATGGATAGTCTCACCGTGTGCCGTAATAGGTTTTGAAAGCTGAAGTTCACTCACTGATAGAATCCTTCTGAGCCGTGGAATTCGAGGTCTACCGTACCCTCTTCCGCATTGTGGTTTGCCTCGCCGAACTGGAACGCTTCAGACAGCACGTAAACCATGCCGTTAGCCAGTTCGGCGGTGATGGTCATCTGGTCGGAATCCATCAGCTTTGTGACCGGAAACGCCTTCGGCACCTTGAAGGTGCCTTTGACGTAAGGCGCTCGGTGCGTCTCTTTGTAATCCACGTCACCGGCCAGGCCGATTACGTCATCACGCACTTTGGTGTTCATCGGCACCTCAATGCCGCCGGTCAGCGACAGCTGCTGGCCGTCCACCTTGACGTATGCTGTACCCGCAATCTTTGCCATTACGCGGCCTCCTCGCTGTATTGCAGACGGAACTGATTAAGCAGCGCAAAGACGCGCAGCTGGTTGACGTAATCCGGCGGGAACAGGACATCCACGCGGGTCGGGTCGCTGACGTTGCGCTCTACCACCAGATGCTGCTTAAAGAGATCGAAGTTCTCGACAATACCTGCCCTCTCCATGGTGCGGTAGCTGGCGCACATCTCGCCTTTCAACACGGCAGGCGTCACGATGGCCTGACCCGGACCAAAGCGCGTACCGTCATTTGCCAGCTTATGGCGCGGGTACTTACTGGTAATGATGCTTTTCAGCTGCCGGATAACGTAGGCGCTGGTATGCAGCGTTTCGCTGTCCAGGTAGCTGTTGTCCGCCACGCCATAGGCGTTTTTCTGATAGGTGGTGATATCACGCTGAATGCGCAGCACGCCACTCTCAGCGTAAGCTGTGGCGATGCCATGCTTCAGCAGAGACTGCTGCTCGGTCAGCGTAAATCGGCTGCCTGCCGGTGCCGGTAGTGCGCCGCTCAGCTCACCGGTCTGCGTCGGGCGGGCCGGGTCAGTGCGGATAAAAACGGCGTTACGGGCGGTACGCAGTGCGACCAGCTCATCCGCTGCCGTCTGAACTGCAGGCTCATAACCGGCTACGGTAATGTGCTGGTTGTTCATGGTGTCGCCAAAGGCCACCAGGTCAGACAGCGTGCCGATTTTCGCCGTGTAGACGTGACCGTAAAGCTGACGTGCATAACCCCAGCGCCCGGAAGAATCGTTCATCTCTAGGGCCAGTGTCGCCAGTGAGGCGGAATCACTGAACGGGGTGCCGATGAAGTCAAACGGCTCATCCCCCATCGCGGCCACGGTCGCAGCCAGTGACGGTGAACCTGCACCGCCTGCCATTGAGGCAATCGCAACGTTAACGCCGTCAGGGGTGTTTTCACTTCCCACTGTGCCGTAGTAATTCAGCGCCAGTGGGATATCATTACCTGTCAGGCCTTTATGACGGGCAGTGAGCGTGACAACGCCAGCCTCTGCAGCGGCAGTAACCGGCAGGTCGGCGTCAGCATTAATCGCGGCGGCCATTGTCGCTGCCACAGCTGTCGGCGCATCGCCGGTCACCACGGCGGCCTGAACACGCACCGCGCCGATATACAGGCTCAGCGAGCCTGACGCCTGCGCATTGCCGGTCAGCGTTACGGTGCCTTTGGCGGTTTCGCCTTCAGGCTCGTCCACTGCGATAACCCACAGCTCACCGAACGGATCAACAGCGCGATACCGGGCCACCATACGTGCAAGCTGGCTGCCATGACCTGCAACCTTACCCGCCAGTGGCGCTGACGGCATGATGGTGAGTTTATTTTTGGTGATGGTGCTGTCGGCTGAGGCGAAACCAATCAACAGCGATGGTCCGCTGGACTGTGTGGTGTTCGCTTCGCTGTTGTCCATTTCGGCCCAGAACAGCGGCACGCGGAGGTCTGACGGAATAGTGGGGAACGAAACTGACATTATTCACCGCCCTTTTTCTTGGCGTCAGCAGCGGGCTTTTCTTCTTCCGCTCTGACTTCTTCGACATCACCATCCGCAATGCGGCGGTGCCAGTAGCTGCTTTCTTCGACGTTCCGGCCTTCTGAAGGCAGCAGATCGCCCCGGGCAGGGTCAGGAACTGACCGCCCGCGCTTGGGTCTGATTTGCATGATTTACTCGCTGAGGTTGATTTTGGTGTGGTGCTCAATGATGCCGTCAGGACCGTTGCCCGGATCGATGTAATCAACGTCGATTTCCACCGTTCGCAGCTCATCCAGGGCGTTGAGGTCATCCTGCTGGCGCGTATCCTCTTCAGTAATTTCCCGCGTCAGCATGAATTCAAACTGGTAGTAGAGACGACCCCGGTCCATATCCAGAAGCTGACCGCCGGAATACGCCACCGGGCCTGCATCTGAATCGGGTTCCCAGCCCAGCAGAGCCTTCCAGATTTGCCGCCGTACATCATGCACGGCGTCATACCCGGCAGCCTGACCGCGCTCATCGCGCGTGTTGTCGAGCACGACGACAACAGCAAATCCTTCGGTCACGTTCTGCCAGTAGTCAGTCAGGGACTTCTGCTCAGCGGTCACATCTTCGGTTGGCACCACATAGGCGGCCGGCAGCTTCATCTTCCCGGTTTCGGGGATGGACTTGAACTCAGCCGCCCCGGCTACGTTACCCGCGAAAAACGGACATCGCGCCCGGAGAGCGGCAATCACCAGTGATAGCTTCATTTCTTTTTCCTTTCAGGACGAAGAGAGGTGCGCAGCGCACGGGACAGCACATAGCGCGTCCACGTTTTGCGGGCTTCCAGTACTTCGGTCATATAGTTTTTACGCGGGGCAACACGCCAGCCATTGCCGCCGGACTTGCCTTTATGGTGGCTCTTTTTGCGCTTAGCGCCGCGCTTCACGCCGTAGAACAGGAACGCAGGATAAAAGTCGCCATCAATGAGGCGGTTTCCCTCGCCCCGCTTCTGGTTCGGCGCGATGCGCACCATCAGACCCGGTCGGCTTTTTGATGCGCGGGGAACGTAATAGCCGATAGACCGCGCCAGCCTTCCGGTTCTGAATCCAGGATACTCGCCCGGAGCAGAGCGACCGCGACGCATGACCAGACGCCGGGCATCACGCATATGCACCTGACCAATCTGAATGAAGGCGCGGCGCATTTTTGCCCGGTTAAAAACGAGGTCTTTGGGCTGCTGAAAATCAACGTGCAGAAGCGGCTTAGCCATACATCTCTCCGTCGCTGTCTACAGCCCTCAGCTCCTCACATTCCATCAGCAGGTAACGACCGGCTGAGTTGAGGTCGCGCAGACGCTTAACGCGATACACAAAGCCGCTGTAAACCACCTCAAAATCGGAAGTGATGCCCCGGCGGTAACGGATGGTCATGTAATGGGTGATGGTGTCATCAGCCTGAACGGACTCATGGTAGGTGGTAGCACCCACCTGCCGGACCTTCGCCCATACGTCCTTTTCGTTTTGATAGACCGGCTCAGTGCCGTAGTCCGCTGCCGCCTGGTCGATGCGCTGGCGCAGGTGAATGCGCTTATTCAGTTCGCCGGGATCGGGCAGCGTGAAAACGGCACTGGTATTTGATGAGCGTCGCTGCATGCTAATACCCCGATACCGGCAGACGCCGTGAATAGAGCAGGAACTCAAAAGCCTGCGGCGTCTCCGTCATCTCCAGTTCTGACACTGAGCTACGGTGTTCATACCAGTGACTGACCAGCATAAGCAGCGCAAGCCGGATATCTTCGGTAATCACCATACCATCGGTATCAAGCGGGGCAATGTCTGCCACCGTTTTATACAGATTACGGTTCAGGTATGTCACCGCCTTCGCCTCGGCGGCCAGAGCGAAAAGCTCAAGCAGCCGATCCTCTTCCGTGAAGTCGCTCTCCAGACGGCACTGCTGTTTAATTTCTTCAAGTGTCAGCAGCATGGTAATCAGCCTTTTTTGTTTTTACCTTTTGCTGGCTCTGGCTCTGGCTCTGGCTCTGGCTCTGGCTCTGGCTCTGGCTCTGGCTCTGGCTCTGGCTCTGG
>Ga0157368_1000363_pt1 | contig 21532 bp, 28 predicted proteins | sample AttbisABBM3_FD_113146 | JGI IMG/M metagenome (GOLD analysis project Ga0157368, IMG submission 113146) | Fungus gardens microbial communities from leaf cutter ant in Botucatu, State of São Paulo, Brazil - Atta bisphaerica ABBM3 | ecosystem: Host-associated > Fungi > Mycelium > Unclassified ...
CTATTGTCCATACTACAACCTCATGTTTGCCTCAAGGCCACCATGTTGTATACATGTGCCCTGACATCATCTTCCAGATCCTTCCACCATGTTCTAGGCTTATGATATCACATCATGTGACCTGTCATGTAACTCCAGTATCATGTGCCTCATCCAAAATAAAAATAAAAATAAAATAAAATCAATATAAAATCAGAAAAATAAAATAAAATAAAAATTGTTAGTGTTCAAGCATTTCATAACATTCACTAGCTTTTAGAATGGTTGAAGAAGTTGAAGATGATATTGATACTAATGTTGAGATATGATTTCCTAGCTCCCAATAACCTCTACAACCTATACCACAGGTACCACAAGAAGGTCCTGAATTGAGAAGGTCTATATATGAAACACTATTTAGAAAGGGTAATATTTATAGGGAACAAGAACATCCCACCAGTATCCTGCATCATTCTTTATAGTAACCTCAGAGAAGGTTTCCTGACCTGAATATGGCATGTATTAGGCATGACAATACTCATCAGGAATTGCAAAAAGATATACCAAGATGTATGCAAATCCCTAATAATCTGCTACCTATGATTTTGTTAAATAGAGCTGTTACCCATATAATTTGCAGGATGATACACTGAGATAGAATCTTTTATAATATATATATAGTAGGAAGGGCAACACCTAATCATTGTTAATAGAAATGGGAGTAGAATAGACACTCCACCTCCTGCAGGTGATACTGTATCAGCTACTGAGCAAATTCACTTTCTCTTGGCACAATATATGATTATTTAACAAAGAATTTTTTGATCGCACTCGGATGTTGCTAGAGCAATTACTGATAAAGTAGAATGAAAAATATGGCAGCATCGCCACTGTCATAACTCGACAATTCAGCGGAATCAAGCATCCATCTGTGGTTTCTCCTTCATTGTTGATTCAACCCGGATGTACACCCATGTATTGTAGCGTAGGAATGACATGGAGACTTGTAGCTTTGACAGCAACTGTCGTCAATAAATGAGCCCCGTCTTGTTAATGTTACGATTCCAATTAATATGAGCAGGAGAGTGTACGTCATATCACGAGTCATATCACGAGTCACGCGAGACTTAGAGTAGCGATTGCGTGTTTGACTCCTTAGTCTCAGTCTGGTCACTAATAGACTTCGCTTTGGCTTGTGGGAGTTTCGTAACAGTTAAGGGTATGCTAATTTTCCCCTGCCCTGATCGATCCCATTTATCTCACGGCTGGTTGTGCATGCCAATCGAGCGGCGATGGACTGTTATACCGCCGCAGAGAAGTGTTCCTACAAAACATGAGGCCAAGAAGGCAAGCAGGCAGCATAACCTTGCAAGTTTACCGTGGGACACGGAGATATCATGTTCATCTATCGAAGCAGAACTATCCCATCCTTTTCTTATCATTTCCAAGATTGGAATAAGTATATGAAATATCAGGAAAACATATAGAACTATTTTTTGCACACAGAAACACAACTTCAGCCAGATATGCGATCGTCGAAGATATAACTTGTTGAGAAACAACTTCAATTTCGTATAAAATACGCACTGTACATTTATTCTCGCAAACTCACTAGTTTGATATCTTCCGGATGGTGATCTCCCTCGTGACTCGGCTGACTTTTGTCTTGCTTTGCTCTCAGGCTTCGTTCGGGGCAATCGTACACCAGAGTTTAGATGCTTTGTCTACGGATACCAGATTTGATTTCATCGTTGCTGGAGGTCAATACACCCTTCGAATGCCCAAGAATTTGTTGACCTTATCTCGTAATTAGGTGGCACCGGTGGCACACTAGTTGCATCCCGACTTGCCGAAAATCCTGACTGGACAGTGCTGCTAGTTGAAGCTGGAGTCTCGTAAGTTGCCTACAAGGATATTCGAGAACTGGACTATTGAGCGCCGATTCTTATACAGGAATGATGATGTCTGGGAAACACGCGTCCCTGGGCTCTGGAAAAATCTCACAAAAACACGCGTAGATTGGAATTTTACAACGGTCCCACAGATTGGCCTCAATAATCGACCTGTGGAGTATCCGAGGGCTAAAATGCTGGGTGGATGTAGCTCCCACAGTAAGTTAAATTTTTTGTTCTGCAGACATATGTAGACCATGTACCGAGATTCTATGGTCTACACAAGAGGATCGAAGGGTGAATGGGATCGATATGCGGATATTGGCGGGAACGAAGGTCTGAGATGGGATAACATATTACAAATCCTAAAGAAGGTACGTCTTATCGGGAAGTCTGAATTTCTAGTATCATTCTCAGTCATGGATAGCAAGAGAAATTCACGCACGGTCGCCAAAATCGTAGCGATATAGATCACTATGACCCAGCGTTCCACGGAACGAAAGGGCAACTTTTTACACAGGCGCCATATTCAGATCATCCGTTTAATGATCTAATTATTCAAGCCTCTGAGGAATTGAGCAAAGAGTTTCCTTTCGACCGTGATTGGAATGACGGCTCAACCATTGGAATAGGTAGGAAAGTTTCGATTGCAGGTCATGTACTCTAAAAGAGATTTTCACCTACAGGCTGGACGCAATGTACCATCGACTCCAATTCCGAGCGTAGCAGTGGGGTAACTGCATTTTTGAGTCATACCGGCGAGAACGTACACATACTCCTTAATACCCAAGTGACTAGAGTGATTCCCACCGGACCCAACAGCACTGAGTTCCGAGGGGTCGAAGTTGCTTCTAACGCTAAGAGTAAATTCAAGAAGATCATAGCCGAGAAGGAAGTGATTGTATCGGGTGGTGTATTCGGAACGCCTCACATCCTCCTGCACTCTGGTATCGGAGATCGAGAAGAGCTTGAGGCAGCAGGTGTTAAGACTCTTGTCAACAATCCGAGCGTAGGGAAGAACTTGACTGACCATGTATCGGTGCCGACAACATTTTCCACCAACATGCCAAAGACAAGGTATTATCTCTCTCTCCTGTATCTGACAGAGCATATGGCTTAGCTTAGTATGGTCCAGTTTTGACCAGGATGCGGCTCTGAAAGAATGGAAGACGATGCGGACTGGACCTCTCACTCGACCTTTCCAAATGGATCACTTGACCTTTGTTCGACTTCCCAAGGATGCACCGCCGTTCAGCAAAGAAGGATTCCAAGATCCATCCCCCTTCGAAGGCTCGGCTCATATTGAATTTTCCTTTCACATGATAGGTGATCTAGGGAAAAGCTCTGCCGATACCAATTCTGCTTTGCAGGTCGATGTCGTCAACCTTCACCCTATCTCCCGTGAGTATCTGTATCGCTCAAGTGCTCTCGTCTCATCATGAGAGATCACCCAGGCGGCTCTGTAACAATACATAGCTCGAATCCGTTCCACTATCCCTCTATCGATATTGGTCTCCTCGCTGAACATATAGATGTATCCATATTGCGCGAAGGAGTTCGCAGTATCCGAAGGCTACTCTCTGGTTCTGCCTTTGAAGGATCCGTTTTCGGTTCGGACATCCCATCTGCCAATGTCACATCTGACGAAGACTTGGAAGACTTCTTAAGAAACACCGGGACTACTTTCTCACACGCAGTTGGTTCTGCTTCTATGTCTCCCAAAGATGCAGAATGGGGAGTCGTTGACCCCGATTTCCGGGTCAAAGGTGCGAGTGGATTGAGGGTGGTTGACGCATCGGTCATTGTAAGTTGCTTACGAATGCCATGCAGACTACTGGCTCAACGACGTTTGGTAGCCCTTCCTCCCGAGTGCGCACACACAAGTACCAGTGTACGGGTTTGCAGAGTGGGCTAGCATCATAATTGCTCGAGATCATTCATAAATGTGGTTTCGTTATTGACGTTGTACTATGTTTCTAAGATGACATAATACAGTAATCATTGGTCCTGCAATTCTCTTTCTTCTTCTTCTCATGGCAACCTCCTGTACGTAGTTCTCCAAACCAGTGGACAGCACTGACATTGTTTTATAGCATCTGTGGATTCTCTGTATGTCTTATTCATGTCTTTATATCTGATGCTAAAGGATATTCAGGCCAACAGAGTCATCGCCTGAATTATCTCTCCCGACGTCCTCGGCTCCTCCAACTACAACGACTTCAGCCTCTCCTCCTCCGCCTGCATCTTCGTCCACGATCATCTCCACTCCTTTGCCACCAGCTACCACTAGCAGCTCAACAACTCCAGCTCCTTCCACCACCACCACCACCTCCTCCACCACCTCCACCCCCACGACCGCTCCTTCCCCCATCGACACCCCTACTTCTTTCTCCACCTCCACCACCTCCACCTCTTCCTCCACAGTTGATCCCATTACCCCAATCACTTCACCTTCATCTACAACCACCTCCACCCCAGTCCAGATAACGGATCCTGCTTTCACATTAGTTACCACACAAGTATCCTCAAATGGTGCAGTTATCTCTACATCTGTGCTTGTCATAACGCCATCCTCTACTGCCCCTACAAATTCACCTCAGAGCTCGAATAGTAGTAAAGGGCAAGTAGTCCCCTTTTTCAATTGCTACCCCCCTCCCTAATCTTCATCCCAGGTTCTTCGACAATAAAGGCGCAGTTGCAGGTGTATTTACGGTTGTTGGCTTGATTGTCCTCGCCATCCTTATTGCCCTCATCACAAACGGTGTCCGTCGTCGTCGCGCTAAGAAGTTTGATGATGAAATTGCTGCTGCTGCCCATGATGCTGCAAATACCCAAGTACCTAACTTTGGCTACGACGACGAGTTCCACTCTGGTGGCGCAGCCGCTTACAGTACTAACAATGGAGCAAAATTTTCGGATATCTCTCATGGAACGTATGCTCAACCACCGATGGGCGTTTCTGAGAGCTACGGCATGCGTGAATTACCGCCCCATGGACCTGGTCCGGCACCCGGTGAATACTTTGATGCTGGGGGAACAGGATATGGTGCCGATGCGGCAGTCGCAGGGGCTGCTGGCATCGGTGTTGCCCGGGCTCGAAGCATGCGCGACGGTTCTTACGCGGCTGGTTTACAGGAAGGTGCCTCTCCTTACCCTGCATTCGCATTTCCTGGTGTTCGTAATAATCTCGGCAATCGTCCTCAATATTCACCCGATATGATGCGAGGCGCCGGAGGGCCCGAGTTTGATCTCCAAAGACGACCCTCACAGTATACCCAGCAATCCGGATCGGACTACTCTACAGCTGCGCTGTCGAAGAGCAAATCATTGACCGGAACATTAGCCACCTCGACGAACTCGCATCATTCAGAATCTCCACATTTCGCTCCTTATAATGCAGGAGTCGATGGATATCCTGGCAGCTTCGGAATTTACGCCAATAAAACTACCACCCCTTCCAGTGGCGCTGCGCGTGGAGATAACCATTTACCGCCAATTCCTGCTTCTCGTTCGGAAGAGAATCTGGATTCGGCCTATGATGGATATGTGGCTGACAAGTCCCATCAACTCAAGAATCAACCAAATATAACGTCTCCTGTACCCGACCAGCTGCCAAACCCATTTTCAATAAGCGATCAGTATGACGATGAGACGGATGATGATGAAGTTGAAGAACCAAAAAGAATCTTAAAGGTCAGCTTCATTCCAATCTATTTCATTTTGCTCGACGACTGATTTGGTGATAGGTTGCGAATGAGTGAAGAATCATAGACTATCAGTTATAAAGCTGCGCAACCTTCCTCTCAGCTAATAAGTGCGGTTGAGCTTTCTTGCTCGTTTTTCATTGCGCGTGGATCCACCTGCTTGATCATCAGTTGTTGATTTTCGGCCAACCTGTTTCTCATTCCCACCCACTCGTATCAGCTCTTTCTCTTTCTTCTCTTGTGACTGTACTTAAATCTTTGCGTACCCATCCGCTCTTTTTCGAGCTCTGTCGGTCATTCGCCGTGCGAACCTCGTCTACCCTCCTTTTCTTATTTGTGTCTATCGTATCTTTTATCATTATGCCTGGGTTTTATACGATATTTTGCTACTTTCCGCTTCCTTCTCGAGGATTTCCGCTAACCTTCCCGTAAATTCAGGGAGGTCCCATATTTCTTGTGCTGTATCTTGGAACCTGGATTTTTTATAATAGTCCTGTTTTGTGTTGCACGATCTTTTGCCAAACATAAAGGCACTTGAGAGTTCCCAAACCAATACTGATTGACGATTCCATTTATCAACCACAGTACAGGATCCTTTTTCGAGCTTTTTTCTTGTATAATGGCTGCAGGTAACCATGCTGAGAGTCCAAATTTGGATTTATCCACTTTACTTTGAATTTGCATCTCGCACATTACCCAAGTTGTTAATCCCTGCCACTCGTTTTAACGCTCCTGACACTACATGACGAGTATACGCTACGTAACTCAGATGAATAGATATGATCCTCCATTCATCTGACGATCATACCAATGGACCGTATGTTCTCTTCGCTGCTATAGATGACCTTTTGTGTTACGAAAGCCTTGAGGCCAGTGCTTGGAAACAATAAGGTGTATACTGAACCAGACCGAGTGTTACAAAACCCTGGGTCCAGTGCTAAGCCTCAGGAGTGAGTCGCACGTGGGGGTTGCAATGGTGTTAAATTCTTAGCACTTTGTGTTTGCTTGTAATTGAGATAAACAACAACAACAATATGGTCTCACGTGATCCGCGCCCTCAGTATCACACTAAAGTGCCTACGCGTGACTTTTCTACCACAACTCTGTAAATAAAGAAAGAAGCTTCGTAACATTTTGCGCGTCAACTCAACATCGACAAATCTGACGTTATACACCGCAACTACACATGAGTGTGAGTGGCACGAATATAGCCTATCTGATAGTTTGTGGGGGATTCCTCTTTTGCTTCAGGATTAACAAATTGTCCTGATCAAACATGTCACCATATACAGCTCTTGAATGATTTCTGCAGGCTGAACCAGAGACACTGAGAATCATCCTAGTTGATCTTATCAACATAAAGACCGGAATAATATTCCAAGGAGAACCTTTGTAGCCTTAGAATCAATAGCCTAGTCTTATAGAGCAGTCATGATCCTTCACCCTTTCAATAGACTTGAGAAGAGTAACGGTTTTTCAGAAATTAACATTACCAATCCAAAATGGTAATACGAGCCAAAACATAAAGCACTGGTGAATACGAAGAAATCCGACTACTGGGCACTACAAGCTGCAGGGGAAGGACTGGTCCTACGTGTTCCCATTTTCGTCAGGTATTTGAGTAGTTTATTATTACGACAGAAAGTATTCTAATGCGACCTATCTGTAAGAATAACACTCAGTTACTCGAAGTGACGCGAGAACTGAGGTATACATCATGCTACTCAATGGTTTATACAGTAGATAAGTAGTGAATATTGTCTATTGAGTGTTTAAGATAATGTCTAAGTGCTCCACTGTATCAAAAGGAACAATACCTAAGACAAAAGCTAACAGAGAAGTGGGCCATAGATGTCGTTGCGAGTTTCATTCTAACGCTATCTGCGTTCACATTTTCTACATCAATCAGATATGGAAAGTCATACAATTCACGCAACAACATGGTTGGTATCAGAGACATAAAAAATGCAATTTATAATTTTTTATTAATGCTGGGGATAAGGAAAGAATATACCATGGAAAGCTTGCACAAGCCATGGAAAGATTACTCTCCCCTACCCCTGTTTGAAAAATTCATCCCAAGATCCTGCTATACGAAAGGTAGTAAATGAGATATACAAACGCAATATATCGGTTTGAACATTAAGAATAGCCCATAATTGCGCTCAATCATTTGTCATGAAGCATTGAGTGCAGAAACATAATGTTACCCCCATTCTTGTCCAGAACAGTATCTATCTCATAGACGCAAGAATCACTGCAGGCACCACAAATTTGGAACTCAGCTTACAAGGCACGATTATATAAAGGTGAATCTATGTCTGACCAGAAATACAACTACACTCAGGACTCAGGGTGAACAACTTGATTCTTCTCTCATATTACATACGCTCATCTCCTTGCCAGATGCGACCAGGACTCCTTCCTTCTTGTTATGGGCCTGGTCCACTAGTGAATATTTATCTTCCATCCGGTTACCCTTAATGTCAATTTATTGAAATGCCTCCTTTACTTGGTTCAGCTCAAAAGCCCATCCACTCGAACCCCTTATTGATCGTGAACTTTCCTAGAATCTCTTGACCTTCGTTTGCCCCCTCCTCGCTTGAAAACGCCACTCGGACTTTATAGATTCCGTCTTCTACAATCCACGCCTTTTCCCAATACGAGACACTCAGCCTATCCAAGACCAGCGTGATCTCACGGCTTTCTCCAGGTCGAACGTCTCTGACTTTCTCAAAGGCACGGAGTTGCCAGCGTGGATGAGTAAAGTCAGAGGTATCGGGAAGACCAATGTACAGTTGGACAACCTGTGAACCAGTGACGGAGCCGGTGTTCGTGAGAGTGACGATGGCCGTCGCGTTTAATTGATCACCAGAAACAGCAGGCTCAGAGATTCTCAAGTTCGAAAGCGTGAAAGAGGTATAGGACAAGCCATGACTAATCAACAATGTTCAGAAAGAAAAAATTTATATTTTTAAAACGAGGAACGTACCCAAAGGGGAAAGACGGCTTGATGTTACGGTGTTGGTAGTGTTTATAACCCTGTACCAAAGTTGAGGAGGATTAAAAAAACCAAAACCATCGCTGTACGCACTACGAAGATACCCTCAGAGTAATGCACTCTGCCATTCTCTGAGTGGAAATATCCATGTGCAGGAACATCCTCAAGTCTCTTGGGCAAAGTTAAGGAAAGCTTGCCAGAGGGGTTGTGTTTGCCAAATACAACATCGGCAATAGCATCTCCGGTGGCATTTCCGAGATACCATGCGTGAACTAAGGTAAACACTTCATCTGCCCAAGGAAGAGCTATAGACGAACCCTATATTGTCGTCGATAAAAACAACCAGAATTCAAGGGCGACAAAAGAACTTACCGATTGCGTAACAACGACGGTGCGAGAGTTGACAGCAGAAACCTTGGATATGAGCTCATCAGTACGGCCAGGGAGCGCAAGAGTGGTACGGTCATAGCCCTCAGATTCGAAGTCGGCACTGAGACCAACTACAGCGATGACCGCGTCGGCATCCTTGGCTAGTGAGACAGCAGAGTTCATGAGCTCATCTGGATCTTGAACTTCAACGCCACCGAGGCGAATACCAGGATTACTAGCCCGAAAAACAAATTAGCTGCTTCTATTCGAGAAGTTTCACATGGAAATGTTTACCTGTCCATGATAGCTTCGTTTTCGTCGCCATCAGCGGGTCCACGAACATTGCAGTACTCAACATAGATATGATGCTTGACACCGGCCTTCAGATCAACGATACCCTTTTCTTCTTCGCTTCCGTTTCCAAAGAAGGCTTCACCCCGACGTTGGCGCGTCCAATTGTCAATCACGAGCTTGTCGTCAACGTACAGCTGGGGAGGACACGGATCAGCCTATTTCTCTTGCTGTCACGATGATAACAGTCGCACCTTCGCTCTGCCCGCGACAGTCAATCCAAACTCGAATTTACAATCATGTTCACGCGGTTTCAAATAGCCATTCAAGCGAAGACTCCACTTCTTAGTGATTCCTTCTGGATAGGAAGCGCTAATGAACATTTGCGTTTCGTCAATGTATTGAGTCTTGACTGGTGTCTCAATAGGGACAAAGCTATCGTCACTCTCATGAGTATGCCAGGTTCCGATCCAACCACGTTCACCGGACTCAGTGAATAGGTCATAGTCTAGAGAAGGCGTCGTCTTGAATGCTAGAATATCATTTGAGTAAACACCTTTCTAGATAATCATGAATTGAGACTAACCTCTTGCACCCTCACTGTAAGTGATCTGAATGTTGGGATTAGCTTCCTTCAAAGCCTTGACGAGTCCATCGTAGGGGGTTACAAAATAGGATGGTTTGAGCGCAGCCGATCCCCCACCAGACAGGACAATTGATTTGGCATTACCACCGACAATTGCGATCCTGTTTAAGGTCTTGGGGTTGAGTGGAAGGACCTTTTTTTCATTCTTGAGGAGAACGATGGTCTCCGCGGCAAACTTGCGCATGAGAGCATTATCTTCATCGGAATCATCAGTTCTTTCGACACCATCCCCATCGAGGATCTAACAAGGAAATCATAGATCTTGATTTGTGTCGATGATAGACCCAAGTCAACCAACCTCAGGTGCTCCCTTGGCGCATTTCTGGACAAATTCTAAGACTTTACGAGCACGTAGTTTGATAGTCTTCGTAGTTACTTTTCGGGCTTGAATGGAACGGTTTACAAGCTCGAGTGTACGCCACTTGTTGAGACCGGGCATCTCGAGATCTACACCAGCGTTTAGGCCGACATCGACACTATAGGTTCCAAACCTAGTGCTAGTGATTGGTCATGATCCTGGCGGCGGAACAAAAATATTTACCAGTCACTCATGACCTATCGATATCAGCAATGACTTTTTAGCAGAAGACCAGGGGGGGAAGGGATCCAGAGCATACCATGGCGTCTGACTTCCACTCTTCACGGAGGATTTTCTGGATAATCTCAGGGTTCTCAGCAACGTGAATGCCATTGACGCGATTGTAGCTTAAAATATTATTTGATTCAGTATATACTAACTCAGAGACGGAGTTCACATACCACGTCATCACGGACCAAGGCGAAGATAGCTTTTGGGCGAGCATGAAAGGAAACAGATAAATCTCCCTCAGAGACCTTTCATCGATGATACTGTTGTATCCAAGCCTGTCATTTTCTTTATCGTTACCACTGCATTGGCAGCGTCAGAGACGACAGTGATTTATGGAGACAAAAACTATACACAAAGTGTTTGATAGTTGCTCCGATACCCCCTTGTTGAACACCATTGATGTATGCACCAGAGAGAATTCCAGACAAGTAGGGATCTTCTGAGAAACTTTCAAAACTCTATAATGGACATTAGGGCTATTGGCCATTGTGACCGGTACAATTCAAAGTGCTCACCCTTCCACCGAGCGGATTCTATGGTTATTGACTTGAGAAAAAAGGGGATCAACAGCCTGGGTAAACAAACTCACGCGTTGAATGTTACAAGTGGGGGCAAGAACGACTGAAGCTGCTCGTAATTTGGCTTCGCGAGCGAGAAGCTTAAGGCCGACTTGTTCCATTAGTTCGCGATCGAAAGTCGCACCCATGGCAGTAGAAGACTAATGATAATGACCACTGGCCTTTCAAGGACTGAATGTCGTTATAGATGTCTGTACGAACCGGCAAGCATTTGGCTGGCGTTCCCATGAAGAAATGGTTTCCTCGGATGCCATTTGGACCATCGCTGACCTAGAAGGATGCCAGTCTATAGCGTTCGAGAGAAAAATAAACGAGAATATTACTTTAATAGCAGGAACACCCAATCGCTCGACGGGGTGCGTATACCAGAATCCGACACCAGCGGTTAGAAGAATAGCTTCGTCGGTGGTTAGTGCGGCAACGACCTCGTCGATATCGGCGTTCGCAAAATCGGAGGGAGGCATGATTCAATATTCTGGAGTGATAGAATGAAATATGACCTCGCCATTCTTATAGGTGTACAGGACGTATCGAATTAATTAAGGCTTGAGGAGATCTTCCGAGGATTAAGCGCGTGTGAATCGTCCGAGTTTTTTCCGTGGTCACCTGGTAACTTTGAGCTACTGAATGACGTTGTCGTGGATAATGGACACTGTCCGCTGTACGTTGCCATTGCCTCGATATAAAACAGTTTACCACAGATGTATAGTACACGAGTCCAGGGTTGCCGAGAAAGGAAAAAACATGACCGTGGAAATGATGCTAAATTGAAAAAGACGAGCTCCCACATTTGGCCTGTTTTCCCATTTACCTCCATCTCCAAATGATTTTCAATAACCACCTTGTGATACTTTCTTTCGCTGCTGCTGCTGCTGCCCAGAGTTCTGTCTCTGCTAGTGCTGGTGCTTCTGGGGTAGAGTCTGCGGGCATCCCTCTGCCCTCTATCAGTCCCTGCATCCTCAATTGCGTCACGCCTGCCGCTACTGCCGCTGGCTGCGGTGGCTTGTAGGCCTTTCTTCAACTTCAGTCACTCAATTTACTAACACTCTTCAATCAGTACTGACCTTGCATGTATCTGCAACTCTCCCCAATTTATGCAGGCAGCTATGGATTGTCTCCAGGCCAACTGTACAAGTTCTGAGGTAACCACTGCCCTTGGCCTTCAGTCGTCCAATTGTGCTGCTGCCAGTATGGCCCCTTTTTCTTTTGAACTCCCTGAGTCGTTAACCTAAGATTTCTTAAACAGGTGGTGTTGCTTCCAGTTCTGTCTCTGTGTCTTCCTCTGCACCTTCTTCTGTGCCTTCCTCTCTGTCCTCCCCTCCATCTTTGTCCCTCTCCCCTTCCGTTTCTGCTTCTCCTGTTTCCTCTGCTTCTGGAATTACTATTACCAGCGCCCTCACCACTCCGACTTCACCCACTGCAGGTTCCACTGGTGCAATCATCACCAATGCTTCACCTGCTGCCACCACCACCACAAGCACAGGCGCAGCATATTCTACTGTGGCCAGCATTTGGGGTGTTGTCTTTGGTATCGTCAGCGCCGCTGCTGCTGCTGCTGCTCTCTAATGACTCTACACCTTATGTGAAGGGATTTTTGTTTGAAAAATGTCTCATGGACACGGAGTCGAATATTAAATTCTCACCAGTGATGCAGTCTCCTTTCATGTCACTAGACATAGAATTTGTAGAGGGGAACATTCAAATTTCAATTTTTTTGTACTTTTAATTGGACTTCGAACAGATGATTTCCGTCGACCTGCAGCAGTACTGCTCACGGCTGAAGGCACATGAAGCATCGGGCTAGGCTTTCACGCGAGGATTGCCTCGGTTAAGATGCAAGAAAAAACATGGCACATTGATCATGTAGTGAAAATTTCCCATGTTTGACAGCAGTGTGACAGCGGCCGCGTTCTCGGAAGCGACATTCACCTTGAGCGAATACGCGACCATGCTCTTAGCAAGATTCGCTTAAAAATGTATGAGAGAAACTTGCCGCGTCCCTCTCTCCGGTTCATTGCCAGAGACTGGTAAGTGCTCGTCAGGCCTTCAATTTGACGGCCCTCACGAGGCACGATCTCGATTTCCTGAGTGCGTGGGAGATGTGGGCCCATTGCCAGCCGTACACATAAAAAAATTACCTCGGCCGAAAGCTGCCCACCGAGAAGTTCTCAAGAATTTTTTATTGCAAATAAAGTGACACTCTATGAATCACAGCCTCGGGTGTCACTGAAAGGAGCTTGACCTTCTCCGGGACCCACTCAGGTGTATTGTGATGGATCTAACCCTGTTATAGATATTTGAGGAGGACGTGGATAATATGTACATTCTGAGTAAAGATACGCTGTTTAACTCTGCACAGCGTTCATGTAGCAATGCTGAAACAATGTCGGCCAGTAACATTCTTTACGAGACGAGCGAATTGCCACCATTAGGATGTGACAGACACCATACGATCGATGACAAACAAGTTGACAACCGTTAATTAAACGCCAAGGCACCAGATGGAAACAACGCCGATACTAAAATAATCATTGAGCTGTCCGTTTGCTTCGGTCTTCTCTTTGCTTTGGGGGAAGATGTGAACTGTAAAATGACAGGTTCGAGGATATCTATACTTTGCTTGGGACGCTGGAAATACCGTTTTTTTCGTTACACAACACTATGTTCTGTGGACTACGAGAAGAAATATGCTTGTTTATACGAGACATTTCAAAAAGAAAAGACGATGACAACGGCATTTTCACGCTCACTGTCATTGAAGCTACCTGAGATTAATCTCTATGGAATCACAATCTCGCTCATTTGCAATATAGATATTACCAGCTTCGAATATCCAGTTTTCCGAACGTCACCGACCACTTTTGTCTTGGTTGTCAGGGTCCTTTCTTTTAATGACTCGGTCACGATACACTAGTCTATTGATGAGATTGGGTTTTCTGGTGTGACGAAGCAGTTTTTTTAAAAAAAAACCCACCGATAGACCTCATTTGTCAAAAAAACAGAAACACGTCTTTATTCTAATCAAATCCAAAACAAAAGTCATGATGACTTTGATTTCCTCCTCCTTCTATGCGAGGGACCATTTCCAAGTGCTTGAAGCTCAGAAAAAAACAGTATTATTGACATCTGAGTGTACTAAATCCCCCCTCCTCCAGGACTGTTCCATTATGTAATGGGGTTGGTTTCACTTTTTTTTTTCAAGTTAGGGGTTTTTTTTCCCGAACCAAAATAATAGGGTGAGATGATGAATGGGATCAAGTGGCGCGAGAAAATCGCGGAGTCGCTGTCATTTGATTGGAATAGAACCCATCTCAAACGAACTTGGGATAGGGGAAGCATAACCACCTGACTTGTGCAGGGACCTGCCTTTTATCGACAAATGAAAAAATAGACCACTATTGATACTACCATCTATGGAATGCTCGGACCACGCAACACCTCCCAAAGGAGTCAGGATGGTAGTATCCGATACTACCAAACGACGGATTTCCGGAAACCTAACGATCAGGGACAGTCCGCCGAAAGGAACAACGTGCCTGCCAACATTTCAATAAAAGATCGGATCAACCTTTCATGAACAATAGAATCAAATTTGAGGTATAAAAAAAAACCGTTTACAGAAGGCGAATTAGGTATGGTATGTCAGTGAAAGATATCGATATCAGTTAGTTTAGCCACAAGTCCATTGGGAATACTGAGCAATTCAACCTGTAATAGTAAATGGTCACTAAAAAAGAAGAAAAGAAAAGAGCGGAGGAGGACGAGTTACACCCTCAATCCAAGAGGAGGGGAGGTGTGTGATGGACCGGGAAATCGAAGTTGTTGTTCGAGTTGTTCGTCCCCATGGGCTCGACGAGAAACCGAGCCTGATAGATCTGTTCCAGATATCGGGGATCGTGGGGAGAAAGGAGTGGCTGACCCTGAGGAGCGTGGGCTGCAGGAAGCTGCTGACGCGGCAGAAAATGTGGGTGAATGGAGGAAAGCTGGACCGCTGCTTCCTGCTCCTGATCGGAAAGATAATATTGACGAGGGTGATGGTACGTTGCGCCGTAATGTTGAAGATACTCTGTCTCGGGAATCGAATTCGTCGTGACTGGCGTCACCATTTCCACGTGAAGCGGTTGCGGTTGCTGCTGCTGCGTATGGTGGAGATGATCTTGACTGTACTGGTGTATTGGGGAGGGCTGGGGAGGAACGATCGGCAAGTGCGAGTGCTGATGCGGAAGAGACGAGTCCAGAAGTGGTTGTTGGACGTGACTCGACTCTGGATGGTAGAAATGCAGAGGATCGGCCATGGTCATGGGTGTCATTGCAGAGTTCCATGACGGAGAGTCGGCGAGAGTGAGGTCGTGATTGTGAACTGCCATCGCCGTCGTGGGGGAGGTCACGGGTTGAATCATCGTATGAACCATCTGATCCTGGGAGAGGTCGTCTGCGAGGGTTGAGTGAGGTCGGTGAGGTGGGTGGTGGGTCGAGACCTGGTGGGGAGAAGAAAAATGGGGAGGCATCGTTTCCTGGAGATGGTGGTTCGAAATCGTAGGAGGTTGGGGTGGGAGGTCCCAAGAAGGAGCTGGAGGAGCGTAGTGATAAGTCTGGTCGAGAGAGGCCCATTCCTGAGAGAACAGGTTTGTTGGCTGAGAAGAAAGTTGCGGATGCGGGAGCGGTTCCTGGACGGAATGATCTTGGGTAGGTAAATGGGTTTGGTAAAAGTAGGCCACTGGTTCCTGATTGTCCGTGAGAGGAGCCTGGTGGGGCGGGGATTGGCTGGATGTGGTGCTGGCGCGGGGAAGAGGAGAGGGACGCGGAGACGACTGCAGAGAGGGGAGGGAGTGAGCGAGAATTTGGATCGGCAGCGGGGCCTGAGGTGGGTGGACGGCTGGAGTTGGTTCGTGGAAGGCAATCCCTGACTGAGTCGGCGAAGCCGAAGTTGAGTGAAGAGGAGGGGAAGGAGAGAAAGGACTGGCCGGGGGCTGCGTCGGCAGCTGGAGGGTCTGTGAGGACAAGAAAGGACTGGTTTGAGTCACGAAAGGAATGAGTGATTTTAGGGTCGGAGGCATGCCAATGGTACGGAAAGTGGTCGGGTCCGCCCTCGTAGCCAGTAGCGGTGCCAGGGCGGTGGGTGAGAGAGACAGGAAGGTCCTCCTCCTTGACCAAGTCTGCAGAATGGACACCGGCCGCCAAGGCTATGGAGCCGAGGACAGGGTTACGACGGGCGGTGCGAATGGAAGAAATTTTGTTAGCGGCGGTCATGGAGGCATGGAGGGTAGTGAGATCGCGCATCATGGATTCGTTCTGTTCCTGTTTGTCGGCATGGACGGTCTGTGCATGCTGACGGAGGTTGTCGAGACGCGAAAACTGCTTGGTGCAGTGGCAAGTAAAGGGACGTTCGCCCGTATGTTTTCTGTATGAAGTGAAGAGGTTCAGGAACACAGGGGAATGATGGGGAAGCCTGGGTTGTACCTGATATGACGCGCAAGGTGCTCGCTCCTGGAAAAGACCATGCGACATTCACCATAGCCCCTGCACTGGAAGGTTTTTGCGGGGGCAGGGCGGCTACGCTTGAGACCTGACTGGGGTTGCTGTTGTTGCTGTTGTTGTTGAGACTGCTGATCAGCAGCACCAGGCATTTTTTCTGGCAAAGGACGATCCATGAGAAGGGGATAAAGGAAAGGAGGAGAAAAAAGAAAAAAGCAAGCAGGTGCCTTGTTTCCAGATCACACTCCGCTTGAATGTAAGCTTCCCAGGAACGCAGCGGAGTTTGAATGCCAGTGTTTTGGGTCGTGGCGGTGTGGGAGGGGAGGGGGTTCGGTCAGATGAAACCAGAAATTAATATTCCTGAGTGACTTGTGTGACATGGCTTACTCTCCCTCCATGATGACCGAGGACGAGGAGGACTGGCAGGAGTATGTCAAGGGCGGGTACCATCCTGTACAAATTGGCGACCTTTTTTCCGAGGGTCGATATGTCGTTGTCCGGAAGTTGGGCTGGGGCCATTTCTCGACAGTGTGGCTTGCACGGGACACCGAGTGTGTATCCCTTTTGCCTGCTTTTTTATTTTAAAAATTTTTTATTTTTTTCATTTACCCCCTGCTCAACGCCCGTAGAATGGACCGCCATGTTGCACTCAAAGTTGTCAAGTCTGCCCCGCGTTACACAGAGACAGCCTTGGACGAGATCAAGCTCCTGCAGCGGTTGATCGTGTCGGGGACATCGGCGTCGGGAGCTCACGGGGGGCGGTCACACGTGATCTCGTTTCTGGACCACTTCCGGCATCGGGGCCCGAACGGCGTACATGTCTGCATGGTCTTTGAGGTCCTCGGCGAAAATCTGCTGGCGTTGATCCGGCGGCATCAGAACAAAGGCGTCCCCATCGGCCTCGTCCGTCAGATCGCAAAGCAGGTCCTCCTCGGCCTCGATTACATGCATCGCTGTTGTGGCGTCATTCATACCGACCTCAAACCTGAAAATATCCTCATCGTCATCGACGACGTCGAGTCCACCATCGCCGCCGCAGACAACGACCACAACGCAAGGCTCGTCGGCGTACCCCCCTCCAAGGGCCGTGGTGGAAACCAGACCCCCCGCTCAGAATCCGTCTTCATCACTGGCTCACAGCCTCTTCCTTCCCCTTCCTCCAGCCCCGCCCTCGACAAGTGGGCCTTTGGCATGAGCAAAATCGACCGCCCTGCTTCAGTCCCAGACACCAACAGTCTTCTCATACCCCATGAGGGTCGTTCAGAGTCCATATCCAATGTCGATCGCCACTCAGACCAGGACTCGAGCGATAGCAACGACGACGCTCCCGAACGCATCACAGTCAAGATCGCTGATCTCGGCAATGCCACTTGGGTCGACCACCATTTCACCGACGACATCCAAACCAGGCAGTATCGCTGTCCCGAAGTCATCCTCGGCGCAAAATGGGGTTCTACGGCCGATATCTGGAGTGTCGCCTGCATCGTACGTCTCCCTTCCTCTTTCTCTATCTATCATCATCTCCCTTGAATAGATCTTTGAGCTCCTCACCGGTGGCGACTACCTCTTCGACCCTGCCTCGGGCCAGCGCTACAGCAAAGACGACGATCATATCGCTCAAATCATGGAACTCATGGGCGAACTCCCTCACAACCTCGTTTATTCAGGAAAGTACTCTCGTGAATTCCTCAACCGCAAGGGTCCGTCCATCTCCTGCTTGTCCTCTTCGTTTTTCACTCTCTCTCACAGGTGAACTCCGAAACATCAACAAACTCCGATTCTGGCCACTCGACGCCGTCTTGCACGACAAATACCTCTTTCCACGCTCCGAAGCCGACGCTATAGCTTCCTTTCTCAACCCTATGCTCAGGTTACACCCAGATAGAAGGGCCAAAGCTTCCGATTTGGTCCATCATGTTTGGCTCGAAGGCATCGTCGTCCAGGGCGAGATCGATGTTGTCAGGAGAGCCGAGAGGGTTGAAAGAGAGGAGAGGGACAGAAGCACCGTCCCCAATGGCACCAGCAGCGATCTCAATCCAACCGGTCATACTCTAGACAACAAACTCTCACAGAGTGAAGCCGACGCTATGAAACCTGTCGAGACCATTAATGACGACGACGACGATGACGACGACGGCGATGGCGACGACCAAGTCTCCCAGCATCAGCATCCTTCACAAGCACCACCGATACTCTCTCCTGCCCCTGCCCCTGCCCCTGCCCCCATCTCTGGTGCTCACAGCAGGGTTATACACGCCAAAACCAATTGAATCTGCATGTTGTGTTGTTTGTACGTTATACTTTACACATCTAGCTCGTTGTTCCCGTTGGTGTTGGCTTGTCATTACTTACCTTTTGAAAGTACGTTACATGTAGACTTTTTTTCTTTTTTCTTGCGTGAACAGGATCATCTGGAATTATGGGCGGGAGTAGGAGGAATAGAGATACAGCTTGGTTTATTACATGTCGCTCTCCGAGCACAATCACGAGCAGAAGCAGGTCAATCTTGGAACAAGAATCTACGAGGGATTCTCCTTCAAGTATAACAAGTATCTTCCATTCTCAATCCAAGCTGGAACTTGATAATGATTCTCAGACGAAGATGAAAAGTGGTGGTTATCTGGGTTATTGGAACATGGTATTGCCTGAGAATGACAGTTATTGGGTTTGACAGCGAGTGTTTGTTTTCCATCTGTCTTTTTGAGAACCAATGAACAATGTGGTTAACAAGTCGAAAAGAACAAGACATACTTTAGTGTAGAAACAGCTATGAGTTTTGGGATTTGCGTTTATTTCACTGTAGCTGATCGAAAGGATAAGAGACTACACCCAAGGGGAGAGGAGAGGTTAATAGGACAACATCAACGTACACGCATTCAAAGACAGAATAATAACTCGAATCATATGGAATTGCAAAATCATGTTTGAAGAGGGGTTGATGATAGATGTTGGTCATTGGACATGAAAATGTACATGGTGATGATGATGATTGTTCCTGGTCAGCTTGTGTGAATTGAATTGCAAGAGCAATAATGAGATGAACAAGCATGGATTTCGAACAGGTTGGAGGGAGGGTTGCTGATTAATAGAGCTCTTCTTTTTTCCCACCTACTTACTTACACCTAGTGTAACGGTGTCTCGGTCTCGGCAATGTGCTATTAGGGAGTGAGTATACGTACCAACAGTAGAGAGAAAAATGGGAGCCGGTCGTCAGTATTATCCGTCATCAGGATACCTATATATATTGATGTCTAGAGTGTATTATCCTTATCCAGGTGATGTAACAATTAGGATAGGCTAGTAGTCTATGATTAGCATAAAACTCATAAAACTCATATATTAGTATAAAAGTAGCAGAGACTTCTTGTTGAGTTCTCTTGTGATCCTCATGAGATAATGCTGTGAAATTGATTATCATGACTGGTAGTTACTATGTAAGTACAAGTCCACTTTACAAGTAGCTTAGTTATACTTTTAGACCACTTATTATCTTCTGATGGACCAACAATTACTCTCATCTTATCCTAATTTATCTACTATTTATGTTAGGTGCAGTTCATAACTTGACAATAGAGGTCTACAGAAGGTGCTAGAGCAACTGGGAGAAGTACTTGGAGTTTTGTGGGGTTTTATGATCTCTAGGAAAGCCTAAGAGAACAGAGTAAGGTTTTTAAAGGTAACAGACATCCTATATACCCCTACTATACATTCCAATCTCCTAGATCAGCTTATTTCATGAGCAATAATGAAAACAGCATGATTAGAGATATTTCTGATGGAGACACCTAGAATGTTAGCCTGAAAAGGTTACCATTCACAATTGATGTAGAAGAGCAGTAATGTTAGATAGTGTTGTGATTGGTGGAGATCAGTGACAGGAAACAGCAGGGTCAAGTGGACAAATCCCACAAAGTTAGTGGTGGCATTTGGCATTCTAGAGGTAAAGGAAACTCCATGGACTTTCACAGTTGTGTTAGAGGCAAAAGAATAGGTCCTCTTATATCCACCTCTCCTCCTAGATTGCTGTAACTCAAAGTAATGATGATCATACAAAACTTGATAGTTAAAAACTCAGTAGCCCTAATAAACTATAGGGCTCTGAGGTTTAGTCAGTGAAACTTTGCTACCCTATCTGGTGCAAATATTTCCAAGATGTTTTTCCAAGAATTCTCTTCTAGGCTAAAGCTGAAGATGGTGGACTTTGATTATTTTTATTTCTACTTATTGTTTTATTTTGGATTTAGGGTTAGGGGTTAGCATAACTGTCACATGTCACAGAAGGTTCCAGAATGATGATACTATACTATATGTCAATAATATATATACTTTGTACTTGGAACTCCATTGAGTTCTCTTGTGTAATCCTTATACAAGATTCTTCTTTTAACTTAACTCTGAGTCTTAAGTTATAACAAAAGTTCTTCTACTTGATAAGATATTAAAACTTTTTGCAGTGTTAATAGCTATTTATGATCTTCTCAACTTTTTATCCTTCTTGTCTATTTATAAGAATAGGGTCTGGAAAAGAGTTCAAATATCTACTAGAGATAAGAATTCTTTGATTTGATTTCTCTTCTTTTTTATTTTTATTTTTATCAATTTTTTGGATGATGAAAAGACATGTGACCATGGTCATATAATATCATAGACCTGGAATGTAGAAGAAAGAACTAGAAGGATAATGTCAAGATACATGTCTATGGCATATTTATCTTAGAGTATATATATGGTATACTCATGGCTGATATATGGATATTAGAGTAGGGTTATTTATCATTAGCATGAACCATGAACTATCTGTATAAATAAGATAGCAATACATTAGAGACTTCTTGTTGAGTTCTCTTATAATCCTTATGAGACTTGTTACAAACTTAAGTCCTTAGTGTTATAAGACGAGAGTGAGGACAGACTTGGACTAGGGTTAGGATTAAGTATTATAATTATTAGTCTACAACGGACATAGGGTTAGGAGATAGGCACGTGACCTGGAAGTCATGTGACAGAG
>Ga0157368_1000364_pt1 | contig 21474 bp, 13 predicted proteins | sample AttbisABBM3_FD_113146 | JGI IMG/M metagenome (GOLD analysis project Ga0157368, IMG submission 113146) | Fungus gardens microbial communities from leaf cutter ant in Botucatu, State of São Paulo, Brazil - Atta bisphaerica ABBM3 | ecosystem: Host-associated > Fungi > Mycelium > Unclassified ...
AAAAAAAAAAGACTAGGTAGTCAAACTCATCACTTCTTTTCTTTGTACTACCATCTTGTATGAAAGCACCTAATAGAAAAATTGCAAAGACACATTTTATTTCTTCTAGAAATTCTCTTAACATCAATGAAAACTTACACAATATAAGTAACATGGCCCTCAATGATAATATAAGAGAATAGCCTACTTCATACTCTAGCTCTGTCATGTCCAGATGAAGTATTTCCAATACATCATTTGAATCAAAGTCTTCAGTGGAATACCCTGAAAGAATGGAGGCTTAATAATGGGCCAACTAAATGGACATTGAGGAGTTCATTAACAAACCCCAAACTGAACTAACCAAGAGGCTATATGCCTTATGACCAATACCAATGTGCCCCTTGTAGTTGATTAGAAGGAAACTCCAAACACATTGACTTCTACTATCCCATATAGTGTAAACATCCTATTTGGAATTTCTTGCAGGTTCTCTTCAGAGAATTGCTATGTTCATCAAACACTTGAAAGAAAGTCAATCAGTTCTCTCAGCTGAACTATTTTGGCATGGTGGCATGGGAATTCATAATTACTATCTATGAATCAGGATGGATAGGAAGATGTTCAGATAAGCTATAGTTAACTGATTCAGCAGAAATACCCCAAGCAAATCACCTTCTGAATGAAAGGTGAATATCTGGTCAAAAGACTAAGGTAAATACTAAATTGTCCAGAACAAGTTAGAGGAGTTCAACAAGAAAATCCCAGAAAATTTAGATGCAAAGACTATTACTTATATCATCCAAGTAGATATCAACAATATACTCAAGATCAAGGATATATTCCCTGATCTCCCATCTGTTCCAGTATAGATCATACATCTCTATTTCATCTTGGATGTTCTTGCTAGTCTTTGTTAACTATATGAATCTTCTCTCCTTGATGTCTGAGGATTACTAGAAAACAGGGTAACTCACTTAGCAGTTTACATTTCAAATAACTACCCTAGGTAGCATACCTAGTATATAATCTAGTAGTTTACACTATACTTGTTAGAATTGTAAACTGTGAACTCTATTTTATTCTTTATTTTCTTTTTTCTTTTAATTTCTTTTCCATTTTATTTTTGACTTAGGATTAGGGTTTCAGTGTGACATTACTATCACAACTGTCACATAAATACATGATACAGAGAAGGTTCTAGAAGGTTTTAGAACAAATGATGTTATACAGCATGGCAATATGTTAGCCTTATAGAAAGTATATGTACTTTAGAATAGGTTAATTATAGTGTGTGTACAGACCATAGTCTGTAGTATATAAGGTAGACTAGTTTGTACTTAGAACTCTATTAAGTTTTTTTGTATTACTTAATACAAAAATCATCTTTTGCCCTTATACAAGGTCTTAAGTCATAATAGTATTAGCTCATCCTAAAAATTGACTAAAAATTAGCACTTATCTTTAGAGTTGACAATAACATATCTTACTATCTTCTAGTGGTTTCCTACTTACTAAGTCTTCAGTTTCTATTCCAAAATATATAACCAGTATAACTAGTAGAGACACAGTATACAAGCTGAAGCCAAAGGTCATTTTAATCTGTCTTCTATATTCTCAGATAATGTATAAATTACTTAAAAATATTATCTTGGTATTAAAACCTTGAATTATTGAAATATATTCCAAATTGGACTTGTTAATCTAGAGAATTAACATTTAGGACTCTCAAAGTGAAATAAATTCCAAGAAAATAATTAGAAGGTTAAATTGAGGTTGTTTTGTAGGTGTTATAACTTAAGACAAAAGAGAAATCTTATATTAATATAAGAAAATATGATGAAGTTTCTATTACAATTTTATTTATCTTATATACTGCTTAGATAATATAGTGATGTTAAATCAGATGATATGTTATGTGATCTTAGCTTTATAACTCTTTTTTTTTTTGAAATTAACAATTGATTATATAGAGCAAAGTGGTAGTCCATGCTTATAGAAGATTATTTACAGTGCATCAATCCTAATCTTACTTATGCAGTTTTCCAACATGAAGGATTACTCAGAAATTAAACCTATAACCTCAAGTAGGTTTGAGGTAGGCATAATTTATATGGAATGGGATTTATTTCCACTATACTATTTCTTTCCCAACTTTATAACTCTTTCCATAGATAATTAGTATTATATGATATAACCTATGATATTATATCACACTTCCATCATGCTTCTATAACTTGTTACTATCATATATAACTTCTTATTATATATCACAAAATAAACTACTTACTTGTTTATGATATCTGAATCTTAAATGTACTCTCAGAGGTTTAGAAGTGATTCAGAAGTTCAAGAGAATGATGATGATGAACAATTAATGAAAGATGAATAATAATTGATATTGTTGAGTCTGAGATCTAATCCTTAGATACAAAAGTATATATATAAAAGAGTAATAGTCTGTATACAAGCTGTTTTTATCATATGATCAATAATTGTACTTGATGGAGGCTATTGTTACATACTTATCTGAATACATCCTATTCATCCAAATATATCACAGATAATGCTTACATAAGCTCTTCTCTGCTCAAAATATCTGTGGAAGTAGATATATTTCTTCTAGTATAGATCTATCTGGTTTTCTTTTATGTCTGATCACTTTATTACTGATTACATGGCTTTTCATGATTTCCAAGAACTTTAATGTACCTAGAGTAATTATCTATCTCCTCTGATTCTTGAATGGTCTTAGTCTTAGTATTAAGATGTTTAGATACTTTGTAAATCAACTATTATAGTACATTGTTCTGAGTGCTCATACTTAGAAGTTTGACTTTCTCTATGATTTACTTTCTGTTATAATTCTCTTTCTAAATATGACTATTATGATATATATAGATGCAGCATATCTGCTGAAGCCAAGGTTACTCCAGATTTACATTCATATATGTTGGATTATATTCCTACAGTCTTTTGACATCTTCTGTGATTTTCCCATAGATAGTTTCTTCTTCTAGACATATTCCTTACCTAATATCATTGTCAGAGTTGAAGACAGTAGACTCTATTTATTTTTTATTTCTTTTCTCATTTCTATTTTATTTTTCATTTATTTTTTATATTTTGGACTTAGAATTAGGAGTAAGTGTAATATGATATATAAATATTACAAAATGTTATATATCTGTCATATTTCATGGTCATGGTTATACAATCATATATCATACAGAAGAATATAGAAGGTTCTGGAACAATAATATCATATAGTATGTTTACCACATACTCTTTAGAATAAGCTAGGTTTAGTACAGCATAGACCATTAGCCTAGTGTATATAAGGTAGATATTTTATATATAGAACTCTATTAAGTTCTCTTATGTAAATCCTATACAAGGTTTTTCTTTTGACTTATTACTAAGTCTTGAGTTGTAACAACTATAATACAAATATCCAAAATATTAGAAAAGAGGTTGTTTATAAATTGCTGGAAGGCTATAGGAGTATTAGTAAGACTAAAGAGTATTATAGACTACTCAAATTATATATAATATGTCCTTCAAGTAGTCTTTTATTTATTACTGTTAGCAATACAAACCAAATGGTAAGTATGGCAAAGATTTATTTTAGTATATACTTAGGCTTTGTAAACTGAGTCCAGTAGATTGGAGATAAGTGGGAGTATTGAGACTGCAGAAGTCAACACAAAGATATAGTAAAATGTCTTGTTTCTTGATAAATAAGACTAGCACATTATATAAGAATAAGGTTAGTTGGATAAAACTCATATTGAGATTTTCCTCAATTTTTATTTTCCATTTTTTATTTATTTTATTTTAGACTTAGGCAAAAGATGTGATGGTCATATGAGTTACAAAGTATAATGGAGGCATGATATCTACTACAGTCACAGATCACACAATCATGTGATACAGAGAAGGTTATAGAGGATTCTAGAATAAATAATATTATATAGCATGGCAACAACATATTAGCCTTATGAAAGCATATAAAAGTTAGGATAAGTTAGTTGTAATATGCATACAAACCACAGTCTGTAGTATATAAGATAAACTATCTTATTTTAGAAACTTTATTAAATTCCCTTGTGTTATTTAATATAAGAGTATGTCTTTTGTCTTAACCTAAGAACTTAAGTTATAACACTCTTGTTTGGATACCAAAAGAGAGTATATAGGGCTAACTAGAGGTTGAACACCCTCTTTAAGGTTGATTTGGAGTTCATAAGGATAATAAGGAGTAAGTACTTCATTTTTGGCTTTACTAAAGACATTGGCAAATTCATGATACTCAGAAAGGATATTTAAAAGATTAGAAGCCTCTGCAAGTTGTGCAGAGTTGGACTAAATATCTAAAGAGTAAAGATAGAGTTAAAATTTGCTAGATTCTAAAAATTTTGATATATGCAGAAATGTCACAGTACTAATAATAACAATGTTAGATTACTTAAAAATGGATATGGAGGTCTCAGATACAAGTATGGAAACTACAGGAACTAATAATTGCAGAGAGTTGTTAGGAGATGACAAAAATACCAATAGTATATTAGCTAAAATATAAGAGAGAGTAAGATTTTTCCACAAAAATAAATGGAATTTTATTGACTTATTTCCCCAATCAACAGATAAGCTGGTTGTATTCAAAAATCAAAGAGCAGGAAGAATCAAGTAGGGTAATATAGAAATTTAAAGTCATACAATTACCAGAGGAGAAGTTTACAGACAAAGTAGCAATTTTGGAAATGATGCTGTTTGATGATCCATTAAACAAGTAGAGAGCAACTAGCAGGATTGCAGATGTCTTCAGACTACAAATTCTAAGTCTACAAAACAATAAGTAGATTTAGAGTTGACTAAAGCTTGAAATGGAGTTTTATCCTGACCAAGGATTAATGAAGAAGTAAGAGAGACAAAGAGAGAGTGAGGATCAGAAAGAGTGGATGTGTTAAGATTGATAGAACTTGTTGCTACACACAGAAGTTTAAAATAGCCCTTAATTTATACAGAGTCCTAAAAGTTGTTCTTTATTTTTCTAAGGGTTTCTTAGAAACAGCTGCAGAGGTATCAGTAGTTGATAAAGTACTATGGCCTTTGGAAATGGCTGTAGTTTGCTTCTTGGGATAGGAATCCAGCTTATAGTCTCCTATACTATAATAGAGGTATAGATTGTTTTCAAGATATTTCTTATACTCATTACTGATCAACTTGCTATTGTTGGTCAGCTTGGAAGAGAGGTCCACTTATAGAGAATTGGACTGTTTCTTTGGAGCAGAGAATAAGAAATTGGCTATCTTGAAAAGTAACAATTTGGCAAATGAGACTGCTATCAGAATCACAAAGAGTAAACTTGGTTTTATTTTATTTTATTAAGTGAATGTTGTTAGTATCTGCTATCACCTTTAGATGAGTTTTAGAGAGTTCTAGCAGTCTGAGAAAGACTAGTGAGGTGAGTATTAGTTGGTATTTTCAGTTGTAAGATTTGACTTGAGAGATGCCTTCAAGATGCATCACCTGGTATAAATAGTATTATTGAAAGCTCTTAAGGAACTTTGCAATCTATTTACTAGATTTTCCAAAGAAACTTGTTACACAGTGTAAGGTTCACTATTTAAAGGTGTGTTAGCTAGGAAAAGCATTTGATACTTATATATTTCTTTTAATACCCTTCCTAACTTTATTCCTTTATATTTATGAGAACCATTTTGAGGGTTTGATGTGTTCTAATCATTTTCTATATTATTGTTTCTATATCTTCTATTGATTTCTGGCACTGATAATGTCTCTTTTGAATTATTTAGTGCACAGTTAAGAGCTAATGTTGCATAATTCTTGTTACACCCTAGCATAACCTCTTTTCTGATTAACCTCTGTCAATAGACTGACTAGACTAAGCAGATATCCAATTAGTTCTGTACTAGACAACAAACATAGCTTAGGAAGTAGCATACCTATTCTTTGATAACTAGTATTGTGAGAATAAGCTTCTCTTGAAAATCATAATCAATCATGATAAACTGTTTATTAGAAAATTTTAGAATGAGTTGCATAAACAGACAGGAGTAAAATTAAAAATGTTATTAGCTTATTATCCAGAGACTGATAGAGCAGCAAAGCATACAAACAAGACAGTAAACCAAATACTACATTACCATGTGGATCAACAATGGAAAGGATGGGTAAAAGTATTATCTAGAATACACTTCTGCATTATGAACACAGTTAAAACATCAACTGGCTACTCTCTCTTTCAACTACACTCAAAGTTCTCACTGCAGCTGATTTCTCCCTTAATTGAAGCTATCCAAGATACCAAGAAAGTCTCAAAAGCATTCCAAATACTTAAATGGCTTCAAAATGACATCAAGAAAGCTCAATACTCTCTTATGGCAACAAAGATTTGATAAGCACATCATGCCAGCTTACATCATATAGTAGAAGATATTCATCAAGAGGAAGATATGGTAATACTAAGCACAAGAAATTGCTGCTCAGAATACAAGTCTAGAGAGAATAAACATTTTGCTAAATTTATGCCAAGATATGATGAACTATGAAAGGTTATTAAGGCCTTTCTAGAAAAATCAGAATATATACTGGAACTTTCCAACTCAGACAATATTTTTCCTTTCTTCCATACAAGCCAATTATGCTGTTTTCAGCCAAACAATCCCAGTCTTTTTTCTGGAAACTTACCCAGCCAGAATCTATTCTTTTATTTGACAGTACTAAAAATGGCTTGTAGATCAAATTCTTAATGAGAAGAAGATAGACTTAGATAAATGTTATCTAGTAGCTTTTAAAGGATGTAGCCCAGAACATAATACCTAGCTACCAGGTACAGAATTACAAGAGAACAAGGCTCCTGACCAATAGGAAAAAGGAAGAAGAATCTAAATTTTACAGAGTAAGAGAGGATGTAATCTCAAAGATTACTACTACACAAATAAGATAAGATAATATTTCCCCCTTTTTGTTCCTGTATTACACTATTTGACTAAATACTATACAATACCCAAAGCTACCTATGATGTTTTCTTGGTCTTGATTCCAAACATTACAAGTAAGCTCTCCTTTGTAATTATATAATCTTCTTAGTCTTAATTCCAAATATCATGGTTTTGAACTCCCAATTACAGATAACTGAGCTGAGTGAGGTTCTTTGGACTTACAACTGACTTCAATTTTTATCAGTTTCTCTCTAACTTCTTTAAATATTCATCTTCAAACTTTCTGTTATTTCATCTATACAATATCTTTGCTATATACTTCTCTAGTAACTCTCCTCTTCTCAAGTTTCTTTCCTCCATCATGTCCAAATTTTCATGCCTTCTTACTTCTACACTCAACCTTCCTTCAAATTCTGCTACTACTTCTTTCATACTACTTCTTTTATTTTTATTTTGTTTAATATTTTCTCTACCTTCCACTTTTCAACTCCATCTACTTCTATTGGTTTCACTTTCTCTACCTTTTCTCTTCTATTTGCTTTTTATATCTCACTACTCAACTAATGTTCACAACTGGGTAAATCCTCATTAAAGTTGGCAGTCATAATTTAGCTACATTGGTAAATACTACCTTATATAGACTGACATATTGATCTACTAATTCCTTTGCCAGTTTTTCCTTGAAAACTAGATATTTCATGCTCAGCATTAATTTATCCTTCTTCTTCCATTTTTCAGCTTTTTCCCTTTCCTTATCTAATTTTTACTTCATCTTCTTCTATACCTTCCTTAATATTGCCCTAGCTTCCTCTTACACCTTTTTTATCCTTTCTGCAAACTCTGTTGTCTTTTCTACTTTCCCTTTTCTCCTAATATCCACTCCCATTCTCAAATTTCTACTATAATTTGCTATAAATGGTGATATCTTTGTTGTTAAATAGGTTTTGTTGTTTACTACTAATTCAGCTGTTGCTAGCTATTCTAGCCAATTCCTTTGTTTATTATCCACAAAGAATCAAAGATACTGTTCCAGTTCCTGATTTATTTGCTCTGTTTGTCTATCTGTTTGTAAATAGAAGGATGTTGATAGCTTTATCTCAATTTCCAACATTCTATTCAGTTCCTTGGTCAATTCTACTGCAAAATAAGGTTCTCTATCTGATATAACACTTTCTAGCAATCTATGCAACTTCCATATGTTATCTCTAAACAACTTTCCCAATCCTTCTGCTAATGTCTCTTCTGTTGTTGCCACACATTTTTGACAATGTATTGCAAACTACCAAAATTACATTTTTCCCTGCTAGTAATGGTAACTTTGTGATAAAGTCAACTGTCAGATATGTCCATGGTTTCTCTGGTATCTTATTTACTATTAACTTTCATACTGGTATCTCTATTCTATTCTTCATCCTTTAACATATATTGCATCCATTCATATACTTTTCTACATCCTTTGTCACTTCTGGCCACCAGTAATTTACTATCACTAACTTTGTCATTTTCTATCTCTCTTCATATTCAGCTACTGGCATATCATAGTGTAACTGGATTATCTCTAATCTTAATTTCTCATTCTTTAATATATACACTTTTCCTTTTCTTAACACCAACTCTCCATCTATTTGCCATTCATCACTTCTTACTACTGCCTTCTTTATTTTCTCCACTACTCTAACTACTTTCTCATTCATCTCTCTAACCATTTTTATTTTTTCTATTATATCTACTTCTAGTCCTTCTATTACTACTTCTGCTAAACTACAAACCCATTCTTCTTTTATTAATTTTTGATTATTGTCCTTTTCTATTCCTACCTTCTAATCCAGTCTCCAACTTAGTTCATTTGCTTTTCCCATCTTTTTTCTAGACATATGCTTTAAGATAAAATCAAATATTGACAAATAAAGAGCCTATCTTGCTTGTCTATTTCTGTGCTTTCATGAAATATTCCAAGTTCTTGTGATCGGTTCAGACCTCAAACTTGAATTTTGCATCTTCTAATAAATGTCTCCAGTTCTCCAACCTCCTAATTACTGCCAGCATTTCTTTGTCATGAATTTCATAATTTCTTGCTGTGTCATTGAGGGATTTTGAAAAATAAGCTACTGGTCTCCATTGTCCATCTTCAATAATACTCCTTCTATTGCATAATCCAACACATTAACTTTTGTTCTCATTTTCTTCTAAGTCTAGTGCTATTAATACCAGTTCTTTTTTAAACCTCTCCTTCAACTTTCTAAACACCTTTTTCTACTTCTCTGTCCAATCCCACTTCTAATCCTTCTTGACCATGTTGTGCAGTGGTCTAGTTATAGATATAAAGTCTTTGATAAACTACCAGTAATAATTGGCTAATCCTAAGAACTTCTGTATATTCTGGACCTCTTTTGGAGTCAGCCAATCCAACACTCCTTTCACCTTCTCTTCCTCTATCTTAATTCTCTCCAGTCCTATTACTACTTCCAAGTGGGATTTTCTCTAACCTTCCACCTGCACTTCTCCAGTTTTACATACAAATCATTTTCTACAAACATTTTTACTACCTTCTCCACTACTTCATCATATCCTTCCTCTTTCTATATCCCTACTATAGTATCATCAATGAAACTCACTACTTCTCCAGTACTGATCAAGTTTTATAAGATCTCATTCATCATCATTTGAAATGTTGCTAGAGAATTTGTAAGCTCAAAGAACATTATAGTTGGTTTAAACAATTATTCTAGTATTGTGAATGCTGCCTCTTATCTCCCTTCTTTATCTGTATATTATTATAGCCTCATTGTAAAATCTAATTTAGTAAATACTTTTTTTATACCAATTTTTTCTACAATATCAAAAATCAAAGACAAAGAATAATCTTTACAGTCTGTTTATTTAAATACCTGTAGTCCTATACCATGTATTTCTTACTATTCTTTTTTCCTACAAAAACACTAATGCTACTTGAAGCAACTTTGAGGGTCTGATGTACCATTTTCTTAATTGTTCTTCAATGAACTCACATACTTTTCCTCTCCTGACAGTGAATACACCTTTCCACAAATACTTTCCTCATCTCAATCACATAATCCCACATTTTCTTTTTTGACATTCTCTCACTTGCTTTCCTTCTGAAGGCATATATCTATTTGTGGAATCTTTGAGAAACCAATTTCTTGACCTCTTCTTCAGACTTTGCTGCTTCTTTCTCTTTATCCCAAGTCTCCCATTCTTCTGCCACTTTTTTTATCTCCATTGTTCTTTCTTTCTTTGGTTTTTTCTTTTTATTTTCCTTCTCCTGTTTATTTTCTTCTTGCTTCTTTCTCTCTTCTTCCTTTTATTTTTCTTCCTTTTGCTTTTGCCACCTCAGTTTTCCCTGCTTTGGTCTCCATTGTTTTCCACATTCTTCCAGACACCTTATTATCTTTACTTCTCCTGTTTTTAAATAAATCTTAGGATTGTAGTGAGCTAGCCATGGTACTTGCAAAATTACACTCCATTGATGTCTTCTAATTACATTAATCTCTGCCCTCTCTCTATGTCTCTGGCAATAAATATTGACTTCCACAGTATTTTATATTTGTTTCTTCTTGTTGAATGTTCTATCTACATTTCTTATATATATTGGTCTTTCTATTTTTCAGCTTAAATACTTGCTTTCTAGTGAATTCCAAACTTATGACCAGTCCTGACCAGTCCTGTTGCACCACTATCTAACAATGCTTCTACTGTTACTTCTTCTTATATATCAATCTTTTCCAGTTCAATCTTCACTGTTACTTCTCTTAATATATCACCATTTAGATTGCAGTAGGGTTTATTTTCCATTACTCTACTGAGCACTGCAAACCTATTATAGTTACTAAAGCCTAGTTAAGAACTACTAGACTTTCCTTCTCTTTTAAATTATGATTATTGTTCTGATAACTGATTTGCCTCTCTTGTCCTACCATCCTCTAATTCCTATAATGTCTTGCAATATGACCAAAACTTCCACAATTATAACAATTTCTTCCACAATCCATATTCATTATATATGGATTATGCCTTGGCACAAACACTGCCTCTTATTATTGTGGGTTTATAACATCTATGTTTATCCTCTCAACTTCCTTCATTGGAGTAGGCTCTGCTAGTGCCCACTGAAACTTCTGCCTCCTCAGCCAAATTTGAGGTTAAGACAATTATTACCTTTGTATCTCTCTAGTATTTGCTGACATATTTGTTCTTGGTAGTAGGTTCCCAGTCTCTTTCCTACCCTTCAATTTTTTATTCTTCCCTCTAACTCTCTCTCCAATACCTACCTAGATTTGTCACTTCTTTATACCATTGCTCAATACTTCAAGGTGGTTGTTTTTTCTCCATTAGCTTTTTCCAGACAGTATTGTTCATTCCTCTTTTAAATTTTTCTATCAATGTCTGTTCTTCAAAACTACTTTCTCTTGCTACTTTTCTGAATTCTTGTACAAATTCTTCCATTGTTTTTGCTCTTTGCTCTACTCTCTACAACTCTACTACCTTTACTGACTTGTTATTTTCATTTCTGAATTCTTTTTTCAGGTCAGTAAGAAAATCTTCCACTATTGCAAACTCCAAGCTTTTATTCTCCAAATCTTCCATTACATTCTCTTTCCATATATCTACCAATCTTTTTTGTACATATGATAAAACCTATTAAACTTGTTTTTCTACCAAAGCATCTCTTATTGTTAGGTATAGTTCACACTGAGGGTGAAAGTCTGCAAGATGAACTTGGAGATGTGCAGACTTGTGGAATGACCTTGGCTTCAGCTTATATACTGCACTGTCTGTCTACCATATGGTTACAACTTTATATAATAGGAAGAAGTTCGAAAGAGGAGTGAGTACTGATTTGGTGTGTTGCCATTGAACACCAGAGATTAAGTTCAATAAGAAGTTATCTTCATTAATTATCAGACTAGCAAATTACAGTGTAACTACTAGTCTTATATATGAGCTCCTACTATAGGAGATGCTTGGGGTTTCAGTAGGATAGCCCCTATTACCCAAGTGTAGGTTTCAGTGTTAAGATACTGACAGGAGTAACTCCATCATGGAAGACTGAGTCAAATAGGAGTATCTTTGCTGTGGAAGATAGAATATCTAGATAGTTGCAGTACTGCCATAAGGCATGTTGCGAGAAAGGTGGCCACCGTAGAAAACAGGCTTGTATAATTAGAAGATGATATCACTGCAGGAATGTAATTTACAGACAGGTGGACTTGTATATAATATTTATCTTCATTCTGATATAAAGCCTGCATGCTGTTAAGAAACCTAAAACTCTGTTTACCTTCCTGTCAAAAATTAGCAGCTTAGCCACTTCTATGTTTGAGCAAGTGTTAGGTCTTGAAACTGCTGTCTCTTTTTCTTCTTCTGCTCCTTCTCTAGCTACTAACAACACCTATAACACTACTATCAGCTCCTGCTACTGTTCCATCTGAAATAAGATTTGGTTGAAACTGTGTTGACTCATGCTGTGATAAAAAAGAGGGAAGTTAATTAGTATATGAGATAATGAAAGTGGTGGAAGAGTGGGCAGTGATAAAGTATAAAGAGATAGAATAGAACCAGTATTAGCCTTATCCTCTGATTCATATTCTGAACTTGACTCAATCTTTGTAGGTACTAGCAGTACTCTTTTTATTTACCTCATATTGTTTTCTAATTACCTAACTACTAACTATTGCTCTAATAAAATATAACAATTTTAACCTAAGAAGGTTATTCTACTCTAGATAAGGTCTTAAGAATACCCACAATTCTTCTGTATATACAGGTCACAAGTGGACACCACAGCACAGAATTTCTTGTTATAACTTAAGACTTAAAGTTAAGTCAAAAGAAGAATCTTATATTGGGTTAATACAAGAGAACTCAATAGAGTTTCTAGTACAAAGTGTCTATCTTGTATATGCTAGCTAGTTAGTCTGTGATAGACTAATAATAACCAACCATAAAAACCATATGTTATTTATAAGATCAATATATGATAAACATACTATATAATGTTATTATTTTGGAACCTTTTATGTTTTTTGTATGTTATATGATTATATAACTGTGACTGTAATACATATGACTAATATGTGATATTTTGTGACAGTTATGTGTAATATCATATCATACTCTAACCTTAAGTCCAAAAAATGGAAAAGAAAAAGAAAAATTAAAATGAGAAAGAAAAGAAAATAAACCAAGTCTAATATCTATTGTTAATCTCTCTTCTTTTAAGTCTTAACTCTCAATCTCACTATAAACCCTGATAAACCTTCACTCACATCCTTATAATCACAATTCCTACTATTGCCCAATAAGCTCTTGCTATTCTACAACATTCAAGATCTCTCTATAGAATAAACTTCTAAGTATTCAGAGTAACTGTCATCTTTGGGAAACTTTATTCTTTCCTCTTACTGAAGGTAAGTTGTATACCTAGTTATTGCAAAAAATACAACTCAAGATTCTCTGGAGATTATAAACTCTGCATAACTCTGTAGACTTTATCCAGTTGCCCTAATATTAACCACTTCTAAAGAATGACAATTTCCATAGGATATTATTCTAGCCATTGCTAAACTTGTCTAGCAACAGGTATATAAGCTGAGAAATGCTTGTCTAGTTTTCCAATCTTCAGTAAAGTTTATAGAGATGGAATGATAGATTGTATGTAGTACAATGTATTTCTTGTAGTAGGAACATTAACAGAGAAGTGGGATTGAAAAGATAGGAAAAGAGGTATACTTACAGATATAGAGGAGAGGTAGAGTTTGTTACAGAAGTCCATAAGTTACAGAGTTGACTTATAATACTGGGTTAGTACTTGGCCACTTCCTGTAGATAGTACTGTATAGGGACTAGAGCCTCATCTATGTTGATAGTGTTTCTTGGTTGTTTTACAGAGAATATCATTGTTTGGGAAGTGAGAAAGAGAAAGGAAGGTTAAGATATAAGAGTTGGCAATCTAAATATTATTAAACTCAAATTTTTTAAGGTTCCAAAGGAGATGAACTCTATTCTGCTATTAGAGTAATTGGGTAGAAATATAGAGTTTCTACAAAACTTACACTCTCCAGCAGGATTTAAGTTATATTGTAGAAGTATACTAGAAATATAAACCAATCTAACAGATTAGCACTGAAATAACAAAGTCAGAGGTGAGAGAAAAGCTTTTAAAATACTTACTAGTAGAGATAAAAGATAGTCAGATTGCTATAAGGGACACTGGGAATAGTGGTTAGGAGAAGTAAGTAATTGCATGGAAAGTAGGAGATAATAGAGTTTGTATATGGATGGTGTCAGAATCTAAGATAGTGAACTTTAAATATTTTATTTTATTTTCTCATTTTTATTTTATTTTCCTTTATTTTCTATTTTGGGAACTTAGGGTTAGGGTTAGAGTGATATCATGATCATGCTGTCACACATCAGTCACATCAGATGACATGGTAACAGTAATAGTCACAAGTCATGAGATCACAGAGAAGAATATAGAAGATTCTGGAAGAATAACATTATAATAATATGTCTTATATATGTTGGCCTTAAAGCAAATACATGGTCTTTAGGGTAGGCTGGAAAAGTAGTAGCATAGACCATTGTAGTTTAGTATAAAAGGTAGATAATTCTGTACAGAGTTCTCTATCAAGTTCTCTTATATAAACCCTATATAAGGTTTCTTTTCTTGACCTACTCTAAGGTCTTGAGATTGTAACAGATGGATTAGCTCTTCTAAATATCTCTAAGTACACTCTCTAATATGTAACTAGTATAATGAGTAGAGATATAGTATATAAGCTAAAGCTAAAAATTGCTTGTTATTATGATTCAAGACTCAAAGTTAAGTCAAGAAAGAAACCTTGTATTGAGTTAATAAGAGAACTTGATAAAGTTCCTGTTATGAATTAGTCTACCTTATATACCACAGACTGTGGTCTATGTGTACATTTCAACTAACCTATCCTAAAGTTTATATACTCTTTATAAGATTGACATATTATAATTATGCTATAAAATGTTATCTATTCCAGAACTTTCTATGATATTCTCTGTGTCATGTGATTATGTGATCTGTGACTGTGACATGTGACATCACACTAACCCTAACCCTAAGTCCCAAATAATAGAATAAGTGTAAAATAAAAATGAGAAAGAAAAATGAAATAAATAGAGCCTATCATCTTCAACTTCAATATTTGTTATCTGTGTTCTATATATCATGGTGTTGTGGCAACCACTAAGACAGTCAATTGTATACTAAGTAGTCTTATAAAAAGAATCTTATAGAGATGACAAGAGAACTCAGCAAGAAGTTTCTAATATATTATTATTTTATATATATACTAATAGTATATAGTTCATGCTATTAATGAATAACCCTATCCTAAAGTATGTATATCATCCATGAGTTCACCATGCTATTACTATAAAGCAAACATGCTATAGCCATATCTTTTAATCTGTCTTTCTAGATTTTTCTACTATCTTTTAGATTTATAATATCACATCATGTGATAGTAGTTACATGCCTCTTTATTGATCAAAACAAAAACAAAAGTGAAATAAAAGAAGAAGAAAAATCAAATCAAGAAAAATAAATAAAAGGAAAAGAAAATCAAAATCAAATATAAGGGTCAAGTATACCATGATACATGGATAAGTAGAATGCTCATCTGCTTTCTGAGAGTCTACTATAAATCTCAGTTGCTAAGATGTGAACTACACATAACACTCTATAGTAGACACATATGTTATAACTTAAAAACCTTAAGGTTGGTTGATAAGAAGAATCTTGTATTAGGGTTAACATAAGAGAACTCAATAGAGTTCTTAGTACAATGTATCTACCTATATATACTATCTAACAATGGTCCATGCTTGACTATTTCTAGTCTGCCCCAAAGACCATGTGTCAGTTATGAGGTCAATGTTATGATCTTAATTCTTAGGGTTGGATATAAGAACAACTCTTGTATTAGAGAAACACAAGAGAACTTGATAGAGAACTCTTCTACAAAATAGTCTACCTTATATAGTCCTACAGATGGTCCATGCTAAGTACTGTGCACCCTACCCTAAACAACCATGTATAGTCCATGAGGCCAACATGTGGTGTCCATGTTGTATGATGTCATTTGTTCTTGAATCTTCTACTAAATTCTCCCAAGTCTTGTGATCCATCTTGTGACTACACCATCAGGTTGTGACTGATGTGACAGCGTGACCGATCAGTCCTAACCCTAGCTGTTCTAAAATAGAAAATAGAAAATAAAACAGAATGAAAATAAAAATGAAAAGTAAAATATAGAAAATACCAAGTCCACCATCTGTAAACTTGATACTAAGTGTATATTGCAAAGACTACCAATTAAGTACAACTTATCTTCAGAAAAACCTAAGAGAATAGAATAAGGTTTTCTAAAGGAGGGCATAGTTCTAAATACCTTACTGTCCATTGCAATCTAGTAGAACAATGCTGAGCTAACCATTAGAATGATAGCATGCAGATGGCCAGAAACCTAGGTAAAAGTACCTAGAGTATTACCTGAAAAGGCAGAATACATCTGATGACAACTAAAAGGAGCTAGTTTAAGCTTGGGCTGGGGATGAGGAAGTACATCAGTGTATAGTGGGGTTTGGTTGAGAGTGAGGAAGTTTATAAGAAAGTTTGTAGGGTTTGGTGTTAGAAAGCTCTATCTAAGTAAATAATCTAAAGAGCCTGAAAGATTGTTCAAAAAGTCAGGTCTCCTTACAGGAGTCCTACTTTATTACTACACTATTTATATAGCTATACCTTGGTTTGTACACTAACTAATCCAACATATTCTAAACAACATGTGGTATACTATGTGTCCTACATATGCCAAACATGAGATATGACATTATTGTTCTAGTATCTTCCATCATTATGTATATATATATGGCTATTTAGATGAATGATAAAATTAAATTAGAGAAAACAAATAGAAAACAAAACAAAAAAACAAAGCTCTGAGTATATCATAACAATTACTGATTTGCTAAGAGTATTTATAATATGTTTTAATCTAGACAAAGACTTAAGCTTTTTTATCTAGCTTGGTTATGAAAATACTAAAGATAAATCTGAGTAGCTACTTAAAAGGCAGTAAATATCTATAGTATAATTATAAGTCTAAATAGGAATAGAATGTACTAGTAAACTCATTTTAGAGGGTTTTAGAATATAGAATGTGATTGGGGTGGATATCATATACTATACTGAATATATACTACTCATCTGAAATAACAATAAAGAAATAAAATTAAGTAGGATAGTCTATATATTTGTCATATACCTATTCAAATACATCTGATCCATCCATCCAATTTCTATTATAGATAATGCATATATAACATCTACTCTACTCAAAACATCTGTGGAAGTAGATATCTTCCTTTTAATCTGCAATATTCTTCTGGTATGAATCAACCTGGTTCTATTTCATATCTGATTACTCTATAACTGATTACATGACTTTCTCATGATCTCCATGAAACTTCAGATTCTATTCTGAGAAATTTAGTATACTCAGAGTAGTTATCTTTTTCTTATCTTGAAAACTAACCAGAGTTGTGTACCAATCTGGATACCTATGCTCAGATCCTTGACTTTTCTTATATTCTACTACTTCTTAGTATTTTCTTCCCAAATATAACTATTATGACATGCATAGACATATTATATCTACTGAAATCAAGGTTATCTCCAATCTGTATCCACACATCTCAGATAAAGTTTCCATGTTCTATCTAATGCTTTCTATAATTTTCTTACAGATAGTTTCTCTTTGTAAGCATATTCTATACTCTAATAACATTAGTCCAAGTAGTCATGTAGTGATGTAATGGTTCCTGTTCAACACTTCTCCTAAATTATTGTATTCTGGTGTCATGGTACACTTGGACCCTTATATTTTATTTTTATTTTATCTATTTTCTTTGATTTGATTTTTCTTTTTTGACATGATGTCATATTATAGAACATTGTAGAAAGGACTGGAAAGAATGATGTTAAGGTGGCTGATGCATGAACATCAGGGTAGAGCTATTTATCATTAGCATAGATCATATACTATTAGTATAAATAGGATAGCAATATATCAGGAACTTCTTGTTGAGTTCTCTTGTGATCTCCATGAGACTCTTGCTCTATAAGACTACTTAGTACACTATTGACTGTCTTGGTTAGTGGTTGCTATGATATCTGGTGCTTGGACAATTCTAGTATACTAACAAATTTCAGTATGATGTCTTATAGTAGTAGCTTTGTAAAAGGGTCAGCAATATTGTTAGTAGATAAAATGTAGTTAAAGACTACTTCATCAAGTGTTATAATATACCTCTGAACTCTATTTCTTTTAATATGGTTTAATTTCATAATCTAACATTTCTTTCATATATGATAGAACTTATTTCAAGGTATTCCAATGTACTTTTCCAGGATTGTGAGTAATGACTTAAAGCCATATTAATGATCCAAGTATCTTGTGATATAGAACATCTTTCATTTTGTCAACCTCCTCTAGTAAACTGGAGCAAACATTGTTTGTTAGTATAGTTTCCAGTGGTAATAGTGTGGATACTGGCTTATATAAGTTATATTGAAACATTTCAGCATTCACTCATTATAAGCATGTTGTGATAAGGTTATATTTCTAGTACTATTGGTGTTATAACCTTAAACCTTTAGAGTGAGGTAAAAGATCAAACTCTTTGTTTTTAGAGAAAACACAAGAGAACTCAATAGAGAGCTTTTTACAAAGTAGTCTATCCTATATATCTATACAGATGGTCTATGCTAATTACTGTGCACCCTACCCTAAATGACCATGTGTTAGGCATGAGGTCAACATGTGGTACACATGTTGTATGATGTTACTTTTTCTAAAACCTTCTACTTTCTTCTCTCCAGTCCTGTGATCAATGTTGTGACTATATCATTAGATATGACTGATGTGATAGTGTGACTGATTACTTCTAACCCTAACCCCAAGTGCTATAAATAGAAACATGAAAATAAATCAAAAGAAAAATAAAAGAAACTAAGTCTACTTTTCACAGTCTTGACATTATCTCCCATTCAAGGTTTCTCCTTTGGAGAAACTTGTCTTGCATTTTCTCCAGATCATTCTACTTGTTTTTTCATCCATTTCATTTTTCTCTTCTACTCTCTACAAATACTTGTTCTCCTCTATCTTCCTATTGTTCTTCCACCTATTCCAGTTTTTCTCTAATTTCTTCAAATATTTCTCCTTGAATTTTTTATCATTCCATCCATACAACAGTTTTGCTGTATATTTTCCTGGTAATTCCATTCTCCTATACTTGTTCTTCTCTTCTCTCCTTTCTCCCTTCTTCTCTACTCCTGCTTGTTGTCTTATTTCTGTCCCTAATCCTTCTTCAAACTCTTCTGCCAATTCTTTTGCATTTCATAAGTCTTCTACCCTTTTCCATGTATCACTTTCCACTGTGAAGCCCTTCCATCATACCAAATACTTCTCTATTCCTCTTATTTTTCTTTTATTTAAATTTTTTTCTACTTCCCACTCTTCAACTCCTTCTACTTCAATCAGTTTTCTCTCCTCCTTTTTCTGACTCTTCACCTGTTCTCTATATCAAACTACTCAGCTTACATTGACTACCAGATGGATTTTCATTGAACTTAGTAGTTGCAGTTTAACTGTATTTATCAACATCACCTCTTCTATCTTATATGGTCCTATATATCATTCTACCAACTTCCTGACTGGTCTTTCTTTGAATACTAAGTCTTTTGTACTTAGCATTACTTTGTCTCCCTTCTCCCATTCTTCTGTCTCCTTTCTTTTTTTGTCTGCTTGTCTTTTTATTTCCTCCTGTGCCTTCTTCAATACTGTTCCTGCTTCCTCTTGCACCCTTTTCATTCTTTCTATAAATTCCATCACCTTCTCCACCTTTCCCTTTTTCCAGATATCTCCTCCCATCCTTACTTCTCTTCTATAGTTCACTATAAACAGAGATACTTTTGTTGTTGAATGTATTTTGTTATCAACTATGAACTCTGCTGATGCTAACTACTCTGGCCAGTCCTTTTGCCTGTGATCTATGAAGAATTGGAGGTATTGTTCTAACTCCTGATTTATATGTTCAATTTGTTCATCAGTTTGAGGGTGGAATACTGTTGACAGTTTTGCCTTAATCCCCAACATCCTATTTGATTGTTTAGTTAATTCCATGGCAAACTGTGGTCTCCTGTCTGACACTACACTCTCTGGTAAACCATGCAACCTCCATACATTGTCTCTAAAAAGTCTTGCCAACCCTTTTGCCATTGTTCCCTCTGTCATTGTTACAAAGTGCATCATCTTTGATAGTCTATCACAAACTACTAAGATAGCATCTTTTCCTGCTTCTATCAGTAACTTAGTAATAAAGTCTACTGAGATATGTGTCCATGGCTTTTTCTAGACTTCTCCTAACTTAACTTTCCTGCCACTTCCTCTGTTCTATTCTTTATTCATTAACATAAATCACATCATTCCACATAATGTCCTACTTCTCTTGTTACTTCTGGCCACTAGTAATTCCTAGTGATCAATTCTACTGTTTTCCACTTTCCTCCATGCTCTGCTGCTGGTACATCATAATGTAGCTGAATTATTTCAATCCTTAATTCATCATCTTTCAGCACATATACCTTTTCTTCTTTCAACACCAATTCTCCTTCTATCTGCTATTCCTCTCCCTGTATTGCTTTCACTTTCACCTTCTTTATCTCCTCTACTATCCTAACTACCTCTTCATCTTTACCTCTAGCTTTTTTAATTTTTTCTATTATATCTACTTCTGGTCCTTCTATTACTACTTCTTCTAATTTACGAAGCCAATTGTCCTTTATAATTATCTGATTGTCATTATCTTTTTCAGTACCTACTTTCCAGTCTGATCTCCTACTCAGTCTATCTGCCTTTCCTATCCTTGTTCCTAGGACATGCTTTAGGGTAAAATCAAATCTTGATAGGTATAAAGCCTATTAAGCTTGTCTCTGATTTAATTTTTGCACTTTTATAAAATATTTCAAGTTTTTATAATCTGTCCAGATCTCAAACTTAGATTGCACTCCTTTTAGCAAGTGTGTCCAACTTTCCAACCCCCAGATAATCACCAACATTTCTTTATCATATATCTTATAATTTTTCTCTGTCTCATTTAGGGACTTTGAGAGAAAGGCAACTGGTCTCCATTTCCTGTCTTCTTCTTCCATCGATAATACTCCTCTTGTTGCATAATCCAACACATCTACTTCCATCCTCATTTTTTTATCCAAATCTAGTGCTGTTAACACTGGTTTCTATGTGAATTTTTTCTTCAACTCCTCAAATGCTTTCTCCTGTTTCTCCATCCACTCCCACTTTTTATCTTTCTTTACTGTATCATGTAATGGTCTTGCTATAGATGTAAAGCCCTGTATGAATCAACAATAATAATTTGCCAATCCTAGAAACTTCTAAATGTCCTTGAT
>Ga0157368_1000365_pt1 | contig 21405 bp, 29 predicted proteins | sample AttbisABBM3_FD_113146 | JGI IMG/M metagenome (GOLD analysis project Ga0157368, IMG submission 113146) | Fungus gardens microbial communities from leaf cutter ant in Botucatu, State of São Paulo, Brazil - Atta bisphaerica ABBM3 | ecosystem: Host-associated > Fungi > Mycelium > Unclassified ...
CGTATACCACTTCCTCAATACCATCCTCTCAAATTGCAAATAACGCAATTTACATCCGGGCAAAATACTCCTCGAATAACATGTCTGACTGACAGTCGCTTCAATGAAAGGAGAATAATAGCCGCAGCAGCGAAGGATATTTTGTACACGGACACGACCCTCGGGTCCTAGATCGCGTGACCATTGGGCGTTGATTTTGCCTTCAAGGTTGAAGGTGTGCCGTTTGTACGTCAAGTAACCTGGTATGAGAAGGAAGATGAATGTGATCCAAAGAAACAGATTATAAACTGCGAGGAAGGAGCGGTTATTGAGCACGATGCCCGACCAACCGATCATGGAGGTGAACACGCCGATGGAAGTAGCGAGCGTAGATATGACGAGTTCAGGACGATTCCCAGCACGGACGATATCTGCTCTAGACCAGACGTTGAACCAGGTCAAAAGGCAGATGATCAATCCCACAAGGGAGTATGCCGTCAACTAATCCCAAAACCGCAGCCAAAAATCAATCAGTGAGAAACGACAGGTCGTCAAGAAAGCAAACCCACCACTGAATTCGCACAAAGTAACGTCCACTTGAACCTATTCCATCTCATCTTTTTCGTCGTCTTCGGTCCTCCAGGAGTAACGCCATCATAATCTTCGTCTCCTGCAGCCGGCATCCTCGCCTCACCACTCCTAAAAGCCTCCGTGCCTCCACCCATCTTAGGTACATGCGGCGAACCACCCTCACCCTTGTCACTCCTGCCCCTCCTCCTCCTCGTATTCAACATTGTAGACGAAAACTTGGATGGCAAATAATGCGCCGAAAGCGACATTTGTGATTCAGTCTCCACGAGTTTATGTTCTGATCCGGGACTGTGTAATACTGGACTTGACCTTCCACTATTGAGAGCCATAACGCTGTTGCTGCTCGTGCACATCCTCGAATGAGAGATGCCCATGAATGGAGGTGCGGGTTTTTCCAACTCCTCGCCCCCACCAGCAGCCCCGGTACCGTAACTGACACTGCCGCTAGCGGAGCTGACACCTGAAGCAAATCCAACCGCAGCTATACAAGACCGAATAACATAAGCACCACCACCATCCTACCGACAGTCGAACAAAAGGCGTACGATGATTAACCATAAGCCTCGCGCGCTCTTGTTCTCTGGTGCGGTCTCTCTCTGGGGGAAAGATGGGGTATGTTGAAGAATCGTCGTCTTGAGACCCTGACGACGAAGTCCGACTATGATTTGATCAGAGACAGATACAGTGATAGGATAAGGTCGGAAGGCGACGTAGGGAGCAGAATCAAGATGCAATAAGATAAAATAAAACCGCGCGAAGGAGTTGCAAGATGCCCACACCCGGACAGGAAGACTCGGATGTCAGTAATATAAAACAAGACAAGAAGAATTAAGAAACTGACTTCCAATTGACCTGATGATCCATCTGGTCAGAAACAAGGAAATGAAAAGCCAAGAGGGCGGGGGAGAGAGAGCGGAAGAGAGAGGGAGAGAGGAGAGGACAGCGTCAGGTCCACATCAATTATCTAATTAGTGCCATTTATCTCACCTCTATATTCCGACCCGATTCTCCTCCTATCAAATACATCGACAACACTCTCTGCATGACTGTCGTCCTCGCTGAATGGCACGAAAACAGCTGTCTGGTGCATGCGCGAGAATATTTATATTTATTAGTCTTTTTGCAGACAAACCTTTTTGTCTCGCTTTTCGTTCTTGGCATCACTTTACGTTATTTTTGTGCCGCTTGTCCGCCGGCTTCGGCAAATCTCCTCTATGTTAAATACGACATCTCTCAAATGGCAACATCATTCTAGGAGCATAGAACACATGTCATTGTCAATGAGCACTACCTACGAACGTGCGTGCGCAGTCACTTCCGAGCATTATTTTTATTTTCGACCTTGTACAATACAATGTAAAACAACTTCACATCCTCTCCAGCGGCCTGATACTCAACAGCTTCATTCCAGCACCGAGCACCACCTTGGCCTGCTCAAACAAAAACAACTTCGCCCTTGCCTTGTCCAAGTCCGGTTCTCCCTTCACAATCACCGTCTCCCAAGCACTCGACACTGCATGTGCCAATCTAAACAAATAAGTGACTACACCACTCGGTTCATGTGTTTTCAACGCCGTGAGTACAATGTCTGGGTATTGTCCAAGTAGGAAAACAATATCCCTGGCTTGAGAGTATTGAGAGAGAAACTCGGTGTTGATGCCGGATGGCGGTGGGAGAGGGAGAAGATGAGGGTTTTTGCGGCCTACCGAGGCGAGGCGAACGTGTGCATATTGAAGGTATGGACCTGTGTCGCCTTCGAAAGAGAGCATACGATCCCAGTTGAATGTATAATTATTAATCCTACCGATCATTGTCAACGAAAAAGTCACGAAGTGAAAGAAGGGGAATGCCTTTTAGCAGCCATGTCCTGGATTTTAATCCCTGAAATTCCAACCTCCCGACTCGTCAATTCGGGATCTTCAATCGCTTTATACTTCTCCTCGTTCTTCTGCATTTGATCATGCATAACTTGCGTTGCCTCCTGCATTATCTGATTCAGAAACACAACAGTACCCTTCCGCGTACTCATTCCCTGCACAAGACCGTAATTGATATGCAAAAGATCTTTCGCCCATGGGTATCCCATCAATTCAAGGACTTTGAAAAACTGCGCGAGGTGGAGATCTTGCTGTGCCGAAACAACATAAATCATCTTGTCAAACTTGTATTTATCATACCGCTCAATTGCACCACCGATATCACGAGTGAGGTAAATTGATGTTCCATCTATGTTCCTCGTCAACCCCGCCGTTGAGCTTCGGAAGACTCAAACTTACCTCGTTTCCTAACAATGGCCTTGCCCAACTTCCACTTCTCCAAATTGATCAACTTGGCACCATCAGATTCCTCGATTAACCCCATCTCATTCAGTCTCTCCAATGCTTTATCCATACTCTCCTGCTTGACGACACTCTCCCCTGTGTAAGCATCAAAATGCACATTCAATCGATCATATTCCTCTTCATATTTCTTCACCGACAGTTCCCTCCATACTTTCCAATTCTCTAAGGCTTCCGGTTCAAGATCTTCCATACGACGGAACCATGCTGCTGCATCCGTTCTGACTTGCGGGTCTGCTTCGGCATCTTTGTTGATTTTGACATAGACATCAAAGAGGTGTTTGATCGCGTCTTGTTCAAGCGCTTCTTTAGATCCATATCTTTCGAAGCCGACCGCAATGAGGCCAAACTAGAGGATGTTAGACGTAGCGACCAAGAGATCAGCTTTGAATCTACTTAGAGGGAAATAGAGAGGGAACAGACCTGGGTACCCCAATCGCCGAGATAATTCAAACTGGTAACTTCCCATCCACAGGCCTGATACAAATTCGCCAGGAAAGCACCAATAATTGTACTCCTCAAATGTCCCACATGGAAACTCTTCGCAATATTTGGCGACGAATACTCAACGACCAGTTTCTTCCCCTTCCCGGACTCGTTCTTGCCAAATTCCGCACCAAGATCATGGATTTGAATGAGGACATCCTGATTGAGACTGTCCGTATTGCACATAAAATGAAGGAAAGATTTATCATGTTCGATAGAAGCAATGTAGTCATTCGGTTTGAACTGAACCATGATAGAAATCACCATGAGCAATTATTTGACACCGCGAAGGATAACCCACACTATCAATGACTTTTTTTGCCAGATCATCAACTTTATCAGGTAGCCTGAACCTAGGCAAAGCCACAGTAAAATCTATGCCCTTTTTCCCCCATGCAACACCAGGATGCACCTGCTCGACTGTCAACCCCAGAGCATCGCCCACAATTTGTGCAATCGCAATTTTATACGACTCCAGCGCAAACCGAGAAGGATCAGTACCCAGTACAGAGGGTAATGATGTCCTAACAGGAACCGTAGACATATTTTTCGCAATACACGAGTTGAGCAAAGCAGCGCTCGTAGAAGTACAAGTGAGAGAAGAGAGTAAATAAGCCTGTCGTTGGCAGAGGGTATGAGCGTGTTGCTGTTTCAAGAATACACGTACACCTGTAGAGGATGTAGAAAAGAGGTGAGGACGGCAGAGAAGTGTGTGTGTTCGTTTTTGGAAAGCCAGACCGACTGATTAGAGCCGATAAAACTGTCCGAGTCATATTTTGACGCGAAAATAGGTTTATTACACGTGATCTAATGTTCTAGGTCGCGTGACGTCATCTCGTTTTGCTAACCTTGGCTAAGCTAGTCCAGATCAAATGTCATCATCCTCTATTTTCCGCCCTAATTTTCATATATTCCCAAGTGTGTATACAATAATTAATCATTATTGAAAGACTTATTTTCATCTCGATAAGTTAGCTGAGTGTTGATTCAAAGAAGACTGTAGAGAGACAGAGTTTAAATATGAACAACGAACTGTCGCTAAAGCTGCTTTTCAAAGAAGACGAGCTTCAGAGTTGGAAATAAGTGATCGAGTGTGTTCTCCACGACGATGACGTAGGGAACTGTCACTATGCGCTCATACCCCCTTTGTCTGAGTTCCAAACCGAGGGGTATATAAATGCAGTGAAATGCACTTTCATTAACATTCTCATCAACCTTTCGATATGTCCACCGATCCAAGGTTCTTCGACGTTTTTCTGTTCCTGTAGACTCGGGTGCTGACATGCTCTTCCAGTAAGACTTCCGGTCAATTCCATGCTTCCAAAGGTGGCATGAAGGAGACTGTAAGTCACGACTGGTTTCCTTGTCGACCTGCATTGACCGAGTCTTCTCTAGCTCGGTAACATGATGGGCTCGACCACCCTACAGCAACATGGCCAGGAGGAGCGCGCCGCGGGTCAAGCTGAAGAGAACCAGGCCAAAGCTCAAGGTTACGGCGAGGGTCTCAAAGATCGTGTTGCGGGAGCCAAGGACTCGATGCTTGGTTCCATGACAGGTGATAAATCCAAACAGGCGCAAGGTGGGTCTATGCCAGAGGAAGAGTTAGTGATATTTATAATTATACAGGCAATTTGCGGCGCGATAAAGGCGAGACTCAGCAAGATACCAACCGCAATGTCTGAGCGAGTGTTGAATCCTAGTTTTTGGTCATGTCCAACATAGTGTACTAGTTGTAGTAGTACGTCCGAATCAATCTATCCGAAGAATTGTTTTTTGCGGTGGCGCGTTTTCCACCCGCCATCAACTGTGTACCCCTCATCCGAGAAATTTTACAGGTGGAAAGGCATTCATCCATGTTTAACTGGGCATAAATAAGCAAAAACCACGATTACTTGATGCTTTCTCAGCAACCGAGTAGAGCCTCACGGCCCAGCGACGTGAACTCAATGGGAGATATTTGAGCTCTCGCCCCAATCCTGCAAATGATGATAGTGATTAATAATCTTGTACGTCGATCAAGCTCCGCCCTCGGTCTTCACCATCTGATCTATTATTACTTTATTTATCACTTCCTACATTATGACTCAAACTACGCGCAGCAGACATTGGTATAACAGTCAATCGATTCATTAGATATTATTTATTTCGGATGGGCAAATATAAACCCTGCAGAAAGTGAAACCCTGATTTTTATCTGACAATTCCCTGACATTATCAAGATTGTATCGAGCATGCAGTTTTGATGATTCCTGATGCAAGTCGATTATCAGTTTGCCTATCATGTATGGTCTATGGGTAGGAATTGTGCTATTTTTGGCCATCGGGCCGTAATAATTTGCAAATCGTTTAGGGAGACAGTAATTATTTAATACCACATGATCAGCTAGTGATAGGAATCTATAATTATATCCTATCATGAGGCCCAGACTCACAACCCAGTATTCATTCATTAGCCATCATCGAGAAGGGTTGTAATTCCGTGTCAGTAGAAGGGCTTAATACAATGATTGGCATGTTAGATCTGGCCACTCAATGTCCTAGACATCGGTAGATGTATTCTTGAGGTTCGCACCTATCTCACCGGGCTTCTTTCCAATGGCCCATGTCCCCCGAAAATCTGACCAGCATCTGATCAAAACATGGATGAAAAATAACCGAGCTGTTATTTAAGGACCATCGCCACTCTTTTTCAGATTCATTCCTTAGCCTTACTGCCCTCACTATGAGATATACATTCCAGGAGTTCGAAGAAACATCCGACGCTATCGACAGAGGTAGGTTTTTTTGTCATGAGGCTACCTGTGACTAAAAGTAAATGTAGTCAACGAGCTGAAAGGCAGGATTTGGGATTCAGAGGCTCAATTCTCGAAAGGAAAAGATACTTCAACCTTCAGGCAATACCTCGACGCCCGCGATCGCGTCAAGCTTTTTTATCAGGAGCAGCATGGTTCGTTGAGGCGATGAACATTCCTTGCTGATTCTCAATTGAGTGCACAGCCAAGCAAACACTCGAATTCAATGTCGAGATCCGAAAGCGTTTCAAGGAGTTTTGTCATGCGGAGATGGGTAATTATCACGTAGCTTGTGCGTGATCTATAATCTGATGAACTCCCAATCGTAGGTATCTGGGAAGCGATGGAGCTTCTAAACACGATGCAAGACGACTCTGACCCAGACGTGAGAAGTTCTTTTGCCAACATTCGGATTTTAGAAGCTGATGTGTAATCGTAAACAGACAAGCGTAACTCAGATAGAACATCTTTTACAGACAGCAGAGGCTATTCGTCGAGATGGAAAACCAGAATGGATGCAAGTCGTCGGTCTTGTGCATGATCTTGGGAAGCTTCTTACGACCTTCCAGCCTGAGTGAGTAATGAGGTCGTGATCGGTGACAAACTCATCCATCTTTGTCGACAGGAATCAGTGGGCCATCGTTGGAGTGAGTCATGTTCATTCTTTTTTCAACGAAATTTCATGACACTCACCGACAGGACACATTCCCCGTTGGTTGTCGATTCTCGGATAAGAATATTTATCCTGAGACATTTTCACTGAATCCGGACTCTAACAATAAACGGCTCATAACCGAGTGTGGGATTTATGCACCTCGCTGCGGTCTCGAAAATGTCCTCCTCTCGTGGGGTCATGATGAGGTGAGGTCTATGTTAAGATACCGGTTCTAGGGACCCTTTAACTCTTTTTTAGTATTTGTACCTCGTCCTGAAGAACCAGTGTACTCTCCCTAAAGAGGGTCTCTGGATGATCCGTTATCACTCATTTTATCCGTAAGCCCCACTTATGTCGGAATGATTGGGAACTTTGCAGCCTTACTCAGTGATTTTTGAGGTGGCACCGAGAGGGCGCTTACAATCATCTTTGCAACGAAGAGGACGGACGAGCACTAGCTGCTGTACGGGCGTTTAACCCGTATGACCTCTATAGTAAGAGTGATGACCCGGTAGATCCGGAAAAGTTGAAGCCATATTACTTGGGTCTCATTGCCAAGTTCTTTCCCGAGAAGCTCAAGTGGTGAATTAGCCAGAGCTTGGACTGCTGTGCTTCTTTATCGTGTCACTTAACCTTCAGTACGCGAGTTTTTCCCACTAGAGGCGATTTTGTAAAGTACCCACACCCGCCCGAATTTCGTAAGGTGATGGTTTAAAGGTAAACAGTAAGCTATAAAGCTCACCTCAAGAGTCACCTATGAAGGTAAATGATTGAGGTTAAAAGGTACTACATGTGCTATGCTTTACAGTAAGTAGGTGCGAGATGGCGGCGTATTACGTGGAAGAGCCGTGGAAGAGCCCCAGTCCAGTAGAACTTGGGCGATTTGATGGTATTAATAGGAAGTTGTATTGCTTAGTCAGCACTTTCTTGACGAACCATTCGACCTGCGATGCCTTTAGTGCGTATAGAAGTATGTGACTTCAAGTCTTACAGGTGAATTTCAATGTATCTTTTCATAAGACACGATTCAGATCCATTGCAGAGGCCACCAGACAATCGGGCCTTTCAAGGACTTTACTTCAGTGATTGGACCGAATGGTGCGGGCAAATCTAATCTCATGGACGCCATATCTTTCGTCTTGGGCGTGAAAAGCACCCAATTACGAAGCTCGCAGCTCAAGGATCTTGTGTACCGCGGTCGAAGGCTTGCTAAAGCGAGTGAGGATGGGTCTATGGTCCAGGATGATGGCAACGACGGCGACGACCAACAAGAAGGGGAGGGAACAGCTAAAAAGGCATGGGTGCTTGCCGTTTACCAGGACGAAAACAAGAAGGTGTGGAAATTTCAAAGGACGTGCGTTCTTTTTCTCTTTCACGGAGTCTCATTGTTCACGCCCGTTTAGAATATCAACCACGGGTGCATCGGAATACAAGCTGAACGACAAGGTTGTGACCTACTCTGCATATAATGCAGCTCTCGTATCACACAATATCCTCGTCAAAGCCAAGAATTTTCTGGTGTTCCAAGGAGATGTTGAAGCAGTAGCACAACAATCTCCACGTGAACTCTCCCGTCTCATTGAGCAAATAAGTGGATCGCTCGAACTTGCAGGAGAGTATGAGAAGGCCAAGGGAGTGCAAGACAGAGCGACGGAGAATGCAACGTTCAACTTTAACAAACGACGAGGCATTGCTGGTGAGATCAAACAGTACAAAGAGCAAAAGGGCGAGGCAGAGAGGTTCGAACAGCTTGTCGAGAAGAGAGTGCGTCTGATTACCAGGAATCATCGATTCCATCCTCACAGCTAGTTTAGGACGATCTCATCCTTCAACGTATTCTCTTCAAACTGTTCCACATCGAGGAAGCAATGACCAGTAACTCTGAGACTATTGTCAAAAAGAACAAAGAACTCAAGGGATACCGCCAAGAACAACGCCAACACGACAAAGCACTCGAGGCTGCCAGGGCAGACCAAGCGAAAGCGCGAGGTGCTGTCATGCAAAAGGAGAAAGCTATCAAGAAAACTGAGAAAACTCTCGATGCAAAGGTATGTTCACCTTCATACTCCTTTTTCTTTGTTGATGTTTGAGACGTCCTCTAGAAACCAGACTTGGTCGCACTCGAAGCGCAAATCACACATATGACGCGTAAGATCAATAGCGCCATGCGTAACCGAGAAGAAACCGCGAAAACAGAAGCAAAGTTAGCTCAGACGGTGCAAGGGTATGAACGTGAGTTAGTCAGTGTAAAGCGGGCAGCGGACAAGGCTCAAGGTATGCTTCTCCAGTATTCGAGTTGTACTCGGTCTCAATCTCTATTTTGGTATGCAGAAGATCAACGGCACACATCTCAATACAATGTTGCTCTTAGTGAAGAGAGTCTAGAAGAATACCAGCAATTGTAGGTCTTGATTTCTCCTGGTATTAGTTGATATTTCCAGGTGGTTGAATATTGAGGTTCCAGGAAAGCTCGTGCTAGTGTTCTCGCGATTGACGAACGACAGAAACTTGAGACACTTACTCGAGATGAGAAGAGTGCCAATCGGACGCTGGCACAACTTTCGGAAAGACAACAAGGTCTCGAGGAGAAGATAACGATGCGGAAGAATGACTTGACTGCGCAGACCGCTAAAAAAGAGGAGGTTTGCTAGTACTTTCCTTTTATTATGTTCTCTGACTGTCACTCCAAAGTTGGAAGATAAAATAGCGTCGCTACAAGCTGATGTTGCGCGAAGCAAATCCGAGCTTGATAAACAACAATCTGAACGTGTTAGGATAGCGTAAGTCTTCACTGTATGCGGTTTATCCATCAATCTAATATGCATTCCTACAGGAAACTTGAAGCTGAGGCAGAGGAGAAACTACAAAATGTTTATGCTCGGCTTCTCCAAGCTGGCGTAGATAGGAACGAAAATGAGAGAGAGAATAAACTCAGAGAGATGCTTGCGAGTTTACAAGAGCTTTTTCCTGGTATGTGTGTCCATGTTACTTCCAGCTCTGTAGATTCTGATAATGTTTCGAGCACAGGTGTGCGAGGCCGGATGGTGGATTTGTGTAAACCCACTGCCAAGAAATATGAAATCGCCATCTCCGTCGTGCTTGGTCGGAATATTGACGCTATTGTGGTGGACGAAGAAAAAACCGCTATTGATTGCATTGAGGTTCGTCTCCCTCCTTCCTCTTCATATCCCCTAACTTTATTTCTTAGTACATGCGTAACCAACGTGCAGGCCAAGCAACTTTCATTCCTCTCGATACGATCCAAGTGAAACCTATCAACGACAAATTCCGAGCATTCGCCAAAGGAACGAGATTAGCTGTAGATGTGGTACAATACGAACCTGCGATACAGAGGGCTATACATCATGTGTGTGGGAATGCTTTAGTTTGTGACTCGATGGAAATGGCGAGATATGTCTGTTATGAGAAGGGTCAGGAAGTGAAAGGTATGTGATTATCGTGGTTGGTGATAATTTTGAAGTGTTGACGATATATGTGTGTGTGATATAGCGGTGACATTGGAAGGAACGATCATTCATAAGAGCGGATTGATCACTGGTGGGAGGAGTACACATAGTTCGAACAAAAAATGGGATGAGAAGGATGTGCAAGGTGAGACGACAAGCTGTGTTCACTGTACTAAAATGAAATATGTACTTCTTTTCATCATAGGTCTCACACGGGTTCGTGATGGTTTGATGAGTCAATTGAAGGAGTTGGGCAAACAAAGACCGCGTATGAAGACGGATGAGAACCTCTTAGCGGAGATATCTCGTTTGGAGTCTACGCTGACTGTACTACGTGACGATTTGGTATGAACTTTGGCCTCAGTCAATTCTGATCAGATGGTTGATTTGGTTGATAGACAGCATGTGAGTTGCGCTTTAACGGCATTAAAGAAGAATTGCGACATCTCGAGCATGACCGCAAGCTGAATACGCCAGAGCTCGAAAAGGTCTGTCTTACATATACCGTCCAAGAAAAAATTTCACTGATGCTTCGGTGGTGGATAGGCACAAACACAATTTTCAACTGTTCAAGCACGTATCAGTGAACTTGCCGCTGTGGTACATGAAGCGGAAGATGACGTGTTTGACATGTTCTGCCAGAGAATAGAAGTGGAGAATATCCGAGTGTATGAAGAACGCCAGATGAAAGTTGCACAGGAGGAGAGTCAAGCGCGGCTGCGATTTGATACGCAGATCGCTCGTTTGACGCATCAGTATGTTTCTCTCTATCTCTCTTATCGGAATGTTGGCCTGATCATTCTATTATTATCTAGGTTGGCCTTTGAATCTGAAACTCTTACAAGTACCCGTGAACGTCTTCGGCGCCTTGAGAATACTATTCAAACTGAGAATGCTAATGTCGAAAATCTCAATGCTCAAAAGCAGGTGATGCAAGAAAAGCTAGCGGAAACGGAAAGAACCATTGATAAATTACGAGAAGGGATGAATGAGTTGCAGGAGACGTTAGATCAGGAGACGAAAGTCGTTGAGCAAATGAAGAAGGTTAGCGTGAAGGCTGCCAAAGTGCTTGATGCGGCACTGAAGGAAATTAATTCTTGTGTAAGTTATTTTGGCATTGACCAATTTTATTGACCAACTGACCGGTGTTGATTATTATAGAATGATGAAATTGAGAAGTTGGCGTTGGAGAGGTCTTCGATATATAGGAAATGTCGGCTGGAAGAGGTGAAGTTACCTTTAAAAGCCGGAAATTTAAGAAATGTTCCTATGGAAGAGGTAAGCTATTGACGAGCATGCGACCTAGCAATTAATGTGGTGGCATCTCAATTAGAACCTCAGAGAGGAAGTGGCGATGGACGTTGACGATGATGAGAACGGCACCCAGAGACCGAAAGCAGTTGCAGATTATGACATTGAAGTTAACTTTGACTCACTGGATGATGATGAGAGAACAGGAGATCCTAGTGATATTGTTGCCCAGTTTGACAAGGAAATCGCAAGTGCAAATAGTGATATTGAGAGGATGGCGCCGAATATGAAAGCGATAGAGAAGTATGTGGATTCTAGGCCTTAGTGCGGTTTTTTTATGTTGATTCTTGTGTTTTCTTTTTCAGGCTTGATGATGTTGAAGCTAAGTTAGCTGAAACGGAGAAAGAAGCAGACAAAGCGAGAAAAGAGTCGAGGAATGCGAGGGATCGCTATAATGAAATCAAGAACAAGCGGTGTGTCTTTGATAAGTTTGGCTGAATTATTTCACGAGCGTGGCACTGATTGTTATATGGATGCAGTTGCGAATTGTTCAACAAGGCATACAATCACATCTCTGGTCGCATTGATCAGGTTTACAAGGATCTCACCAAAGGCAAGGCGGCACCTATGGGAGGTGTTGCTTATCTCAGTTTGGAGGATAGTGAAGTAAGTATAAGACGATCAAATTTGCATGCAGGTAAACTGAGCTGTCGTATCAGGAACCATACTTAGGCGGTATCAAGTATCACGCTATGCCTCCTATGAAGCGATTCCGAGATATGGAACAATTATCCGGTGGTGAAAAGACCGTTGCTGCTCTTGCTCTTCTTTTCGCCATTCACAGCTACCAACCTGCACCGTTTTTCGTTCTTGATGAAGTTGATGCTGCTCTTGATAACACGAATGTAGCAAAGGTGGCAAATTATATCCGGACACATGCGTCGGAGAGTTTCCAGTTTATTGTGATTAGTTTGAAGGGTTCATTGTATGAGAAGGGGCACTCGTTGGTGGGGATTTATCGGGATCAGGATGTGAATAGTTCGAGAACGTTGACACTGGATGTGAGTTGTTTTCGTTTGGCTCTTTCTTTTGAGTTGGGTGCTGATGGGCTGGGTTTTCTTTTCTAGTTGACACAATATGATGATTGACTAATTTTGGTACTTTGTTGCTTGTGATTTTATGTATTGATAGTCTAATATATAATATTGCGTTACCCTGTTCTTTGCAACGAGGAGAAAGCGAAAGGATATTTGTTGAGGTGGTCGTTCTGACGTCAGCAGCGCCGATAATATCCTCGTTCTTCGCTACTAATATTAGTTTCGGGAGCAAGAGGCTCCTTTGTTTAGTACTAGATCCGTGTCAAAAACAGGTTCATTATAAGGTTTCCAAACAAAGAACAAGAGAGGTCATTAAGGAATCTCTCGATAGCAGAATATGCACTATAAATCCAGGGCCATTGGGTATCGTACGTAAGAAAAACTAGTAGATGTAAAAGCGGCCAAACAAAATAAATAACCCATGCTCAGCGAAAACAAGACGTTAAAGATTGCTGGGGTTGTTAGTTTTATGATGATGTAGGTTCTGATGTGCGGTCTTCCTCGAAGAATGGTGGCTGACCAGTAACTTCATTCAAGAATACAGACATGCGATTGTTTGCAGGAGGAACCGGAAAATCGGAAAGTCCAGACATGGTTGAGGTGGTATAGGAACTACTGCGTGCATTATCACTGAGTGGGGACAGGAGGTCTGATAATATGCGAGGGCTTGAAGATGTGGGACTAGAGACTTCAAAATCATAGTCGGTGGGCGCGGTATCGAGGGGACCATCAACTTCAGGACGCTCATTGTGGCAACCCAGTTGACCGGCGTACGAGCTTCGGTGATCCGTGTCAACTTCGGCAGGAGTCGCTACTTCAACTTGCTTGACATGGAATACCTCTGTAAATAACAATCAGTCCCCATGTATAGACGAATGGCTATTTGAAAGACATACCTGTTTCATCTTCACTCTCCGTTACCTCAAACTCCTTTCCAGTTTCAATCGAAGACATCGAATGGACATCCTCAGGCACGTTCTCTTGAGGCTCAAACGGAAGTGAGGATCCTGTTTGCCCATGCCCATTGATGAGGGGGCCCTGTGGAGGTTGTTCAAATACAAACTCCAAACTTGGGTCTTTAGGGAGTCTAGCAGTCGGGGATCGTGATAATCCAGTAATGAGGCTACTGGTGTATCGAGAAGTCTGACTCTCCGCGCGCTCTTTGGTGGAGATTTGTTCATATCCTTGGCTCAACTTCCCTGCCAAAGAGGCGAGGTTACTCGTCGGCCATTGGCGAGATTTCAGGTGGATGTTGGAAGGTTGAACTGGAGGATCTGATCCGTCTAAATTGTGTTCGCAGAAGGATGCCATCTCCTGAGGTTCCCGCTTAGTGGTGTTCCTAGGCCTATAGGATAAATCCTGGGATCCGGCGAGGTCATTCAGGTTGCCCAGGGCCCGAGGCGAGTGTCTGCGAAATGAATTCTCTGGGCTTATTAATACCGACGAAGCGAGATCAGCTTTTGCGGTCTGAATGAACTCTGGCATTCTCGGGGTATACTGATGTTTCAACGGAGAAGAAGCTAACGTATCAAGAGTTTCGGGAGTCCAAGGCGTTTTACGTTGAGGTCGATATGATGGCCGGGTAATGTCATACTGAACAGGCATCCTTGATGTTGAACAAACCCTTGCGATCAACTGCTCTTGCGCGACGCTGGGTACAGAACCACCCGAGTAGACATTCTCACTTGTACCCAGACCACTGTCCCTTATGCTCTCTCTTCCTTGTTTCTCTCCCTGGTATTCACTGGCAAACGCTAACGCTTCTCCCACGCCCACAGTATCCACAATCCCGGTCATATTCATTGACATTGCCATGTCACCCTCCAAATTAGCGTCGGGTGAAATGAGTGATGAATCCCGCAAGTCACCGGGAAGCATATCATGCACGATACCGAGAGCTAAGGGTGTCCACACCTTGGCAGGTGAAGGCACATCGCTGTCAGGTTGGGTATTTGGGATCGATCCATCATCATACGAGTCTCTGATAGGTGAAGTGGCGCGTGCATAAGGGTGTGAAAGGATCACTTGTGGTGGAAGTCGATGTCTGGCGGCAGGACTTGCAGGTATTTCTTGAGGTTGGACATTCTGAATAGGATGAGGACCTGCATACTTGGCACGTTTTTCGCGAACTGGAGACGAGGGAGTGAATGAATATAATCCACCTTGAGCATACGGATGCGATCCGAGTTGAAAGTTTTCACGATCCAGCGAATCATCTATGAATGGAACGGATATGGCTATTCCAACGAGAGGATCAGAATCACCTGAAGTGCTTGGTGGGGTTAGAGACGAGCCTATAGATTGAGTAAGTGATCAGGGTATGGGTGCAGGTGTATGTAGTTGTGCCCCACCTTGAAGCAACACACGCGCCTGAGGACCCTGGTAAGAATTATTTTCCGCTGCTGGCATACTGGCCGTATGAGCAGCTGTTTTGATCGCTGATGAGTTGCTCCATGAACCATTTCGAGAATGACCACAAGGAGACCTGGATGAGTGTGTCCATGAGCGAATAAGGGAGCTCATTTGTGTGTGGCCGTCTGAGGTACCCTGAGAGTGAGAGCCTGATGAAGAAAGTCCTCTCTCATGCTTTGGCGTCGACCGGAAGACTGGGATAATGCCTTGATTACCGTGAACGGCACGTGCAGTCAAGAAATCTATGTGACTTGGCACCTCACTCGGCTTCTTCCGCCCATTAGCCGTCAAGGATTTTGAGCGAGAGCGGGAGACACTACGGGCTCGTTTGTAGCCCCAAGAACCTTCAGCTTTGGTCCGCCACTGTTTACGATCAGAATCTAGCCGCTCACCCTCAGCAAGAACCCTAAATGGGTTTACTTAATAAGATAGAGCGTTGTCAAGATCAAGGTACTCACTTGGCTAAAGAAGGCACTGAACTTGGTAGATCCAAATCATCCAAAGCCCAACTCTTTGGACGAAACGGGCGGGCGGAATTGTCTACGCTTGGTTGTTCTTTTTTGTCATTGATACCTTCTAATTGGAGTTGCACCTGTGATGCTGTGGGTGAAGATAACGGGGGTCCACCTTGGAATTGTTGTTGCCGGCGCTCCTCCCGAGTCCTTTCTCGTAAGTTTACGAGCGACATAGAATGAGCCAACACCCTCGAAGGAACACTGGTCATTCGATCTCCGCCACCAGTGGGAAGCACAGGACTTGCGGGTGGACTGACAATCCTTCCACTGTTGGACTTCTCGTTCTTTATTTTAAGCCGTGGTCGCGGAAAAAATAGTGCGTCACACCACGTCTCCGCTGACAACCAACGATCTATACCTCTGGGCACATTGCGAGATTGATTTTTCGTGGACTTGAGGTTGGGGGTTGATGTAGATGCCTTAATTTGTCTTTGCGGAAAATCATTGGGAGCGACATGTTCTGAAGTAGAAAAATGTGACGGAGAAGAGGTAAGGTTTGAAACGACTAGAGGTGGCCGATGTGTTTGAGGGGCCGGTAGGACTGAGCTAAGTAGAGTGGGAATCTTCTGGGCTGAATCTTTGTCCTCTGTACTGGGAAATGCTATAGCATAAGGATGTTGGGAAATTGTGGTAAATTTAGACTCGGAGGAAGAGATGGGGTTGACAGATATAGGAGTTCGGGGTTTCGCGGGAGATTGTAGAAGGGTTGAATAATATGAATGGTAATAATCTTCGTCCGCGGATGTCTGTGACTTCACAATCTGGGAAGGGTTCATCACGCCGCGCTTGACGCACATAGGATGGCTATTACAGTCTCCGGAGATCGTACGACAGTGATCGACAGGTGACAGCCGATTACTAGTCATATCAACACTGGTACTGGTGTTAGGTCTAGGGGACCGTATGCAAGAGGGTGACCTCAGAATGCGATCGACAGAGGAAAAAGGCCTAATTCCGAAGGTGAAGATGCTCGCAAGACTACTCCGACGAGAAAGTGTCCTTTCTTTGGGCAGAGGAAAATGAGGAGACTCGCCAACACTTACTACGTCTGGATTGACATAGGATGGAGTCGAGAGATGGTGTGAGTTAGCGTAGTATTGACGTTTGGTGCCCTGCTCTACCCTGCCATGATCTAGCCCTGTGGATGCAGTGTAGTTGGATGATTGAACATGTCCTCCTCGGGCTCGATTTTCTTCGGATAATCTCAATTCATGTACGTTACCCGTGTCGTCATTGTAGTGTACATGGAGACCATTTCCGGAGGCCTCCACACCATTCAGACCAGGAATTGGATCTCCCCAGCTATCCCGGTCTCTATTTCCAGAGGTTTGCGGTTCTGGAGGAGACTCATATGTTCCTGTATAAGGAATGTACCACCCTTCATCGTACTGCTTTCTTCTGGTGTTCGACGTTCGACTGTGAGGCTCCGACTGTGACTTGAACCCCAGATTAAACGTCATCCGTGAGAAACGACTCGGACTCGTATGGGAGGTAGTGGTATTCATCGAATGAATATATTTTGTTGTTCAAAGCCTGCGGGCTGGAGAACAGGAGAACCAGGATAGAAGGAAAGTGTAATAAAATTATCTGATATGCGTTGCACCGTGGCGGAACGAGCCCAAGAAATGGATGAGATAACGTGAATTGGGAGCCCAATGGGACGTACCAAGACTGGAATGACAAATTGAATTGAATAGAGAGGGTGTCCAGCAAGAGCTGCCCGCCAGGGTTGGATAACTACAAATTCACACGATAACCTGAATCGGTTATTACCTGATTATTCCGCCACAACTCCATAAGAAGCGTGAGCATCCAGGAGGGTCAGTCTGTGGTGGTGGACAGAAGAGGTTTATTGTAGGAATCGAAGAACAATTTCATGGCAAATATTCCTATTTCTTTGACCCTCATCTTTGCCAAAACCGAATACGATTGACACATGATTGCTGAAGTCTTCATGTATATTTGTACAAGATACAGTATTGAACTCGAGCTCTAGACACACGGATATGGATAAAATCGGAGTCTTTTGCTTTATGGACTAGCAAGCTTGTTTTCATATCAAAATGATACTACTGGATCAGAACTATCAACATTACTATTTTTATCTCATGGGTTTCAGTGAAACTACATCAACTTGGCTGCTGACAGATTTACCTTGATTGTCGGTAGTTGTCGAGAGAACTCAATCTCGTTGGAGAGTGGTTTTCCGAAAAAACTAGCCTTAGTTACTGCTTACATAACTTTTTCTTGGACAAAGCGTGAAGGCAGCAGCGTGAAGTCAAGTAACGTGAAGTCAAGCAACTACCGCATCAATATCATGATTTAAAATTCAACTAGTTTAAACCACAGGGAAAATCAAAATGTGATTTCTATCAGGTGCTGTTTGACTAGAAATCAACAAACCATAGCTCATTTGATAAGTATTCAGTAAGTAGCAGCAGATTACTTGTCGAAATCATAAGATTTCAGTAATGTATTGCCCACCAGCTTGTTCGTTGCGGGGTATAGAATACTCTCCTTGTGCTGGATTTCCATACGAGTTGATCAGAATATCACAACCAACATCAATTACTTAAGAAGATATTTCTCTCACCTTACAACAATATGCCGACTGACGGCTCCTTCTCCATCACCATCATCTATCTAACTTACTCATCCCCTTCGCTTACTCAACTCGGCGAATGGTGGGAGTGATGTATTCAATTATTCACAAAAGCGTCAACGCCACATTTGCAGGGTCAGTGTTTGGGATTGACCAGTGTCAATGGAATAACTAACAAAGCAACATGTAGTCAGCAAATACCTTTCATAAAAAGGACAGTTGACGTCAATGAGACAGTCAGCACAGTCGTAGCCTTAGTTTACCTGGTGGTATGGCTAGCAGGAGTGATGGCTGTGTGTGTATTTTGCTGTCGTAGCCGTCCACGAGGTCATACGCTGTACTTAAATCTGCCTTGGAGAAGGGAAAGGGCGAAGGGTAAACAACCAGAGGAGTCCGATATTGGGTTGATGGTATGATCTTTTTTCTGTGAATGTGATTTGAGCTCATATTTGCCTCAGGGAATGTCAAGGATCAGTCAAAGGGGGCCTTCTGTTGCACCACGGGAAGGCCTTCACTTAGAGCAGAAGCAATATCCTTTTTTGTATTCTTGGACTGCGAGAAACATGATCGAGCCGGATGGCAGAGACAAACTGGGGATGGATGATCGTGTCTCGGGAGCACCAGGTGGCCTTGCATTTTCTTCCGAGGACTCGGCCTACACTCGTGGAAACCGAGAGGCAGATCTAGATTCCGATGTATTGGCAGCGGAATTTACGCACGGCACTGTCCCCACGGCGTCGAGCTCGAAACAACATGATGTCCTGTCGCCCGCTCCCCGGGTTCACTTTTTCCGTGTACAAAATTCGCCCCAGAATGCTTGAGAGAAGTGGGTCTATATATCAGGCTGTATCTATCAACAACGCCAGCCCGGGGCCAGATCACCCTGCTTGGACGACACGGATATATCAAGCCATTATCTCTTTCATTCCCCGCCAATTTCATGCATCTTTTTCAATTCTTGACTAGTTTCCAGCAAGTTGTTGGTTTGGATACATGGGCACCGCTGCTTATAGTGCCAGATACCACATGATCGGCTCATGTGTTGCAAGTGGTGCTTGAGCCAGCACATACGACAATTGACAAATCATGTAAATACATACGAATGATGATTGAATGCAGAGGCTGTTGTCAAACTCGGCCATTGGCTCGACATTGTTGGTGTTCGAGATCCATGAATTCCCACATGTAGACAGGAGACCAAACGGCATCCTCGGTCCGACGGTACCGGATAACGGAATTGAGGCGGGCCGCTGAGTCTATTTAAGTGGTACCTCTTTTCCCGAACCACCAAACAGCAGATCCATGACATCTCACGTCCCAAAGTTCAAGTTGAATGATGGTAGAGAGATTCCATCTGTAGGCCTCGGTGAGTTCGCTCAGGCGAAATTTCATTAACTGAAATATTCATTGTTTGCATCTTGCATATTGATAACAGGTACTTGGCAATCGAAGCCGGAGGAGGTTGTCAATGCTGTCGCGCATGCGATAAAATCTGGATACAGACATATTGATTGTGCTTGGTGAGTTTCCTGGCATGACCCTCTGGGCGATATGCTTTCGAAATCTTTATCCTTGAAGAGTAATGGGAAAAGCTATGATGTTAGGGAAAGTTGACTGATCACTTCTCCATATCTCATAGGATGTATGGTAACGAAAAGGATGTGGGAGAAGGTATTCGTCAATCTGGTATTTCCAGGTCTGAGTTATTTGTAGGTTCAATTCATTCGGGGCTCGACTCGATTCTATGCGAGGGAGATACCTGATTCTCGTATCCACACGACTGACTTATGAGCATCTACCTTAGATAACGAGTAAAGTGTGGTCCACATATCATTCTCGCGTTGAGGAGAGTCTCGACCAGACGTTGGCCAATCTTGGCACTGATTATCTCGATTGTGAGTGTTAATGACTCAGACCTATACGATATTGACACGTATTTTGTTGATAGTGTTCCTAGTTCACTGGCCAGTGCCGTTAAACCCCAAGGGCAATCATCCCACCATACCGACGCTTCCCGACGGTAGACGTGATGTTGATCATAGTTGGAAACTGGCAGATACATGGAGGCAGATGGAAGACCTTCAGAAGAAAGGTAAGCCACTGATCACTATTTATTTTTCCATCATTTGGCTGACCCCATTAATTGCTATCATCTCGGTTAATAGGCAAAGCCAAATCAATCGGTGTCTCTAATTTCTCACAAATGAAACTCGAAGAGATTCTTCCAACGGCCAATGTTATTCCTGCTGTGAATCAGGTCTGTATCGTTTATGTGCTGGCTCTAATTTTCAAATCACTGATCTCATATGTCCGATCAGCTGGAACTTCATCCTTACAACCCGCAACTCCGCCTCCTGGAATATTTGAAATCCCACAATATAACTCCACAGGCATATTCTCCTCTCGGATCGTCCAACTCCCCTCTAATTGCTGATGGTGATGTTGTGAGCATTGCCGAACAGCATAAGTTAAAGCCTGCCGATGTCCTTCTTGGATACCACCGTAGTTATCGTCCTCGTGTTATTCATGTTGTGTTCTCATTCCTTCATCTTTTCCAGTGATGAAGGGCACGGTCGTCCTGCCTAAGTCAGTGACCCCTAGCCGTATAACAGAAAATCTTCGTGGCGCTGTCAGCGCCTTCGAAACGCTCACCAAAGCTGACATCGAGAAATTAGATGGTCTTGCTGCAGCTGGCAAACAGAGGAGGTTCGTTCATTCCTCCTTGCTACAATTTTGCTGCTCAAGTTCTTAATTTTTTTTCGCAGATTTATCACTCCGAATTGGCGTACGTACTGCTTGTTTCTGCCATCTATCATACAGTGGACTAATTTGTTTTTCTTATCATAAGCCATTGAACTTGGTTTTGATGATTGGCCCCAGCAACTTTGAAATTAAAAGGTGGAAGAAATTATACAACGATGGCCAGAGGATTATTTAAACCTTAATGTCTGTTCAGTTGTATGGTTAGAGTCAGAGTAGTCATCAGAAATAGAAATACTGATTTTACCTTTCTCTGTGTTAATTAGTGTTGTCCATGGTTTCAAGTCCATGTTTGCCAAAGAGAAGTTCAATGTCTAGAAGGACCATTGCCAATAGAACCATGCCATAGAGTGTACCTGGATCAGAGTCCAAGTTTTTGAAGGCCTATCCTCTGTCATTCCATAGTAAGATCTATGTTCCCAATATTTCAGATTGTTGTGGCAACTACTAGACACAAAG